>Ga0316189_10000049_pt1 | contig 99903 bp, 55 predicted proteins | sample LowCovwburrow_MG_FD_204930 | JGI IMG/M metagenome (GOLD analysis project Ga0316189, IMG submission 204930) | Coastal sediment microbial communities from Maine, United States - Lowes Cove worm burrow | ecosystem: Environmental > Aquatic > Marine > Coastal > Sediment | place: USA: Maine... | reverse complement strand
ACCCGTCTCACCCGTCTCACCAGTCTCACCAGGTCCGCTCTCTCCGGGCCCACTCTCCATCTCGCCCGCGGTCGCGGAGTCGGAGTCCCCGGGCAGACCACCGGGGTCGCAGGCGATCCCGACGCTGAGCGCGAGAGCGAGCGACGAGGAGATGGAGAGCTTCGAGGAGAGCGACGATGGCGAGGGCATGCCGGGTTTCTATGCAGCTATGGAGCCGCCTCGCGGTGATTACCAAGCTCTTTGATCACTAGGGGTTACGTCGCCAGACCGACCTCTCTGCAGGGGTGCGTGGAGAACCCCGCATGCCGGCATGCAAAGCCCGCAGTCCGGGATCGACGGACGCTGACAAATACGAACGAAACCACGAAAAAGGAGCCCCGCGACCTTGCCGGTCGTGGAGCTCCTCGTTCGAGCCGAGTGGGGCGACTACTTGCCCTTGCCGCCGTGCTTCGCCTGCTCCATCGCGATCTCGCGGATCGCGTCGAAAGAGGTCGAGTTCGAGGCGCCCTCGATGGCCTTGACCGCGAGGTCCTGAGCCTGACGAAGGGCGGTCGAGAGCTGCTTGCTGAGGGCCTCGATCTGCGCGGCCTGCTTCTGGATGGTCTCCTCGAGGGAGCCGATGCGCAGCTCGTAGACCCGGCGCTTGCCGTCGTTCTCCTTGGCGAGGAGGTCGTAGGCGCTCTTGGCCTGGCGACGGGCGAGGGCGGTCCCCTCGTCCTCCGCCTTCTTCACGGCGGCGGCGAGGGCCACCCCGTGCGCGACCTTCTTCTCCTGGAGCTCGGCGTACTCGGTCTCGCGCTCGGCGACGGACCTCTCGCGCTCGGCCCATGCGGCCTCCTTCGCCTCACGGAGGGCGACAAGCTCGGCCTCGAACGCCTTCTCGGCCTGGGCCCGGGCGTCCTCCTGCGCGGCGAGCTGCTGCGCGAGCTCGTACTCGTACTCGCCGACCTCACGCTGACGGCTCTTCTTCAGGAGGTCACGCGCCTCCTTGACCTGGCGGCTGTGCTCGTCCTGCTCCTTCTTCCAGGCAGCGCGCTTCTCGTCGAGCTCGGCGCGGAGCTCCGCCTTCTTGGTCTTGAGCTCCTCCTCGCCGGCCTTCGAGGTCTCACTGTAGCCCTTGAGCAGCTCGTCGAGGGTGCTCTCGTCCGCCTCGATCCCGTGGAGACCCTTGAGGTGACCGATGTGCCCGGCGATCGCGTCGCGGAGCTCACCGAGGGTCGTCGCCTCCGCGGTCAGCTTCTGCTGGAGGGTCCGGGTCGCATCGCCGAAGTTGCCACGGAGACCGCTGAGGGCCTCGATGACGTCAGCGATGCTGATGTCGCCGGTGGGGCTCTCTCCGGGACCACTGTCGTCCGCGACGGCCGCCGAAGCGCCGCTATTGGCCTCCTTCTCGAGGGCCTTGTAGGCCTTGAGAAGCTCGTTGTAGGCCTTCATGATCTCAGATTTAGTGCTCTTGCTGCTGATCTTGTGCATTGTCCTGGGTCCTTTCCGCTGGGTCGGCCGCCGGCTCCGCCAAGAGGCTCCGCCGTCGTCGGCCGCTCACATAGGGGTTGTATTCGGAGGTCTCGCGCCGCTTAGGCGCCCTTCCCCTCCATGGCGCGGTGGGCGAGCTTCTGCGACTGCGCGAGCGCGTTCGCCAGCTGCTCGGAGAGCTTGCCGAGCTCGCTGGTCTGCTGAGCGATGGTCCCCTCGAGGGACTTGATCTTGAGCTCGAAGACCTCGAGGTTCGCGGCGGTCTCGCGGCTGAGAAGCTCGTTCTGATGCTTCGCCTCGCGGTTGACCGTGGCGATCGCGCCCTCGCGGGCCTTCTTCGCGGCCTCCTCGATCGCGGCGTCGTAGCCGGCGACCTCGTCGCGGAGCGACTGAATCTCGGCGCTGTGCGAGTCGAGCTCCTTCTCGCGGGCGGTCCAGTCCTTGGTCTTGGCGGCGTCGCTGTCGGCGAGGGTGCGCTCGACATCGCGGCGACGCTCGGCGTTCGCGTCGGCGGTGAGCTTGGCCTGGCGCTCGGCCTCGTAGCCGCGGTCGGCGGTCGCCTGGGCCCGCTCCTTGACGAGGTTGGCCTCGTACTCGGCGTTCGCCTCTTCGAGCGAGGCAGCGTCGCTGGCCCAGTCAGCGCGCTTGTCGGTGATGTTCTGCTCGAGATCTGCGCGGCTCTCGGCTGCGTGGGCCTCGAACTCCTCGATGCTGCGGGCGTGATCCTGCTTGAGGATCTCGAGGGCGTCCGCGGCGATCCGAGTGCTGCTGAGCTGGGTGTGGCGGCCGCGCTCAAAGGCGATCGCCCGACGCAGCTCGCCGAGCTTGACCGACTCGTCGCTGACCTGACCGGCGAGCGCCTCGACAGAGCCGCCAAAGCTGAGCTGAAGCTCGGCGAGGCCCTTGACGATCCCCTCCACCGAGTAGCCCGCGGCACGCTCGACGACTTCGCGGTCCGCAGCCTCGCGGGCGGCCTCCGCCTTGGTCGCGACCTTTGCGACCTGTGATTCAAACTTGCGGATGAGCGGGCTGAAGGCCTTGAGAATCTCGTCCCTCGACTTGGGATCGCTGAGCGTGGACATGGGCTGGTTCCTTTCTCTGTCTGCGAAATACGGCCGTATCGCGGCGCGTGGTGTGTATTCGCAGAGGTTCTATTCGGTGGTTCGGTGGTTCGGTGGCGCTACGTTGTCGGGTACAGGATGGAAGCTGACAGTCGGACCTACGAGCGGGTCCCGGCTTGCCGATCGCGACGGGCCTCGCCGACGGGCGAGACCTCTGCGCGCGCGGGCATCTGCGTGAGTGGGCGTGAAGGTATCAAATGTCAGTCCATCCTCGGGACATCAGCTGCGATCACCGATGACCCCGAAGCGCGGACAGGTTAAGCGCTGCGCGTTATCCAAGGGGGATCAAGAGCGGATGAATATCGCCGTTGGCGAGGGGCCCCCGCGGCCGATCTGGCCGATCCTGGAGGCGGTGAGAGCCCGCCCCACAACGGCCGCTCGCGCGCGATCCTGCGCCTGACACATTGCCGCGACGACAAGCATCACGACAGCTCGCGATCCGATCTCTAGCCGGTCCCAGCCTGGAAGTGTGCCACCCGAGACCCTCCCCGAGTCAGAGATCGTGACACTGAGGTCGTCGCCGGCTCGATCACCGATCGTCGTGACGACGACTTCTCTTCCGCCTCTCGCCGTCTAGGGGCTTCTTCGCCGGTCCAAGCTCGGCGCTCCATCCCTCTAGCTGGGCGATCGTCTCGGCGTGCTGCTCAGCGCCGGCCTCCGTGTAGTAGCGGAGCGCCTCGTCGATGAGGTCCCGGGCCCTCTCTCGCGGCTCGTGGCTCGCCGACTCGCGATAGACCTTGGCCAGCCGGAACGCGACGACCGCGCGGGTGTTCGCCTCCTCGTCGCTCCCCTCGCTCCGAGCATAGGCCCGCTCGAGGTGGGCCAGCCCCTCCCGCGTCTTGCCGATCTCCACGCAGAGGTCGCCGAGATCTGACATCACCACGGTGATCATCGGCGCGTCGGCAGGGAGCTTCGCCTCACGGATCTTCAGCGCCCGCTCGAGGTAGCCGTAGGCGGCGTCGTGATCGCCCTCCTCAGCGCTTAGCGAGCCGAGGTTGTGGAGGGTAACCGCGACCGTCGGATGATCGGCCCCGCGGGCCTTCTCCTCGATCGCCAGCGCCCGCTCCAAATAGACGAGCGCCTCCTTGCGCTTGCCCTGGAACGCATAGGTCGCGCCGATATTGCCGAGCGGATGGGCGAGAGAAGGGTGCTCCGGCCCCATCACCGCCTCTTCGATCTCGAGCGCCCGCTCGAAGAAGGGCAGCGTCCCGTCGACATCGCCGGCCATGCCGTGGACCGAGCCGAGGTTGTTGAGGATCGAGGCCAACGCCGGGTGCTCCGGCCCGAGCTGCTCCTCGTTGATCCTCAGCGCCCGCTCATAGAGCGCCTGCGCCTCGGGGAATTTTCCACCGCCGAGATAGGCGTTGCCGAGGGCCATCAGCGATCCCGTGAGCTCACGATCCTCTGGGCCGTAGAGTTCCTCGACGATCTCGAGCGCCCGCTCGGAGAGCTCGAGCGCCGCCTCGTCCTCGCCTTGCCGCATGGCCAGCTGACCGAAGGTCGAGAGGAGGCGCGCCTCACCGCCGGTACCACCGCCGAGGCGCTCGATCACCGCCTCGGCGTGCGGCCGCCAGCTCTGCGCCCGGACGTAGTCCCCCCGCCCCTCGCTGATCACGTAGATCAGCGACGACATGCTCCTCGCCAGGAGCGGGTCATCGCGGACAATGTCGGCCCGCCACACCCCGCGGTTGAGCGCCGCCTCGGCGGCCTCGTAGTCGCCAGCGATGTCGAGGAGGTTGCCGTGGATCATCAAGGCCTCGGCCTCGAGCGGGCTGTACTCGAGCTCCCGACTGCGCTCGACGACCTCCTTCGAGAGGCTCAGCCCCTTCGCGTGGCGGCGCAGGCCGAGCTCGACCCGGGCGGCCTCCAGCACCTCCTGAAGGCGCTCCACCTCCGCCGCGACCTCGGGATCCTCCGGCGGCCTAGCGGCGGCGGTCAGGGCCCCGATATCCTCACACGTAGCGATCGCCGGCAGCGACTCAGCGACCTGGATCGCCCGCCGCAAGACCTCCGCGTCCGCCTCAGCGAGGGTCGTCGTCAGGGCCCGCAGGGCCGTGCGCCGATGGTCGAGGCAGCTCACCTCGAGGCCGTAGAGTTCGGCGTCGTGGGCCCCGGACTGGTGGGTCCGGCAGGCGTCGATCCGCCGCTCAGACCAGGACTCTGCGTAGGCGTCGAGGCGCGGCTCCAGGCGCTCCCAGGTCGCCTCGGCGTATCCCAGGCCCGTCCCCTTAACCGCGTCGGCGACAGCCTCCCGCCGCTCGTCGCTCCAGACCTCGGCGAGCTCTTCGCCGAACTCCAGGCAGGGATCGGCGAGCGCCGCCTGCTGCTTGGCGATCATATAGCCGCCGCCGAGCAGGAGGCTCGCCGCGACCGAGCCGCCGAGCAACCACCGGCGACGCCGGGTCGGGTCCTCGGAGAGCGCGGAGACCAGCGCGTCCATCGTCGGGTAGCGAAGGTCCGGATCGACCGCGAGGCCGCGACGGAGGATCTTGCGGATCCAGGCGGGCACCCGGACATCGCCCGGAAAAGAGACCTCGACGCCGTCGGCGAGCTCGCGCCGACGCTCGCGGACGGTCTTGCCCCGGAAGGGGCGACGACGGTAGAGCCCCTCGTAGAGGGCGACGCAGAAGGCGTGCTGATCGGCCCTGGCGTCGATCTCGGAGCCGACGAGCTGCTCAGGCGCCATGTAGGGCGGGGTCCCGGCGACCGCCCCGGCGACCGTGAGCGACACGCCGAGGAGGCTGGAGCTCGATCCCGTCGTCACCAGCGATGAGCTCGATTCACCGTGCTCCAGCGTCGCCAGGTTCGCCGCGGCCCGCTCGGCGCTCGCCGACCCGGCGGCCAGGGCGAGGCCGAAGTCGAGGACCCGAACCCGTCCGTCATGACCGACGAGGGCGTTGCTCGGCTTGAAGTCGCGGTGGATGATCCCAGCGCGATGGGCCGCCGCGACGCCGCAGCCGGCCTGGATGAACATGGCGACGACCTCGCGCCACCGCCAGCGCTTGAGCTTGAGCCAGCCCCGCAGGGTCCGGCCCTCGACCAGCTCCATTGCGACAAAGACATGCCCCTCCCACTCGCCGACCTCGTAGACCGTCACGACGTTCGGGTGGGAGAGCTTCGCCAGGGCCTGGGCCTCACGGATCAGACGGGCGCGGCCGATCGAGCCCTCGCTTTGCTGGGTGCGGAGGATCTTGAGGGCGACGGCACGGTCGAGCTCCTCGTCCTGAGCGCAGAAGATGAGCCCCATGCCGCCCTCGTCGAGCTGGCGCTGGACGACGAAACGACCCACGCGAGCGCCGCTGTAGAGCCGCGACTTTAGAAACTCGTCGGGGCCAAACGGCGGCTCGGGGTTGGCCCCCTGCGACGCGACCTCGATCACACGGGCCTGCTCATCCGCGGGCTCGACGTCGGCCGGCAGCTCGATCTGCAGGGTAACGACATCGTCCTCCTCGCCCCAACCAAACCCTGGATGCCTCTCCTCCCTCACCCCTACTCGCCCCCCCAACTACGCTGTCAGACCGCGACAAAAGGCTCAACCGGCTCGACCGCCCGTCGCCCCTCACGGCCACCGTCAGCCCGCGCCCCTCACGGCGCTCCGCGAGGCTTCGACTCCTCGCCTGAGGCAGCAGCTCGCCCGCAGGCGTCTGCCCTGAACGAAGGCGCCGCCGACGCCAGCCTGTCCCATAGATCGGCCCTGCAAGGTGCGTCTGCGGCGATCACCTCGCGCTCGCCGACGATGGACCTGACGTTGAGCCGGTCAAGGCCGCGTATGCACCCGCCACGCTCGGCGCTCAGCCGCTCTGTGGACCCCGGCACCTCAACGCGCGCGTCAGCGCCTCCCTTGCCGGTCGGCGCGACGTGATATTTATCCCCTCCCGGCAATCCTACGGGGAGCTACGGGGACTTAGGCGAGCCCTCCAATAGGCCCCCTACGACCGCCGTCCCCTCTGCGATCGCGCTAGCAGGGGCTCGACAGGAGGACGCTGGCGCCGGAGAGTGCGGCCCATGCAAAGCGCCTGGTCCGAGGATGAGGCGACCACGACGGTCGCCGAGCTCACCCAACGCTACCCCGACCGTTGCGACCGTCACGTCGCGCTCCGCGTCTACACATCGCGACTCATCGGCCGCGAGCCGGGGCTCGTCCTCCACGGCGGCGGAAACACCTCGGTGAAGACGACCCTAAGGGACGACCTTGGCGAGACCTGCGAGGTCCTCTGCGTCAAGGGGAGCGGCTGGGACCTCGGCGGTATCGACGTCCCTGGTCTCCCGGCGGTCCGGCTCCGCCCGCTCCAGGCGCTCCGCGAGCTCGAGTCGCTGGACGACGCGGCGATGGTCAACGCGGCCCGCACTCGCCTCCTCGACGCCTCAGCCCCCAACCCCTCGGTCGAGGTGCTCCTCCACGCCTTCCTCCCCCATCGGTATATCGATCACTCGCACGCCGACGCGATCCTCAGCCTCGTCTCCCAGGCAGACGCCCCGAAGCTCCTCCCGGAGCTCTTCGGCGATCGCCTGGCGATCGTCCCCTACGTGATGCCTGGCTTCGCCCTGGCCAAGCTCGCCGCCGAGATCGCAGAGGCCCACCCGGACTGCGAGGGACTGCTCCTCCTCCAGCACGGACTCTTCACCTTCGGCGCGAGCGCCCGCGAGTCCTACGAGCGACACATCGCGGCCGTCACCGCGGCTGAGGTACGGATCGCGGCCGCCGCTTCGACGAGCCGTGCGACCGCCTCGGCCGGCGCGAACGCTGCGATCGACGACGAGCCTGCTCCTACGGAGCCTGCTACCGCCGCACCTGCTCCCACCGAGCCATCTCCCGCCGCACCTGCCCCCGCCGAGCGCTGGTCTCAGATCGCGCCTATCCTCCGCGGCGTCCTCTCCGAGGGCGAGCGCTGCTATGTGCTCCAGCTCCGGCGCAGCCCGGAGCTCCAGGAGTTCATCGACCGTCCGAGCGCAGAGCTTCGCGAGCGTAGCGGTCGCGGGCCTGCGACCCCAGACCACGTGATCCGGACCAAGCAGCGACCGCTCGTCCTCGAGGTCGCTCCGCAGCTCAAGGGCGCTGCGCTGACCGAGGCGATCGCGAGCTCGGTCGCCGCGTTTCGTCGGGACTACGCCGCCTACTTCGAGCGGCAGACGGAGGGCCGCGGCCTTGAGCGGATCGCCCTCGACCCCGATCCGCGGGTCGTGCTCATCCCCGGCGTCGGCCTCGTCGGCGTCGGCGTCGACGACCGCGCGGCTCGGATCGCCGCCGACCTCTACGAGCACACGATCACCGTGATCCGCGGCGCCGAGGCGATCGGTCACTACAAGGCTCTCCCCGAAGCGGACATCTTCGACATGGAGTACTGGCCCCTCGAACAGGCGAAGCTCGGGAAGCGCGCGCGCGCCCCCCTGGCCGGCCGTATCGTCATCATCACCGGAGCCGCCGGCGGGATCGGCCTCGCCTGCGCCCAGCGCTTCGCCGAGTCCGGCGCGGCGCTGATGCTCGTCGATCGTGACGAGCAGGGTCTCTGCGCCGCCGCCAAGCTCTTGCCGAAGTCCACGAGCGTCACCACTATGGTCGCCGACAATGGCGATCGGAGCGCGCTCGAGGCCTGCGTCGAGGCTTGCGTCGCCCGCTTCGGCGGTGTCGACGGGGTGATCGCCAACGCCGGCATCGCCCCCCAAGCGCCGATCGCCGCCTGTCCCCCCGAGCTCTTCGAGGAGAGCCTGCGGATCAACCTCCTCGGCCATCACTGGCTCGCCGCCGCCGCGACCCAGGTCATGCTCGCCCAGGGGCGCGGCGGCTTTCTCCTCTTCAACGCCTCTAAGGCCGCGTTCAACCCAGGCGCGGGCTTTGGCCCCTATGCGATCGCCAAGGCGGCCCTCGTCGCCCTGATGAAGCAATACGCCCTTGAGCACGGCGCCGACGGGATCCGCAGCAACGCCGTCAACGCCGACAGGATCCGCACCGGCCTCCTGCCGCCGGAGGTCGTCCGCGCCCGCGCGGCCGCCCGTGGTCTCGGGCCCGACGACTACTTCCGGGCGAACCTGCTCCGCCGTGAGGTGCTCGCCTCCGAGGTCGCCGACGCCTTTCTCCACCTCGCCCTCGCCACCGGGACGACCGGCGCGGTGCTCACCGTCGACGGTGGCAACATCGCCGCCTCGCCGCGCTGAGCTCGACACCAGCCCTGAGGTCGACGCTCCTAGGAGGGAGGCGCGAGGGTGACGTCTCGAATGCTCTCGCCGAGCGCTCGCTCCTCCGCTCGGCTCCTACGAGGCGCCGCTGTGCCGGGCTCACCCGCGAGCCTCGAAGTGGCAGGGGCTCGCACCGCCGCCTCCGGCTCATCCTCGCCCGCGTCGACGCGGACGTCTTTGAGGGTCTTGCCGCTGAACATCCCGGGACCTGGGCGACGGCACAGGCCTCGCGGATCCGGCGAGCGGATCCGCGAGCGGCCGGTCACGGGCGCGCGCCAGGCCTGCTAGAGGCCGAAGCGAGCGATCAACTGGCGATGGTGTACGAGCGCGGCGACCTTGGCAGCGCCGGGCCCCAAGGCCTCGATCAGCTCGATCCAGGCCATGGGATAGGGCGCCGCCGCGGTTATCTCCGCGAGACGAGCGTCGACCTCGCTGAGGGAGACGCTCGCCGGCACGGCGAAGTACGCGTAGAGCCCGAGGAGCCGAGGCGCGGCGCTCCCGTCCTCGCGCTCGGCCTGGCCATCGCCATCAGCCCCGGAGTCGAAGAGGCGGTAGTTCTCGCCGCTGCACACCCACAGGCGCCCGCCGTAGCCCACGAAGAGCTCGCGCAGCTCCGCCAGGAGCTCGTCGCCGGGGTGCGGGCCGTCGATCGCATAGCTGACCATGCGGCCAGGTTTAAGCACCTTGATCGCGCGAAAGACCGGGTGGCGCCGCGGGTTCTCCTCGCCCCCCCCCTCGTCGCCCTCCTCGTCCTGTCGTAGGTTCGCGGCGTCAAAGACGACGAGATCGTCGTAGCGCTCGCTCCCGTGGGGACCGACGATCTCGATGATCTGAGCGGTCACCGGCCCGCGCCGCTCAGCCCAGAGCAGGCCCTTGCCGCGCACGCTGACATCGTCGTCGCCGACGCTGACCCGACACATGCCGTAGGAGCCGTCGATCGGCCCCGAGCCTGCGGGCTCCGCCGGAATCCCGAGCCGCGCCGCGGAGCGACGGACGAGCGCCCACTCGCCGGCGATCGTCGCCTCGCTCATCAGGTCCCAGTCGTGGGGGCCGGGCTCCAGGCGCTCGACCAAGCGCCGGCGGACGGCCAGGGCCTCAACGTAGCGCTCCTCTGCGCGGAGGAGATCGGCGAGGCGGCCGAGGGCCAGCTCCGAGTCCGGGGCCAGCTCGAGCAGCGCCCGCAGGGTGATGATCGCCGCGTCGATCGTCCCCGCCGACGCCTCCGCCTGGGCGAGGATCCACAGGCCCGTCGGATAAAGCTCGGGAAAATCGCAGAGGCGCTCGCGGACGAGCGAGGCTATCGCCGGCGAGTCGCCGCAGGCGAGATAGAGCCGACACAGCTCGACCAAGGTCTGGCCGTCTCCGGGATGACCCTCGGCGAAGGCCTCAAGGTCGCGCAGTCCCTCCTCGGCGAAGCCCACGTTGCGCAGCCCCTGGGCCCAGCGGGCGGCGAGCTGAGGGTCATCGGCAAAGCTCGCTCGAGCGTCGCCGAGCAGGTCGAGCGCCGCCTCCGGATCGTCCGGAAGCTCGCCGGAGAGCGCCTCCACAGCCCCCTCGGTCGAGGCTGTGACCCCGAGCGCACGCTCGGCCGACAAGGCCGGCCGCTTCGGCAGCGGCGGCGGTCGGAGAAGCCCTCCCGCCAGGCGCTCCACGTCCGCCGCGATGAGCCCCGCCACCCGCTCACAGCCGCGGGCCCAGGCGAGCTTGAGCGCCTCGATCGCGGTCGCCGTCGCGCCCCAGAGCGCACCGTTCACCTCGAGGCGGCGGTAGAGCTCGCGGAGCTGACGGCCGAGGAGGAAGTCGTTGTCGACCAGCCCGCCGCGGACCAAACCGAGCGTCACCATCATCCAGCTCTCATAGTGGTCGGCGGTCTCGACGATCGCCGCGAAGGTCGGGCGCTCGGCCATCGCCTGCTCGAAGCGCCCGAGGCCGACCAGCGCCCAGGCCCGCATCAGCCGGGTCTCGACCGCGTGGCTCTCACCGCCGGCCGGGTGATGATGCTCGTCGAGGCGGGTCTCGGCCTCAGCAAAACGACCGAGGAGGATCAGCGCGTGGGCCTCGGTGAGGGCGAAGTCCTCCTCGAGAAACTCCCCCTCGGCCGCCGCCGCCGCGACCTGGGCGCGGACGAACTCGAGCGCCTCTTCCTCACGACCGCCGTCGAGCAGCGCGTCCGCGTACTCGCTGCTGATACAGGAGTAGCAGGGCCAGCTCGGGTCGATCCGATCGAGGCTCTCGCGGGCGACCTGGAGCCGCTCCCTCACATAGCCCGGCCCGTCCACCCGCGAATAGCAGCCGGCGAGGTCCTGGGTGACGCAGACGCTCTGGGGGCAGCCGCGGGTCTCCTCGCGGTTGGCGAACTCGAGCAGCGAGACCGCCTCGTGACGGCTGCGGCCGACATCATGACGATGGAAGACCCGGCTTTGCAGGAGCCAGTGACGGACGAAGACCTCGACCCAGGGGAGCTTGGCCGCCCGCGCGAGCCCCAGCGCCTCCGGGACCAGGGCCTCGACCCGGGCGTGCTCGTCGTCGCAGACCAGGCTCGGGAGCGCGCTCATCAGGCTCGCGAGGCGCTCCTGCCCGGACTCCCGCAGCTCTCGCTTTCTCGCCCCTACCCATTGCCAGATGTCCATCGTCTAGGCCTCCCCTCGCCCGTTCGCCGAGCCGTCCAGCTCATCCGCCAAAAGCTCGACCACCGTCGCACAGAATGTCTCGAGCGCAGCGTCGATCGCCATGATCCGCCCCCCCTCATCGGTCTCCGAGAGGAGCGAGAGGAGCGGCCGCAGCAGCGCCGCTGCCTGGGCCCCGCGGGCGGGGCTCGCCTGGAGGAGGGCGACGATCGCCGGGCAACGCTGGTTGACGTAGACCCGCAGCGGCGGCCGCTCCTCGACCTCCTGGGTGAAGCGCCGGGCGAGGCTGAGCACGGCCGCGCCGATCCTCGCGTCGGCCTCGTCGGACTCGATCCGACGCTTGAGCTCGACCTCCCGATCCGGGACCCCGACGAAGGGCAGATACGCCGGCTCAAAACGGGCGAGGATCAGCTCGTAGTCGTCGCCCCCGAGCGCCACGCGCAGGCGCTCCGTGACCTCAGGCGTGACCCCCTGGACCCGCTCGAAGAGCTCCCCCTCGCTCTCGCCGTGGCCGAGCAGGATCACCCGGCCGCCGCGCCCGGTCTCCTCGACATACTTGCGGCAAAAGGACAGCGCTCCGTAGCGGGTGCCGACGACCACCGGCACCTTGAGCGCGCGGAAGAGCAGCTCCTCAAAGCCGCCGCGCTCGGCCTGGCTGATGTGGATCTTGCCGCCGCCGCGGCGCAGCACCTTGGCGACCGGGAGGTCCCCCTGGGTCGTCGGCACGGTCAGCTCGTCGGCGAGGAGCGAGAAGAGGCGAGGGTCGCTGATCGCCGCGCCGAGGAGCGCCTCGTTATGGCGCGTCAGCACCCGCCGCCAGGTCGCCGGCTCACGCCGGGCGAGGGAGGCGAGGCCGTCGATCAGCGACTCGCGGACCGCGGCTTGGGCCGCCTCGTAGCCGGCGTCGTGCTGGAGATCCTCGCGGCTCGCCGTCGGCGCGAGACGATCGCTCTCGACCACAGCGCCGACGAAGCCGGCCCAGCGCGGGAGAAGATCGCGCTCGTCGGGGTCGATCAACATCCCGCGGACGTAGACCGCGACCTGGCGGTTGTCACCGCTGCCGTAGGTGGTCGCGGCGTGGATCCAGAGCAGCCCGCGGACGTCGCTCGCAGCGCTCGCGTCGGCGACAGGCAGGGTGCATAGCGGCCCTAGCCCCCCTGCGAAGCGCTCGGCGAAGGCCTCCGAGTTGCGCCGCTGCCGGAGCGGGCTCTGCTCCCGACCGTCGCGCCAAGGCGGCGGGATCGCGTTGACGGCCTCCTCCTCCTCGGCGAAGAAGATCGGCACCTGGAGGAGACAGCAGTAGCGGGCGAGGAGACCTCGGACAGCCCTCCCATCGGCGAAGGAGGTGTGCTTCGGGCTGAGGTGCAGGGTCACCCGAGTGCCGACCGCTCGGGTCGGCGCCGCCTCGACGGTGTAGCTCTGCCCGCTCCGCGAGGAGAAGCGCCAGGCGATCCCCGGCGCGGTGTAGGAGCTGGTCCAGACCTCGACGCGCTCGGCGATCACGAAGGCCGAGAGGAAGCCTAGGCCGAAGTAACCGATGAGGTCCGCTCCCCCCTCGCCGCGCTCGCGCAGGGTCCGGGTGTAGCCGCTGCCGACGGTCGCCAGGTAGCGATCGATCTCGTCGGCGGTGAGGCCTGCGCCGGTATCTTCGATCGACAGGGTCCGGGCCTCCGGATCGACCTCGACCACGATCCTCGGCGAGAAGCTCGCTCCGGAAGCCTCGATCTCCCGCCGACGACAGGAGTCGTGGGCGTTTTGGACGAGCTCCCGCAGGGCCACGGCCGGCGTCGAGTAGAGGTGATCGGCGAGCACCATCATCAGACCGCCGAGATCGACCTTGGTCTGCTTGAGCTCAGTCTCTGGGGCGTTTGGCGTCGAAGGCATCGGCTTGGATCAAGGGCTGGTCGAAGTGTAGAGCAGGGCCGCATCGCGGTTCGGCGCGGTTCGGCTCGGTTCGGCTCGGTTCATCGCGGTTCATCGCGGTTCATCGCGGTTCATCGCGGTTCATCACGGTGCACCGTCGAGCATCGCCTATCTACACGGTTCATCGCGGTTCATCAGCGCCTTTTCGCCGGAGCCTGCCCCGACGCTCCCCTCGGCTCTTCATCGGGGCGAAGGCCGCCCCGGGGGATGAGCCCCCGGCGCCGGTATGGCCCCGCAGAAGGCCCGCAGGTGCTCCGCGAGACCGGCCTCAGACCCTCCGAGCGCGTACGGCCGCCCCTCGTATCGTCGTCAGGCGAGGGGCGACGCGGGGGCGCGACAGCGTTCGCGTTCGCGATCAGACCGGGCCGGCGACCGCGGCGAGCTCCGTCCGCAGCTTCTTCCCGAGCTTGGGATCGGTCATCTGGATGTAGGCGATGAACCCCGCGAGGCGGCTGAGCGTCTCGCCTTCGCGCAGCGGCTTGCCGTTGCGGAGGTTGTGCAGCGCGGCCCGGACCTGACGCCGCAGCGCCCGCGGGACCCGCGGCGGAGCGTCGCCGTTGACGACAAGCCCCGTGATCTGCTGACGACCGCCGCTGCGGGCGATCCGGGTCTTGTTTGGATGGACGACAAACCCCTCGTCGGCGGCGATCTTGGCGATCCCGCCGATCAGGGCGCCGACCTTCGGCGGCTGCTTCTTCCTGTCCTTGCGCGGCGGCAGCGAGAAGGTCAGGTCGTCCGCGTAGCGGGTGTATCGCCAGCCGAGCTTGGCCGCGAGGCCGGTGAGCCGACGGTCCAGGCGAAGGCAGAGCGTGTTGGTCAGCCCAGGGCTCGTCGGCGCCCCCTGGGGGAGGCTGCGGGGGCCCAAGGCGACGAAGTGGGTCTTGCCCTTGATCTCCATGACCTCGCGCGGGGCCTCTGTGCAGAGGAGCGCGAGGAGGGTGGCTGCCTGTTCGCGATAGCCAGCCCGACGGAAGATCCCCTTCACCCGCGGCAGCGTCACCGTCGGGAAGAAGTCCTTGAGATCGACCTTGACGACGATCTCGGCGCCGCTGTGGACGCTCGCGTTCGACTTGGTCGAGCGCCCCGGCATGAAACCATGGCTCGCGCCGTGGACCGGCAGACGCTCGACGATCTCGCGGAGGATCCAACGCTGGACCGCCTTGAGCTGGGGCGTCGGCGCCCAGATCGCCCGCGCAGAGCCGTCCCGCTTGGGGATCGTGAAGCGGCGGTAGTGGATGAAGGTCGCGTCGTCGCGGTGGAAGGCGAGCCAGCGCAGGGCGGCGATCGAGAGGCCCAGCGCCTCGGCCAGCGCCTTCGGGTTCTCGAGCTCGGGCAGCTCGTTCTCGCGGGCCCGCTCCTCAGGGTTGCGGAGATCCCAGCGGTCAAAGTCGAGGTCATCGTTCCAAAAGACCCCCTCGCCGAGGTGGACGATGTGGGTCTCGCGGTAGGCGAGCCACGACTCCTGCCCAAGGCGCAGACGCTCGGCGGCCTCAGCCTTGAGCGACTTCTTGTAGCGGGCGAGCTCGGCCTTCGACATGCCGTCGGTCGGCTTGCGCTCGACCAGATAACCCCGCTCCTCGAGCTGCTTGCGGATGTAGTTGTCGATGCCCCCGGCCTGGTCGATGCCGTGCCAGAGATCCACGAGTCGGCTGGTGTCGGTTCGTGTTGCCATGATTAGACCGCCGCCTCGTCGAGGTAGCCGCTCGCCACCAGTTCATCTGCGCGGGCGAAGAACGCCGTGCGCGCCTCCGCGATCGTGTTGAAGACCAGGCTCTGGACCCGCAGGCGGGCCCCCCGTTCGCCCCATCGGAGCTTCACTCGCTGCCGGTCGAGCGCCAGCTGGACGACCTCCTCGCGATCGTCAGCGCGGCGGGCGTAGGTCCGGGTCTCGACGACCACCTTGGTCCGGCTGCTGCCGCGAGCCTCGCGGCGGCGCTGCTCCTCGATCGCCTGCTTCACCCGGAGGGCGATCAGGTGGGCGCAGGGCCCCTCCTTGAGCTTGTGCTTGCGATAGAAGGAGCAGGTGCACTCGGCCTTGCGGACCCGACCGTCGTCGTCGAGGGTCATCTTCGGCCGGTACTCGCGGCGATCCGCCTTGACCGCGACCTCGCCGGTGACCTCGAGGCCGACGCCGAAGACCCGGCTCTCCTGCTCGATCTTCACCGCCCCGGCGGCGATCAGATCGTGGGCGACCCGCTCGCGGAGGTTGCGGTACTCGAGGCGAGATCTGTCGACCTCGACCTCCAGGAGCGGCCGGTGGCGGTAGACGCCAGCGGCCAGGTCGTACATCACCTGTCCGGACTGACAGCCGCGCTGGAGCGCCCGCAGGAGGTCGCCCTTCTTGAGCTTCGTCGCAGAGGCCAGCTCCTTGACGCTGGCGACGTTGCGCTGGCCGAGCACATCCATGACCGCGGCGAGGTGCTGGTCCTTGTCGCCGCCCGCCTCCGCCCCCCGCGGGAGGAGCAGGTCAAACGCGACCGCCTGGGCCCAGTTGGCGCTGGTGAAGCCGGAGAGGCCCAGCGTCAGGCGGACAGCCCCTGCGCGGAGGACATAGAAGCTCGGCAGGCCGCTGCCCAGCAGGTGAAGCTCGACCGACTCGACGAAGGGCAGGAGACGGCGCAGGAGCATCAAGCGGCGACGCCCCCAGATCCGGATCATCGCCGGGGTCTTCCCCTTGTAGGGCCCAGCGTCGGTCTTGAGCACCTCTTCCCAGGGCTCTAGGACCAGGCGCGGCGCCTCGCCGGGGACCAGCTCGATGCGGATCCCCCGACCCTTCTTCTTTTGATCCGCGTTGAGCCGGAGCTTGCGGAGCACATTATAGAGGTCGATCGCCGCGATCTCGACGACGGTCGTCGGCAGCGTCGCCGCCGACTGCACCTGGAGAAACCCGCGCAGCCAGGTGTCTGGCACCTTGATCGTCTTCTCGATCGAAGACTCTTCGCCGGCCGGAGTCTGGGTCGCGACCGAGACAGCGTCGTCGCCGATGTCGATCCGCGTGTCCCGGTAGGAGCGCATCCGCTGGACCCCGTCGAAGAGCCCCTTGGAGTAGTCGATGTTGGTCGTCCCGCAGACCTTGTCGCCCTCGACCTCGATCGCCGACCAGTCGATCGCGAGCTGGGCGTAGGTCCCCTCGTCCTTGGAGAAGACCTCGAAGAGGAGCGCGTCCGGGTGAACCGTGACGACCGGGTCGAGGATCAGCCAGGCCAAGGGGTCGTTGCGCGACATCCACTCAAAGTAGGCCTGCTGCGCCTGCCAGGCGCTGAGCCCCGCCGAGGCCTTCTTCATCCGCTGGTAGGCCATGTAGGCGGTCCTGTCCTTCGGCACATAGCGGAAGTCCGAGGAGACCACGTCGTAGAGGCAGGAGAGCGCCTCGCGGACGAGGAGCGGCTCGCGGATCTTGCCGCGCAGACGGACCGGCGGTCGCTGACGGTTGGTGAAGAGGGTGAGGCGGGAGCCGGACTCGTCGCTGACGACCTGGGAGGCGCCGCCATAGCTTAGGGTGATCGGGGTCCGCTCGTCCTCGACCTGCTCCTCGGGACGCTCGGGGCTCTCGCTAGTCTTGTCGTTGCTCACGGCTGAACCTCCCAGCGGCTACGGCGAGGCGGCTTGCTCGCGGCGTCCTGCCGCCGCTGTCCCCGTCGGACCGCCCGCCAGGCGGCCTTTCGCAGCTCTTCGTCCTCCTCCTCGTCGCGCCCGAAGGCCCGGAGGAGGTCCAGTGCGCCCGGATCGGCGATCCGGGCGAGGGCCTCGACGATCCCGAGGCGAAGCGCCTCGGTCAACGTCCGATCGCGCAGTCGCGCCCCCAGCCCCGGGACATCGCCGAGAGAGACCAGATAGGGCAGCGCGACCCCCTGACGATGGGCATCGCCGGCGGCCTCCATGAGGCTCGCCTTCGCCGCATCGCCGACCTCACCGTCGAGGAGGCGGGCGACGCTGACACCGTCGTCGAGGAGCGAGCCGACGAGCGCTGAGGCAGCGCTCCGATCCCGGCCAGAGAGCGCCGCGGCGGCCAGGGCCCGGAGCTCCGCGTCGCCGCCACAGGCGAGCGCCTTGAGGTTCTCCCGCGCCGCCTCCGAGAGCTCGCCCTCCCCCCCTGCGAGGCCGATGACGCCAGCCTGGCGGATCGCCTGACCGCGTCGGTCATCGCCCCCCGCGCAGCTGGCCTGGATCAGCAGGCCATCGCCGACCCCGACCTGCGCACAACCCCAGATGAGCCAGAGATAGGGCGCCTCGAGCTCGGCGAGCTTGCCAGTGTCGACGCCGAAGTTGGCGACGTGACCGGGCTCGTCGTCGTCGTCGTCGTCGTCGTAATCGTCGTCGTAATCGTCGTCGTAATCGTCGTCGTCGTCGTCGTCGTCGTAATCGTCGTCGTCGTAATCGTCGTCGTCGTCGTCGTCGCTGGTCGGCATGCTCAGGGCCGCCGTGCCCGCGACCTTCGCCATCTCCTCGGCCCAGCTCTTCGCCCAACGCTCGCCGGCCTCGACCAGCTCCGCGCACTCAGCCTCACCCAGCTCCTCGCCGGCAGTCCCGAGGATCCGCGCGGCGACGGCGACCGTGAGGCCGCGCTCGCTGCCCCGCAGGCTCGTCACCGCGGCCTCGATCGGCAGCGGTGAGCGAGCCGTGAGGATGGCGACGAGCGAGGGCAGGAGCGCCGTGTTCTGGACCTTCGGCAGGAGCTCGAGGATCCGCTGCGGGTCCCCGCGTTCGCGGAGCCGCTCGAGCAGATCCGGCTGGAGCTCGAGGGGCCGCTGGCCCTCGAGGAACGCGTAGTCCGGCTCGACTGAGCCCTCGCCGAAGATCAGACGGAGGCTCATGCCCGCCGCCTTGATCACCCGGCGATGACGATCGCTCCGGAGCAGGGTCCCGAGGAGCTCCCGGGTCTCCTCAGCATCGTCGTGCTGGAGGAGCTCCGCGGAGCGCTCACGGAGCTGCCACGAGTCGGCAGTGGCGGCGTCGCGGATGAGCGCCCAGGCGTCCCGACCCCCGAAGTAGCGGAGACCGGTGAGGGCCTGCCTCGCGACGCCCATCATCGTCCCCTTGGCGAGGCCCTTGAGCACCGCGAAGACCTTCTCGGCCCGATCGGGCGCGGCTTCGCGGAGATGACCGAGCGCCTCGGCAGCCTGCTCCTGGAGGGCGTGCCCCTCCTCGCTCGCGAGGCGCAGGAGAAGATCGAGCGCGCGGGCGTCGGCGAGATGGCCGAGGGCGAGCACCGCCCGCTTGCGCATCCCGAGCTCCGGCATCATCTCGACCCCCGCGAGGAGCGTCGAGATCCCCTCCGCGAGGCCGGCGAGGGCCAGGCCCTCCGCGGCCAGGAAGAGGCTCTGCGGATCCTTGCCGCTGAGGGCCGCGACCAACGGCGCCGGGTCGGCCCCGCGCTTTCGCAGACGCCACGAGAGCGCCGAAATCGCCCCATTGCGCATGCTCGGCTTCGCGTGGCTGAGGAGCGGCACCAGCGCGCCGTCGAGCTCGCTGCCGCGGGCCCAGGTCGCCGCCGGGAAGAGTCGGCCGAGGTTGCGCTCGTCGCCGAGGTGACGCAGCGCCCCGATCAGGCGGACGAGGATCCCGTCACGCCGCGGATGCTGCCGCGCCTCCCAGCCGGGGCTGCCGCGCTTGCCCTCGTCCTCTGGGTCCTCGATCTTCTGGTCGTAGCCGCTGACCGTCAGCAGGGCCGAGAAGGCCGCGTCGCGCCGATCGTCGGCCTCGAGGTAGCCGAGCAGTCGTTCGGCGCTCGCCTCTAGGCGGAGGGCGCCGGTCGCCTTCAGGAGATCGGTGACCCGGGCAGTGCCTGACAGGTCATCGTCGACTCGATCGAGGAAGGCCCCCCACGCCCGCGGATCGCCGAGACGATGCAGCGAGCGGATCGCCGCCTGTTGATCGCTGCGGGGCTCCCGAGAGAGGACCTCGACCAGACCGTCGAAGCAGGCGGGATCCTTGCGCTCCGCGAGGGCCTGCGCCGCGGCGAAGCGGACCGGGTAGTATTTCGAGCCCAGCGCCGCCCGCAGCCCGTCCGCCGCCGGTCCGACGCCGCCGGCCTCATAGGCGCCTGCGAGGCCGCGGACCGCCTCACCGCGCAGAGACTCCGAGCGACCGCCGAGCGCGAGGCGGTGGACGGCGATCCAAGCCGCGTCGAGCTTCGCCTTGTCGGCATCCGCGAGGGTGCCGTCGCCGCTGACCCCGGCGCGGAAGACCGCGAGCAGTCGTGCGGCCTCCTGCTCGAGTCCGTCGGTGTTCTCGCGGACCACCTGCTCCAGGACCGACGCCCCGCCATCATCGCCGCCGCTGCGGGCGAGGAGGTCGAGGCCAAGACCGCCGACATCACGTTGACCGGCGCCGATAGCCTCAGTGGCCAGCTCCGCCGCCGCCATCCCGAGATCGCGGAGGCTCTCAAAGGCGAGGGTGCGCACCGACGCCTGACTGTCGCCCAGCGCCGGCACCAGGACCGAGAAGACCGCCCGGCTCGGCGCCCACCCCTCGCGGCCGACCGCGACGAGACGGGCGATCGAGGTCTGTCGAATCCGGGCCTCCGCGGACCCTCCAGAGAGGCGCGAGAGCCCGGCGTAGGCGCCGAAGACCAGCGCCCTCAGCTCCTCCGGGGCGTACACCGAGGGCGCCTGCGGGCGCTCCGCCGAGCGACCTTCGATGGCGCCGACGGTCGTGCCGAAGCGCTCGGTGAAGATCCACCACTGGCGGTCAAAGGCCTCCTGCTTCTCCTCCCCGAGGGTGTCGAGGAGCCGCGCGGCGCGGACCTTGAACTGCGGATTGCCGGACTCATCGCCGAAGGTGATCGCCTCGGCGAGGAGACCGACGACGTGCGCCGAGATCGTCCACGCGGCCTTGCCCTCGCCGCGATCGTTGACCTGGCGGACGACGAACTTGAAGAACTCGTCGTGGTCGGCGAAGTTTTCGAGCGCCTCGGCGGCCGCGAGGCGGACCCGCGGGTTCGCGGCCGAGAGCGCCGCGAGGCTGCGGTCAGGGACGCCATCCCCCTCGGCCAGCTCCTGGAGCAGGAGCAAGAGCATCGACCGGCGACGGATCGTATCGCTCCGATGATCGAGGAACGACATGAAGATGTCGTGGGCCCGATCGCCGAGGGCGAGCGCGGCGTGCAGAGCGTCGACCCCGAGGTTCTTCGCGGAGAAGAGGATCGACGCGCCGGAGAGCTCGCCGCACAGCGCGAGGCCGAGCGCCGCCCCCTGGCGGACCGCCACGTCGGTGTGGGCGAGCGCGGCCTGGAGCTGGGCGAGCCCGTCCGCGTCTCCCGGCCTGGTGCAGCCGGAGAGCGCGAGGATCGCAGCCTTGCGGATCGTCGCGTCCTTGCTCTCGAGGAAGGGCGTCAGCGTCGCCTTCGCCCCCGACTCACCGAGCTCCGCGAGGCCCCCCAGGGCCGCGATCACACGGCCGACCCAGGCCCGCTGCGCGACCTTCTCCTCCGGCTCCTCCTCGGCGAGCACCTTGAGCAGGGCGCTGAGCGCCCGCGGATCCCCGTGGGTCGCCCGAGCGGCGGCGGCCCGGACCACGACGTCGGCGTGGGGGCTCGTCATCGCCGCGACGAGGGCGACGTCGGCCTCGTTGACCAGGAGGGCGTCGATCGCCATCCGCCGGACGTCCGCGTCGTCGTCGCGGGTCGCCGTCGCCAGCAGGGCCTCGACGCCGGGCGCCTTGCGCTTGCTCAGGATCTCTGTCGCCGCCAGGCGAAGATCCGGATAGGGCCCGCCGAGCGCCGCCCGCAGCGGCTCCTCACCGACACCGCGGGTCCGCTTCATCGCGAACTCAAAAGCCTCGGACCGAACGCCCGGGTCGGGGTCGGCGAAGAGCTCTAAGAGCAGCTCCCAGGCCCATCCCTGCTCGATCTGACCGATCACCTCGCCGAGCACCTCACGGCGAATATCGGCGTGCGGCGAGCGGAGAGCGAAGCGCAGGGAAGCCCCCGCGCCACCGTCAACATCGAGGTTGAGCACCGCCTTGAAGGCCTCGGAGCGGACGCTCCGACCAGCGTCGCCGAGCGCTCGCTCGAGGAGAGCGACCGCCCCGGGATCACCGGCCTTGCCCGCCTTGTGCGCCGCCCGGAGGCCCCGGACCAGGAGGTCGAGGCCCCGCCGCCGCACATCCTCGTGCTCGGCCAGGAGGCCGGCGTCGGCGATCGCGAGCGGGGTGCCGGTCTCGAGCTTGATAAGGGCGGAGTACGCCGCGTCGCGGACGCTCGCCTCGCCGTCGCGGAGGAGCAGCCTGAGCCGCGCCGACGCCCGCGAATCGCCGAGCGCCTGCAGGGACTTGCAGACCTCGACCCTCACCTTGCCGTCGCGCTCACGGCTGAGCTGGAGCAGGGTCCCGAGGGCCCGCGGATCGCCGAGGAGCGCGAGGCCCTTCGAGCCCGAGAGGCAGGTGTCGAGGGCGCGGCTGGCCATCGCCTCGAGGAGCGGACGCTTGTCGTCTTCGCTGACCGTGCTGACCGCGACCTTCTTCGCCTTCGTCAGCTTCTTCGTCTTGCCCCCGCCCTCACCGCCGGCGATCGCCGACAGGACTGAGGCCATCGCCCGCTTCGCCCACTTCTTGATCGTCGACCCGACCTTGACCTCAAAGCTGGGCGCGGCGGCGGACTCGATCTCGTGGAGCTTGCGGTGGAGCTGGCTGTCGCGGTAGCGGAGCGCCGCGGCCAGCTTGGGCTGGGCGAGGAGGCTGATCTGGAAGGCGGTCGCCCGGACACCGGCGTCGGCGTCGGCGGCCGCCCGCCGCAGCGCCGCCTGGATCTCCGGGCGGGAGACGAGCGAGCGCTGCCAGCAGCGCAGGAGCGCGAGGCGACGGAGGTCCGACTTGCTCGAGCGAAGCCCCAAAAGCTCGGCCTCCGGGCTCTTGGCGTCGTGCAGCGTCTCGAGCGCGAGGAGAGCCGCCGAGCGGACCTCGCAGGGATCGTCGCCGAGCGCCTCCACCAGGCGATCGCGGGCGATGTCGTCGCCCTCCTTGGCGAGCGCCGTGAGGGCCTGGATCGCGACCAGGCCGACGTCGGCGTGACGCGACTGGAGGGCCAAGCGCAGCGGCGAGAGCGAGCTCTCCCCCCCGAGGCTTCGGAGACCGGCGAGGGCCTCGAGGCGGACCGCCTCCTCCGAGGCGCGGAGCAACGACTCCAGGGGCCTACGCGCCCGCGGGTTGCCGCTCGCGCCGAGGAGCTCGGTCGCGAACGCCTTGAGCGCGTGGTCGCTGTCGTTCGCGGCCGACCAGCCGAGGTGGTCGATCGCGATCGCGTCGTTCCAGCCGGCGATCTTCTTCAGCGACCTCTCGCGGGCCTTCGGATCCTGCTCCGCCCGCTCGTTCTTCGCCCAGGCCGCGGCGCCGACGACCGTGAGCACCAGATCGCCGATCTTGCCGCTGGCGTCGACGGCGTAGAGCCGCACCGACTCGTCGTCGCCGGCGATCGCCAGGTGCGGCCGCCCCTTGTGCTCGATCATCGTCAGCGCCCGGACCGAGCGCTGGTTCTTCAGGGTCGACGAGCGCCCCTGTCCTCGGGTCCATGTCTTGACGACCCGGTCGCGACCGCCGGAGTAGCTCCGGTTACCAGGCCCGTGGACGAGGCTGGTGACAGCCTCCTGATGACCGCTAGCGCCGCTGCGCAGCTCAGGCTCGAGCTTGCCGCGGACATGGGTCAGGAAGATCTTGGCGTCAGTGCCCCCGGAGAGCACGCGGAGATCGCCCTGCTCGAAGAGGAGCGTCATCACCGTGCCCTGGTGGACCTGCGCCGACTCGGCCGCGACGAAGTCCGCCGCGGTCTCACCGTCAAAGATCGAGAGGAGCCCGCGAGCTCCGCCGACCGCCAGCCAAGCGCCGCTCGGGTCGCAGGCGATCGCGGTCCCGGGCTCCGCGAGCGGCAGGCTCTGGAGCACCTTGCCGGCCTTGCGGGCGCCCGCCTTCGCGCCGGCGATGATCACGAGCGCGTCGCCGCAGATCGCCGCCAGACGACCACCGCGGACCACCGTGAGGGCCACTGCAGGCGTCGGCAGCTCCGCCGCGAGGGCCGTGAACTCATCGCCGTCCCAGGCCCGGTGATAGATCCTGCCGTCGGTGCCGGCGACGTAGAGCTGCGCGTCGTCGGAGAGCGCCAGCGCCTGACCGCCGCAGGGGAGGTCGCTGATCGCCATCTTCCGCTTTTCGACGTCGATGCGATAGAGCGCGGTCGACTGCGCCTCCTCGTGGACGGTGACGAAGGCGAGGGTCCCGCCGACAGAGGCGAGCCCGCGGATCTCACCGCGGTAGGTGTAGAGGTTCGTGACACTCATCAGGCGACCTCCTTGGCCAGGAGGTTGAGGTCTGCGTGGGCCTTGGCGATCCTCGCCAAGGCGACCAGGCAGGCCGCGCGCTCACTGGCTCCTCGCGAGCCCATAAACTCATCGAGCACCGGGGCGACCACCGCCGCGAAGTCGTGCTCTTCAATCGCGAGGTCGCGGACGACCTCGACCAGCGCAAGCTTGGCCCGACGGGCCGAGAGCGGGCGCTGCCTCGGCCCCCGCGAGCGCTCATTGCCGGCCGCAGCCGGCAGCTTCGCCGGCGGCACCGAGAAGAGCATCCGCCGCATGAAGTCGCGCAGCGCCTGGTGGCTCGCCGGTAGCTTCTCCGGGCGGGCCGGGGCTCCCGCCCCCTGAGGCCTCTCCTCGACCGCGTCACCGACCTTCTCCTTGCCGCGCCGCTTGGGCTCGGCGGGCGGGACCCAGCCCTGAGTCGTCCCTCGATCGCGGTAGAGCGACCACAGGGTCTTGACGACGAAGGCGCAGACCTGACGGTCGGGGCTCTCGCTGAGCCGGAAGAGCTCCTCTGGGATCGCCAGCGCCGGATGGCGACGGATAAGCTCCATCCCCAGCGCCCGCGCCTGCGGCCGCAGGGACTCGCAGAAGGCGTAGACCGCGTCGCCGCTGAGCCGCGCCGGGTCGATGCGGAAGCGCTTGCTGTCGACGTCGTCCGGATCGGCGAGGAGCGCCTCCTCGACGAAGGTCCGGATCTCGCGATGCGGCCCCTCGGCGAGGACCACCAGCTCGAAGAGCGGCGGCGACCAACGGTGTAGCTCCCAGCGGCCGAACTCGACCGCGAAGGCGCGCAGCGCCTGCCGAGGCTCGGCGAAGAGCGGGGCGAAGCGCTCCCAGCTGAGAAAGTCCGCCGGGACCTCGGCGCCGGGATCGACCGGGCGGTCGGTCAACTTGAGGGCGATATCGGGGTGATGACGGCGGATATAGTGCCGGGCGAAGCGGGAAAGCGGGGCGTCGTCGGGCCCGGGCTCGGTCGCCATCTCCCACAGGCGGGTACAGCCGGCCTCGACGGTGTCGTCGGAGAACTCCCGCTCGCCGCCGGCGAGCATCTGCAGGAACGCGGTCTCCGAGATGATCTTGATCGCCGCCCCCTTGGCGATCAGCTTCTCGCCGGCGACCTGCTTCGACCCCTTGCGGCCTTCACCGTAGAGCGCAGAGCCCTCGTCGCCGATGACCAGATAGTCGAGCTTGGCGGTCACCGACGAGGCGTTGGCCCCTCCGGCGTCCGTGACCTTCTTCTTGGCCTCGGCCCGCTTCATCGTCTTGAGCTTGCCGGTGAAGAGGAAGGACTTTCCGCCGAGGTCGACCGCCCCGTCGCCCTCGGCGGCAGCGCTGCCGCTCCCAGCCCCGTCCTCGCCGGCCGGGGCGAAGTCCGCCGGCAGGAAGGCCTTGATCATGTACTCGGTCGCGAAGTCGAAGTAGCGAGGCTCCGCCCGCTGGACCAGGACCATCAGCCAGTCGAAGCCGAGCTGGTCGGGGGTGAACTTGCGAACGTCGCCGAGCAGCTCAAAGGCGAGATCCGCGAGGGACTCGTCAAAGCTGAGCTCGCGCGCCCACGCCGGCCCCTTCTCCTGCAGCTCCTTCACCCAGGTGTCGGCCTCCCAGGTCGGGTGGAAGGCGAGCGAGCGCCAAAAGTCCGCGCCGAGGGCGTCGGCCTTGACCTTGTCCTCGCGGATCCAGGCGATCATCGTCGACCGCGAGTGGCTGCGCAGGAGGAGCCGGCGCCAGAAGTCCGCGGGGTAGTCCGAGACCGGATAGCCGCTCGCCGACTTGAGGGCGAAGCGGGTCGCCCGACGGCCGATCTCCGGCGCGTCGAGCAGACGGCGGAAGTAGTCAGCGCTGAGCGCCTTCGCCGTGTGGACCTTGGGCAGCAGCTCCGCCGCGAAGTCGACGACCTGGTCGCGACTGTCGAGGAAGAGCGCCGTGAACCACTCTGGCGTCAGCTCGCGGGCGCCAAAATGCTTGCGCAGGGCGGTCGCCGCCAGCTCATGCCCGTGCTGGGTCCCGAGGAGCCGACCCCAAGCGTCGAGGCCGACCTCTTTGCGGGGATCCCGAGCGCTGAGGAGATCGCCCGCGAGCTTGCGGACCGCCGCGTTGCTGTTGTTCGCCAGGAGGATCAGGCGCCCGAGCGAGAGGTCGCGGGCGTGGGTCCGCGCGTAGTCGGCGGCGTAGACCCGGGCCTCGTCGGCGCCGGAGTCGAGGAGGCGGAGCACCGCGTCGTGGAGCCCGAGCTCGCGAAACGCGGACTGCTCAAAGCGCGGGACATTGCCGAGGAGCCAGATCACGAAGCGATCGATCGTCGCCGAGCCGACCGCGATCAGGCGGGTCACCCAGGACGGCTCGACGTCGCGGAGCATCGCCCGGAAGTCCGACTGCAACGCCTTGGTCGCGTAGTCGCGCGCCTTCTCCGAGCTGGCCCGCTCGAGGAGGGTGAAGAGCGGCCGCGGCGAGCGACGCCACAGCTCCGGGTAGGCCCGAAGCTTCAGCGGGTTCAGGTTGCGATCACGCCAGCCGAAGCGAAAACGACGGCGGTTGAACTTGCCGCTGTCGTGGAAGAGGATGTGGTTGTAGACCCACGTGTGGCTCCACGAGGTCCGGTCCGTGTAGAAGCGGAGGAAGTCGACGGCCGCGTCGGCGTAGCTCGCCGGCAGCCCCTCGGCCCGCCGCCGGAGGAAGCGCCAGGCCCGTCGACAAAGGTAGGCCAGCGTGTGCCGCGAGACCTCAGAGATCTCACCGCCAGCGCGGACGATGCTGCCGCTCGAGGACGCGAGCTGAGCGTCAAAACGCGCTGACAGGGCGCCCAGCACCTCGGTGTCGCCGACGGCCTCGGCCTCCTTGAAGATCCGCTTGACCGCCCGCCAGGGCCCCCACCGAAGCGCGATCCCGCCGATCGTCGTCAGCAGCATCTGCCGCTCGTAGGCGCCGCCAGGCTCCTGGGCCCGCGCCCAGAGTTCGAGGAGAACCTCGTGGCTGCCGAGACGAGCCGGCATCGGCACAGTCTCCTGCTGGGCCTCCAGCGCCCGCATCGTGTCGATCCGATAGCGCGCCCGCTCCTGCGGCGACTTGCGCTTAAATCGCCAGCCGCGGAACTCGCGGGTGAAGGTTTGATAGGTAGGCGCACCCTCCGGTACCGGCGTCTTGAGCCGCTCGTCAGAGGCGGCGCAGAGGGCGATGAGGAGGTTCGCGAGTTCAGGGTCCCGCGCCGACCAAGCGCGACGGACATCATCGAGGCTGAGTTGCTGGGCCATAGCAATCTCGGGGTGGGGAGCGGCGGCGGAGCCGACGCCTAAGTCGGGAGAGGATGCCTCCAACTCGAGATCGCTGACAACCTAGGGCGAGCCGCCCGCGGACGAACGTCCCCCACGGGGCCCAGGAACGGGCGATTTCGCCCACCTCGGCGGTCAATGAAGAGATCCCGCCGGTGCGTTCTCGCGCGCGAACAGCGCTTTCACATGCTTTTCACATGCTTGTCCACAGCCCCCTCCACACTTTGTCCGCCGTGGTTTCTGATAGATCGAACCCATGACCTCGACCGTCCGCAGCTTGCTCCTCCTCCTTGGACTCGCCCTCGTCGCGACCCCCGCGTGCAAGAAGAACGAGGAGAGCGCGCCGCCGACCGACATCGACGATGAGACCGACGCCGCCGACGACGCCGACGACGCCGACGACGCCGACGACGCCGACGACGAAGAGATACTCTCGCAGACGCTCTTCGAGGAGCAGGTCCAGGGGAACATGGACGACGTGCTCGACTGCTACCTCCAGGCCTCCGCGGAGAACGCAGAGCTCGCCGGCAAGGTGATCGTCACCTTCACGATCGCCGCCGACGGCAGCGTGGAGACCGCGGAGGTCGACGAGAGCAGCTCCCTCAACGATGAGGGGATGAACAGCTGCCTGAAGGGCAAGTTTGCCGGCTGGACCTTCGCCAAGCCGCCGAGCGGCGAGCCGATGACGCTCAGCTTCCCCTTCAGCCTCGCGCCCGCCTCGTAGGGGCCTTCAGACCGCACCTGTGGCGACGCTTGGGGTCAACACCCCGGGCTCGTTGTACTTACACGCCCCTTCTGCTAACGGTAATGTTGTAGATGCAGGCACCCCCCTGGATCCTCGTCGGCACACTCGCCGCCACGCTCGCCGCCATGCTCGCCCTGTGCGGCTGCTACGACGACGGCGTCTATCACGACATCATCAAGCTGAACGACGAGCGCGAGAGCGACGGCGATACCGAGACCGACGGGTCGGCGACGGGCCTCCCCGGGGTGACCATCACTGACGGCAGCCCCGAGAACACCGACGGCAATACCGACGGCGATACCGACGGCGCCACCATCCCAGGGGGCGTCGACGGCGAGGGGCTCGGCGCCGACCAGCCGCCGCTGATCTCGGCCCTGCGGATCGACGGCGAAGACGGTGACGGTGTGGTGTTCGAGGCTGTCCGCACGGCTATCCTCGAGGTCGACGCGAGCGATGATCGCCTCCTCGAGTCGGTGACCTTCTCGATCGACGACGTGCCGGTCGCGACGCTGACCGAGCCGCCCTACAGCTACGCCTGGGTGATCGACGATGTGACAGCCTCACACTCGCACTCGCTCCACGCCGAAGCCCGCGACAACAGCGGCCAGCGCAGCCACAGCGCCGCGAGCGTGACCTTCAGCCTGCCCCCGGGCGGGAGCGAGCTATGGAGCGACCCAGGGCTCCCCTTCTACGCCGGAGCTGTCGAGGATCTCGCGCTCTCCCCCAAGGGCTCGGTCATCGCCGCCGGGACCCGCTCGATCGACAACGAGAGCGCCTTCGCCCAGGCCGTCGTCCGCATCATCAGCCCGATCTCCGGCGGGCTCGAGCTCGACGTCGCCTACCCCAAGGATAAGGATAATGTCGGTGGCGCCTACCGAGCCCGCGCCGTCGGGATGATGGCCGACGGACGGATCGTCGCTGGCGGTAGCTTCATCCCCGCCAACGATCCGATGCTGACGCCCCGCCCGTGGCTCGCGATCTTCTCGCCGAGCGGCATGCCCGTCGCGGTCAAGCTCTTCAAGAGCGAGCGCGGAGAGATCCGCGATCTGGTGGTGTCCGCAGGCGACGTGCTCATCACAGGCGATCTCATCAAGGCCGGCGCGACCCAAGCCTGGATCGCCCGCGCCGACGACGAGCTCAAGCTCGACTGGCAGCAGACCCTCAACGTCCCCGGAAGTGAATGGTCATCCTCCCGCGCCCTCGCGCTCGCCGATGATGGCTCCCTCTACCTCGCCGGGACCACCTTCGACGGGGTCACCCCGCGGGTGCTCGCGGCGAGCATCGGTGAAGGCGGACTTCCCCTCTGGAGCGGAGCCGTGCCGCCCCTCGGCGAGGGCGGCGACTTCGGCGAGGCGCTCGCCATCAGCGCTGCCGGCGAGCTCCTCATCGGCGGCGCGGTCAACTACGAGGACGGACAGCAGATGAGCCTCCGATGGCTCAGCGCCAAAGACGGCCAGAGCAGCGGCCACTTCGCGATCCCGAGCGTCGTCGACGGCGACCAACGGGTGATGGGCCTGACGGTCGATCACCTCGGCAGGGTCTACATCACGGCCAACATCACGGGCACCGACGACGACGTCAACGTAGTCGTCTACAAGCGGAGCATCGACGGCGGCGCGTCCCACTGGGAGCGGCTCTACGACAGCGCCGATGACCTCTACGACTGCGGGAGTGCGATCGCGGTCGACCCCCATGGCTACGTCTACGCCGGCGGCAGCCGCAGCGATCAGGGCTGGCCGCGCTGGTGGGTCCAGGGCCACAATCCCTGACACCGACGCGCCGACGTCTCACCGCGGAAAAGAAGAGAAGAGCCGACAAACGAGCGCAGGCTCGCGCCAGGATGACCTCTTCACCGGAGCGAAGATGCTCCCGTCGACATCGGTCCTGCGGGGAGGACGACCGGCTGCGAATCTGCTGACGCGGTGTACGCTTGCCTGCGGTGACTCTGCGCGGCGAAGAGCAGCAGGCGAAGCTGCGCCTGACGAACCGCATCCTCTGGCTCGTCGTCGCAAGCGCGGTCATCGCGATGCTCCCCGCGGCGCTGCTGACCGTGACTGCACCTGAGGTCCGCTGGCAGCACGTCGCCTTCGCCCTGGCTTTCGCGGGCCTCGCGGGGACGGCTCTCCGCACCCAGCGACGCTTGGCCGACATCGGCCCCGAGCGCGCCCTCGAGACCGCGCTTGCGGCGATGTTGACGGCCTCGACGATCATCTGCCTGTTGATGCGCCTGCCCCAGGCGCTGGTCGCTGCGACCTTCGCCTTCATCGTTCTTGTCAGCGCACCGCGGGTCCTCAGCCGGCAGAAGACCGACCGCTGGGTGACGATCGCCATCGTCGCCGGCCTCGGCCTCAGCCTCAGCGACTTCATCCCGATCCCGTTTCGGGTCGAGGCGAGCGAGGCGATCCTTCAGCCCCTCGAGCTGACGATCGCCACCGCCGTCGCGGCCTTCGCCGCCCTCGCGCTCCGTGAGCTCCGCCGCTTCCCGGTCCAGACCAAGATCTACTTGGTCGCGCTTCTCCTCGCGGTGGTGCCAATGTCGCTGGTGATCGCGGCCTTCCGCAGCGGGATCCAGGAGCGCGACGCCACGACCCGCGCCAACACCCTCGAACACCGCGCCGCCCTCTTCGCCAACACCCTCGACGGATACCTCGGCCGGGAGCTGCTCATGCTCGCCGACCTCAGCGCGACCCGAGAGATCGACGACGCCTGCCCGCGCGACCAGGTCAGTGAGACCCCTGGCGACAGCGACAACGACGCCCTGAAAGCTACCCAGAGCGCAAACAAGGGCGCAAACAAGGGCGCAAACAAGGGCGCGAGCAAGGGCGCGAGCAAGGGCGCGAGCAAGGGCGCAGACAAGGGCGCAGACAAGGGCGCAAGCAAAGATGAAAGCCCTGAGGAGCTCGCCGCAGCTCGCGACAAAGACCGTCTAGAGCCTGCCCGCGAGCTCCTCCGCCAAGCGCTCGCGGAGGCGCCCCTACGCCGCTCCCTCATCCTCGTCCCGGAGGGCGGCGAGGCGCCCTCAGTCGCGGTCGGCGAGCCTCTCCTCGACGTCCGCCCTGGCGGTCCCAACATCGCGGTCCACACCGTCGATCCAGCCCTCGGCTCCCAGCTCCTCCTCAGCCGCCCCACCTCAGGGGGGTGTACTCTCGTTCTCGGCCTCCAACCCGGGCTCCTCCGCACCTGGACCCGGCTCGCGGCGACCCTCAGCGGCGATGTCATCGTCCTCCGCGACGGCGACGATCTCTCGCTCGCCGCCGCCGGCGATGGAGAGCAGCTCAGCAGGCTGGGGAAGGACGAGCAGCTCCCTGCCGTCGCGACCATGCGAGCCTCAGGCGACCTCCCGCGCCCTGCGACGACGATCCTGCTCAACGAGCGCTCCTCCGTCGACGCCGACCTCGCGATCGCGACGATGCCGATCCCCGGCTGGAGCCTGCTCCTCCTCCCGAGCACCGTAGCGACCAGCACAGCGCTCCTCGCGATCCGCCGCGCGCTCCTCCTCGCGCTCCTCGTCGCCGGCTTCGCGACCCTCTCCGCCTTCTACCTCGGGCGCCACCTCGGACGGCCGCTGCAACAGCTCAACGAGGGGCTCGCCCGCTTCACCGCGGGGGCGATCGAGACCCGCGTCGAGGTCGACTCCAAGGACGAGGTCGCCGACCTCGCCGCCAACTTCAACGCCATGGCGACGCAGGTCGGCAGCCTCCTCCACTCCCTCGAAGAACAGGCCCGTCGCCTGCGCGATGAGGTCGCCGAGCGCACCGAGCAGGAGGTCCACCTCCAGGCGCTCAACGAGGAGCTGAGCGACGCTCGGGACCAGGCGATGGCGGCCAATCGGGCGAAGAGCGCCTTCCTGGCGGGGATGAGCCATGAGCTCCGCACCCCGCTCAACGCGATCATCGGCTACTCCGAGCTCCTCCATGAGGATGCCACCGAGGGCGGTCATGAGGGCATGGCTGTCGACGCGGAGGCGGTCACGAGCTCAGCCAAGCACCTCCTCGCGCTGATCAACGACATCCTCGACCTCTCGCGGATCGAGTCGGGTCGGATGCGCCTGAAGATCGACGAGTTCGACGTCGGCGAGATGCTCCGAGACGTCGTCACCGCCGCGGGGCCGCTCGCTGAGCGTCAGGGCAACAAGCTCAGCATGAGCATCGATCGCGAGCCGGTGATGATGATCAGCGATCAGACCAAGATCCGGCAGTGCATCCTCAACCTCGTCAGCAACGCCGCCAAGTTCACCGAGCAGGGGACCATCGACATCCGTCTGACCCACGAGAATCTCGGCGTCCTCCCCTGCCTGCTCTTCGAGGTCGCCGACAGCGGCATCGGCCTCGCACAGGAGGCGCTCACAGATCTCTTCCGGGCGTTCTCCCAGGTCGACTCGGAGCTCGCGCGCAAGCACACGGGGACCGGCCTCGGGCTGACGATCACCCGTCGCCTCGCCCGCAAGCTCGGCGGCGAGATCCAGGTCGCCAGCGAGGTGGGGGTCGGGACGACCTTCACGATCCGACTGCCCCAGCACTACCAGTCCGCCGGCGACAGCATGACCTGGGGACAGAGCATCGCCTCGGCGATCGAGCGCTCCTCAGCGTCGATACGGATCCCTTTCAAGTGATCGTTCGTGCGGCCGCCAACCGACGCCGCTCGCAAGAGGCGAGCCGCTCTTGCCGAGCCCAGCCCAGCCGGGCCCAGCCGGGCCGCTCTTGGTGACACCGTAGCTCAGCCTGAGAAAGAGACCGAGCCGCTGTTGGCAAGACCTTCGCTCAGGCCGCGGAGGAGCGCGACCGCGTTGACCCCGAGCATCTCGGTGCAGTAGCCGCCCTCCTGGACCGCGATCACCGGCCCGCCGAGGCGACCTATCCGCTCGCCTATCGCCGCGAAGTCGTGGGTGTCGAGGGTGAACTTGCCGAGCGGATCGTCCTTGTAGCCGTCGAGCCCAGCCGAGAGGATCAGCGCCGCCGGATCGAAGAGGCGGATCCGCGGGAACACCAGCTCCTCGAGCACCCGCAGATACTCCTGACCGTCGACGCCCCCTGGCAGGGGGATGTTGAGGTTCAGGCCGGCTCCCTCCCCCTCGCCCGACTCCTCGGTCCAGCCGGCGAAGTAGGGGTAGAAGTCGCGCGGATCGCCATGGATCGAGATCACCAGCACCCGCGGGTCGACGTAGAAGATCGCCTGCGTACCGTTGCCGTGGTGGAAGTCGATGTCGAGGATCACCACGCGGCCGTGCTCTGCGATCCGGGCGGCGACGAGCGCCGCGTTGTTGAAATAGCAGTAGCCGCCGAAGAGATCGCGCTGGGCGTGGTGCCCCGGCGGGCGGCACAGGGCGTATGAGAGGCGAGCGCCCCCTTCGGTCACGGCGAGGCCCGCCTCGTGGGCCGCCGCCGCGCTCCAGGCCGCCGCCTCCCAGGTCGTCGACGCCAGCGGCGTCCCGGAGTCAAAGCAGAAGAAGCCAGCCTGATGGAGGTCGAGCGGGTTTGGCTGGGCCTGGTCACGCTTGGGGAAGACCGTCGGGAAGAAGGTCGACCCGGCATCGAGCTTCGCGTGCGCCGTCTGGTAGAGGGTCGACAGGCGCGGGTCGTGGATGCTCCGCAGCCAGGCCGCCGGGAAGTCCACCGGCGGGCGGACGCAGAACATCGGGTCCTCGCCGAGAGCGGCGAGGATATTCTCCGCTCGGTGCGTCGTCTCGGGGTGAGCGACACGCTCGCCGAAGGCCCACTCGTAGAGCGGCTTGTGATCGAGCTGGCGCGGGTGAAAGAAGACCGGAACGTCCTTGATGATCACGCGCTCGCCCCCTGCACGTTGCCGTCCGAAGAGACCGCGGCGACCGCCCCCTTGTCGTCAGAGGACTGAAAGGGCCGCAGATCCTTGACCCAGATGTTCATGTCTTCGTAGGCGCCGTAGATGTCGCAGTTGTTGATCAGACGCCCGGTGTACTCGTAGCCGAGCTGGAAGAAGACGCTGTTCATCCCGTACGAGCGCCCGCGAGCCATGGTGTAGGCGCAGACATAGGCGCGACGGCAAAGCTCCTCCTCGAGGCGCATCAAGAGGTGGCTCATCAACCCCTTTCCGCGGGCCTCCTTCCGGGTCGCGCAGTCGGTCAGCTCCGCCGCCCGCTTGCTCGGCATCAGCTCAGCGCTCGCCGCCGCGACGACCGATCCATCGCGGACGCAGACCGCGAAGAGCGACTCCTTCTGGAAGATGTGCTCGAGATAGCTCGCGTGCTTGAGCGGCGACGGGTAGGAGTCAAAGATCTCCTGGTAGAGCTCCAGCAGCGAGAAGATATCCTCGCGACGGGCGAGGCGGATGGTGTGCCCCTCGGGCACTGCCTTGTGGGTGCGGGTGCCTATGTCACGGGCGGAGATCTGCTCAATGAGCAAGGTCTCGTCCATCAGGTTCGGCGAGTCGAGCCGCTCCTGCGAGCGGAACTTGGAGACGACAAAGGCGTCATCGCCACCGTGGTAGTACTCGAGCACCGCCTCAAGGACGTAGCCGAAGCGGAGAAAGGCCTGCCAGTCATCGTGGCTGGCCATGACGATGATCTTGTCAAAGCCGTTGGCGTTGGCGAGCTTGCGCAGCGCCATCACCAGCTGAGAGACGTCGGTCGCCGTGTAGTTGAGCACCCGCAGGCGCTGGTTGTACTGATCGAGGAAGAGTTCCGCCTCGAAGTCCGCGGTCTCGAGGCGATGCTCCAGACCGTAGACCACGCCGACAGCCTTCACCGTCTGCCCATCCCCGAGCACCAGCTCGACCACTCCGAGCGGCGAGCGGGCCTTCGTCGGCACGGGCTTGATGTCGGGAACCAAGGGCGGAGTCATGCCGCCGCTATGCCCGGCTCGCTCGGTTTGCGCCATGCGTTTGCTCAAGGCGCCCTGTCGACGCATGTTCGGGCACACCTGGTCACAGCCTGTGTGCGCCCGAACCACGCGCCTCTTCGACGCCCCTCTTCGACGCCTCTTCGACGCCTCTTTGACGCCTGCTCGACACGCCTCATTCTCCTGGAGCGACGCCCGCAGACGATGCGCGACGTCCCCACACGCGAGCGCACCGCAGAGAGCGGAGGCACGACACGTCGCCCGCGATCTGGAGCGCGTCGCAAGAACACGGGGACCTTCGCCGCGATCTTCTACATCGCTGCCGCGATCGTAGCGAAGGCCTCGATCACCGTCGCAGGTGCCTGTACAAGCTCGATAAGCACCCCCTGCCCCCCCACAGGCGCAGACTCGTTCCCCTTCGGGTGGATGAAGCAGACATCGTGACCCGCCGCGCCAGCGCGGATCCCTCCGGGGGTGAACCGAACACCCTGCTCCATAAGCCAGGTAGCGGCTGCCGCGAGATCGTCGACCCAAAGGCCGACATGGTTGAGGGCTGGCTCGTGGACCTTGGGCCGCCTGTCGGGGTCGATCGGCTGCATCAAGTCGACCTCGACCGCGAAGACCCCAGCCCCGGCGATAGCGATGTCCTCGTCGACGTTCTCGCGCTCCGAGCGGAATGCGCCCGTGACCTCGAGGCCGAAGAGATCGACCCAGAGGTGACGCAAAGCCGCCTTGTCGGCCGAGCCGACGGCGATCTGTTGGACACCGAGGATCCGAAAGGGTCGCTGCGCTGGGGTCATCGACGAGACGATACACCAGCGCTCAACGCTGGCCGCGATCAGCGGCTGACGAGCTCAGTTGTGCATACGAGGGTCGTCGGGCGCCGCCGCGATCACCTCCGCCTCGTGGGCGGCCACCTCGTCGAGGCGCCTGCGCAGCGCCTCCTCCCCGACCAGCTCGAGCGCCCGCGCGAGCTCGACATAGGTGTTGAAGTGACGGGCCTCGCTCGCCAAAAGGCCGCGGTAGAGGCGGGCGAGGCTGGGCTCCTCCAGACCCTCGGCGAGGAGCTGCATCCGCTCGCAGGAGCGGGCCTCGATCAGGGCGCAGCAGAGCAGGGTGTCGAGAAGGCGCAGAGGCTCGCCTTTGCGGACGATCTTCATCAGCTCGGCGGCGTAGGGGCTCGGCCGCTGGCGGCGGAACTCGAGGCCGCGGCGGCGGAGGATCGCGACGACCTCCTCGAAGTGAGCGAGCTCCTCACGGGCCAAGCGCGAGAGGGGCAGCATCAGCGAAGGACGCTCCGGATAGCGGAAGATCAGGGAGAGCGCGGTCGAGGCCGCCTTCTTCTCGCAATGCGCGTGATCGAGGAGGATCTCGTCGATGTTCGCCAGGGCCCGTCGGGTCCAGGCAGGATCGGAGGTCGACGCCAGGTGGAGCATGGCGGCGGCATCGTAGCAGGCTCCGCTCCCGCGATCGCGGGCTCCTTGCCGATATGGTACACGCCAGGGCCATGCAACTCGCGCTCCCCAAGTTCCAGTTCCGCTTCATGGCGGCCATGGGCAACGTGATCTTCCCGGCCAACTTCCACCCGGTCGGCAGTCAGCGCTCGGGCGAAGAGCTGGTCGACCGCGCGCTCGAACAGCGCGGCTGGAAGAGCCCGGGGGAGGGCGGGCGTTGGCTCATCATCGGCGGCTCGGGGGGGTTTGGCTCGGCCGCCAGGGCCGTGCTCGGCGGGACGCTCGGCGCCCACACCCTCAACGTCTCCTTCGACGGCCAGCCGCAGCCGGAGAGCCGCAACAAGATCCGCAAGATCGGCAGCCCCGGCTTCCACCGCAACGTGGGCATCGAGCGGCGCCTCCGCGCCCTCGACCTGGTCGCCCTCAGCCACAACGCCGACGCCTTCGACCCCGCGACCATCATCGCCGCGATCGCGGCGATCAAGGATGAGCTCGGCGGACCCCTCGACGGGATCGTCTGGTCCCTCGCGGCCCCGCGCGCGACCGATCCCCGGACCGGCACGGCGGTCACCAGCGCCCTCAAGCCGCTCGGCGCCCCGGTCTCGATCAAGAGCTTCGGCGATCGCGGCCGCGACGGCACCGACCCCGCGGTGAGCGAGTTTGAGATCCAGCCGGGTACCCCCGAGGAGGCAGTCGCCACCCAGTTCGTGATGGGCGGGGCGATCGTCGAGCGCTGGACGCGAGCCCTCCTGGACGCCGGCGCGCTGGCGAAGGGCTGCCGCCTGCTGACGATCTCCTACCGCGGCAACCCGCTCAACGCTGGGATCTACCGCAACGGCCTCATCGGCCTCGCCAAGGCCGACCTCGAATTCCAGACCAAGGCCCTCGACGGTCTCCTCACCCGCGAGATCGAGGGCCGCGCCTTCGCGGTCGAGGGCCCGGCCGTCGTCACCGAGGCCTCGGGCGGCATCCCCGGGGTTCCCTTTTACATGGCCCTCCTCCTCGACGTCCTCGGCGACCGCTTTGAGGATCCGCTCGCGTCGATGCTGCGGATGTTTCGCGAGAAGCTCCCCGCCGATGGAGCTCCCGTGGTCGACGATGAGGGCCTCGTGAGGATGGACGACCGCGAGCTAGGGGACGCGATCCAGGCCGAGCTGCGCGCCCGCTTTGACGGCTACGCGGCCGGCGATAGCTTCGACAGCGCCCTCTTCGATCGTTTCCTCCGCGACTACGCCCGGACCCGCGGATTCGCGATGGACGGCGTCGACTACGGCGCTGAGTTCGACACCGACGCGATCTGCAGCGTCTGAGGCGGCCTTCGACGAGTCCGACATTCTCATAGGGGCAGGGGTCACGGCCCTCGCCGCCAAGCTCTTTCGCGAGAGAGGGCGACCTCGCCCTCGCTTGAGGCTCCTCGCCAGGCGGAGCTTCGCCCGGTCGTGCTCGCCTAGGGCGAGCTGACCTCGCTAGACCCGACGCCGTGGGCTCAGCTCCCTAGGCCAGGCTCGCCAACGCTCGCTCCCTGTCCGCCCGGCTCACGCTCTGCTCACGCTCTGCTCACCCGGCGCTCATCGTCGTCGCCGAGCTCTCGCTCCTCGGCGAGCCGACGTCGCAGATAGGGGGATAGGTGCGGCCCAATAGAGCGACGCTGCGGGGCCGTCAAGTGGCGAAAGCCCCGGATCTCGCCGATGCATCGAGTCGCCCCGCACCGGCAGGTGAAGGGCTCGCGCATCTCCCACTCGCAGATGTTGTAGTCGAAGGTGACGAGCTCACCGGCGGAGATCGGGCGGATCGCGACGATCTCCAGCGCCGCAAAGTCGATCGTCACGTTCGGCGCGCAGGAGTGGTTCATGAAGTCATCCGCCTCCTCGGTGCCCGCCTGGTGGAGGTGCTCGTCGAGCTGGATCGTGTACTTGCTCGGAAGATCGACGAACACATGGGCCAGCGCGATCAGCCGCGCCCCCGCGGGGATCGACCCGGTCGCGACCAACGCCCGCCCCTCGCCGAAGGGACGCACCTCCACCAGCTCACTGACCCATGCACGCTCGCGTCGCTCGCTCATCCGCCCCCCCTCGACACTGCGGGGGTATAGCGCGGCGTTCGAGGCCGGGCCAGGCGCGCGATCACTCGGCCCCGCGACGGCGACGCAGGGGACCTGAGAGGCCAGCAAACGCGGCGCTCAGCCGCCGCCGAGCTTCGCCTTGACCTTGGCGATCCGGCTCTCCGCAGAGGCATGACCTAGGCTCTTGGCCTCTTCATAGTGCTCTAGCGCTTCGCGGTAGCGGTTGAGGCGGAAGAAGACATCACCGAGGTGGATCTGGTAGCGCTTCGATCGTGGCGAGGCCTTGACCGCCCGCTGCGCATAGCCGAGCGCGTCGTTGAGCTTGCCGGTGTTGAAGGCGATGTCGCTGAGGCCCATAAGCGCCGCTGCGTTGCGGTTGTCAAAGCTCAACGCCTGGTTGAAGAGGCTCTGGGCCTCGCCCCGACGCCCACCGGAGATCGCCGCCTGACCCTGCTTGGCGAGCTCGACCGCCTGAGCAGCGTCTCGCTTGCTCTTGCTGATCTTCGGCGGCCTGTGCGGACGTGCGCTGCCACCACCGCTCGAGCTGGCCTCCGGGGCACCGGTGGTCCCCGTGTCCGTGTCCCCGTCGGTGTCCGTGTCCGTGTCCGTGTCCGTCTCGGTCTCCGGTTCGGGCTCCGGCTCCGGCTCCGGCTCGACGCGTCGCTGGGGCAGGAGGACCACCCCCGTCGCGCTCTCGAGCCCCGCCGTCGTCAGCCGCAGCCGCTCCAAGAGCGACTCGTTCATCGCCGCCGCCGCGACCGCTAGGCGTGCGTCCCGGCGGGCGATGTTCTCGTCGACCAGGGCGCTGGCGATCCGGATCATCGACCGCTCGTTCTCCGAGAAGTCACCGGTCGTCGCGTTGTGGAGGAACACCGCAAAGCCGGTGTCGGAGACGATCGAGCGCTCGATCGCCCGCTCGTTCTCAGGATCGAAGATCCGCGCCCAGAGATAGTACTCGACCGCGAACTGGCGAGCTCCTTCGACCTCCCAGAAGCGATCGCCGAGGGCGAGGAGAGTGTCGGCAAACTCCCGTCGGAGCATCGCCGCCCGCTCACGGCCCAGGCCTCCTGCAGCGCCGGGGACCTCCTCGAGCGAGAGCACCCGAAGATAGGCGGTCGCGTCCGGATCGTCCTCCGGGCCCTGGACGTAGTGGTTGGTCGCCGCCGCCGCTCGGGCCTCGTTGGTCAGGGTCTCGACCAGGCGCTGCTCCTCGGTCGTCGGCTCGCGGGTGACATAGGCGAAGGTGACCGCGGAGACCGCGACAAGCCCGAAGAAGGCGGCGACCGCCGGCCAGAACCAGCGCGGCCGTCGGCTGGTCTCGTGGGGGCTCGGCATCTGCCGCCGGAGACGTGCGAGGCGCTCTGCGTCGGCGAGCGGCGGCAGCGGGAGATCATCCCAGGCCGTCCGGATGCCGGCGGCGATCTGAGCCTCGCAGAGCGCCGCCTCGAGCTCGATCATGTCGGCGAAGCGCTTGCCCGGATCCTTCTCGAGACAGCGCATGATCGCCGCCTCGAGACCCGCCGGGATCTTGCGGTCGGGGCGGACCTTCGACAGCGGCACGGCCTCAGCCTCGACCTGGGCCTTGAGCACCTCCTGCATGCTCTCGCCGTTATGCGGCGTGTTCCCGACGAGCAGCTCGTAAGCCATACAGCCGAGGGCATACATGTCTAGACGGCCATCAAAGGGCTTGCGCGAGATCTGCTCGGGCGCCATGTAGTGCGGCGTCCCAGCGACCCGGCGGGTCCCGGCCTTGTGCCGTCCGGCGTCGAGCATCGCCGAGATCCCGAAATCGACGATCTTGACCATCCCCTCGCGACCGCCCTTGTCCGTCACCATGATGACGTTCTCGGGCTTGATGTCACGGTGGATGACGCCGACCTCATGGGCGGCGCTGAGGCCCTTGCAGATCTGGCGCAGGATCGGGATCAGCCGCTCCGGCTCGGTCCACGCCTCTTCGCTCTCGGGGACCAGGTCGAGCCCGTCGAGGGGCTCCATCGCGAAGTAGAGCCGACCGTCCTCGAGCTCGCCAAAGTCGTAGATCTCGACGATGTTCGGCGCGCCCATCTTGCACGCGGCCTTGGCCTCGTCGCGGAAGACCTGGGCCATCTCAGGCTCACGGCTGAGGTTGAAGCGGAGGATCTTGAGGGCGACCCGACGCTCGATGTCGACGTGCTCAGCCTCGTAGACCACGCCCATCCCGCCCTCGCCGAGCCAGCGGCGGAGGCGATAGCGGGTCCCCGGGACCAGCTTCCCCGAGGTCAGGCGGATCCCGACATTGTCCGGCTCATCCTCGACGTCGATGATCACGGTCGTAGCGCGACCATCCTCCGACGGGGCTTCGGGGGTCATCTTCGGCGTGCCGATCTGGGTCGGTCGCGTCGAACGTTCAGCGGGGTCGTGATCGGTCATCGTCGAGGCCGCGTATCGCGAGTGTATGCTGGTTTGCGGCCCCCTGGGGCCCCGCCTTCAACCGCGCGGATCTCACCTACCGTCGGGCGCCGGAACAAAGATCTCGCGCAGACCCGTCGAGATCCGCACCTCGCCGCTGCGTTCGATGATCACGGCCTCGACCGCCGGTGTCGCCTCGACGAAGGCCATCCCCCCCGCCGGTCCCATCACCGCGATGGCCGTGCAGTACGCGTCCGCATCGGTCGCATCGGCGGCGACGACAGAGACGCTGAGGGCGCTCTCAGCCTCGTCCAGAGGCCATCCGGTCCGCGGATCGATGATGTGAGCGTAGCGCTTGCCGTCGAACTCAAAGAAGCGCTGGTAGCCGCCGCTGGTGACAAGCGCGCGGTCCTGCAAAGGGAGCGCGCCGACGGTCCCAGGGCCGTCCGGGCGCTGAATTCCGACAACCCACCTCTGACCACCCTTGGTCCCCGAGACGTAGGTGTCGCCGCCCCCCTCGACGATGTGGTCAGCAAACCCCCGATCGCGGAGGAGCTTCGCCGCCCGATCGACGGCATAGCCCTTGGCTATCGCGCCGAGCCCGAGCTTCATCCCTGGGGTCCGGAGACGACCCCCGCGTGAGTCCGGGTCGAGCTCGATCTGCTCCCAACCGATCAGGGCGAGACGCGCTTCGATCTCCTCCGGAGCTGGCGGCCGCGATCCCGGCTCAAACTTCCAGAGATCGCCGATCGCGTAGAAGGTCGGGTCAAAGGCCCCCTCAGTGGCTGAGGCCAGCTCCCGCGATCGGCGGAGGAGCGCGAAGAGGTCGGGGCTCAGCTCCATCAACGGCCCGCCCGCACCGGCGCTGAGGCGAGAGAGCTCGCTGTGGGCGATCCACTCGCTGGCGAGGCCCTCGATCCGGTCGACCTCGGCGATCGCCGCATGGATCGCCTCGCCACCTGCGCTCGCATCCCCGTCCGCGCCCACCCAGAGGTTGATCGAGAAGCGTGTCCCCATCAGCTCCGACTCGGCGTAGATCGTCCCGTCCTTGCGGATCGGCGGTGCGTCAACCTCTTGCGCGGCCGAGGGCTGCCTCGCTTCGACGACCTCGGGATCCGGCGGCGGTGGGGCGACCCGCGTCGGAGCAGGGCCCGCGGGGCTCGTGCCCTCGCAGGCGACGAGGGCGAAGAGGAGGGCGAAACGACGCACGCCGACCTACTTCTGCGGCTTCTTTGGCGGATCGCCGAAGGGGATCGGCAGCAGAGGCCGAGGTTTTAGCCGCTTGCGCGGGGGCGGCGGCGGCCTCGGAGGCGGCGGCGGCTTGCGGGCGACCACCTCGTCCTCGACCTCCTCAAACTCCTCAACCTCGAGCATCTCATCGTCGAGCTCTAGGACCTCTTCGTCGTCGTCGTCGTCGCCTGCTTCGTCGCTCGGGGCGACCGGCGTCGACGAGGGGGCGCGAAAGCCCGGCAGGGTCGGCAGACCAGGCAGGCCCGGGAGCCCAGGAAGGCTCCGCGGTTTGGCCTCGCTTTGGCTCTCCGACTCAAGCTGGGCGGCGACTGAGGACGCCTCTGAGGCCTCGCCCTCCGCCGCCTCACGGCTGTCGCGATCCCTCGGAGACTCATCGGTCAGCACTGGGGTCGGCGGCGGCGGTGTGAAGCTCGGGGCGCGGAACGCCGCAGGACGCGAGCCCCGGGAGCCGAGCTTGAGCGGGAGACCCCCTGGACGAAGTCCGCGCAGAGGCTTGGACGCGACCTCCTTGTCCTCGACGTCGTCCGCATGCTCAGCCTCTTCACCGGCTGGACCTTCGCTCTCATCGTCGGCCGCCTCGGCGTCGCTTGCCTCGTCGGCCTCGTCGGCCTCGTCCGCGTCATCGTCCGCCTTGTCCGGGAGCGCGGCACTCTCGTCGCCCGCCTCGTCCGGGAGCGCGGCACTCTCATCGTCCGCCTCGTCCAGGAGCGCGGCGCTCTCGTCACCCGAGGCATCCGCCTCGTCGTCCGAGACATCCGCCTCGTCGTCCGGGAGCGCGGCGCTCTCGTCGCCCGAGGCATCCGCCTCGTCGCCAGCATCCCCTGCAGCGGCAGCATCCTCCGCGGAGCTTTCGCCGGTCTCGTCATCAGCCTCGCCGCCAGCGTCGAGCAGGGCCTCGCCCACCGCTTCCTCGGCGCTCTCCTCTTCGGAGTGCTCCTCAGGAGGCTCACGAACTGCTCCTTCCGCCAGGTTCTCCTCGGCGGGCTCGTCATCCGCGTGAGCGTCGGACTCCGCCTCGTCTGCCGTAGGCGCAGGCTCGTCCCCAGCCGCAGCGCTCTCCCCGGACGACTCGTCGTCCGAGGCAGAATCTCCCTCAGCCGCGGCGACACCTTCATCTTCGGGCTCCGCCACAGCGGGCTCTGCGGGGGCGAGCTGTGCGGAGGCAGGCTCCGCCACAGCGAGCTCGTCTGCTCCAGCTTCATCCGCCGCCGCAGCGACAGCCTGGTCCGCGTCGGCCTCGGAGGCGGGCTCGGTCAGCGCTTCGTCGAACGCGGCTTCCTCCGTGAGGTCGGCCTCCGCCTGGCCAGGAGCGAGGAGGCCACCGGAGAGTTCATCCTCGACCGTAGCGGCGATCAAGGTGCCGGCGTCATCATCGTCATCGTCGTCTTCCACAGCCAACCCGGCGAAGGAAGACTCGTCGTCGTCAAAGTCATCGTCGAGCGCCTCTGCCGGGGCGGCCTGCGCCGAGACCTGCGCCGAGGCGCCCTCGACCTGCTCAGGCTCCACATAGCTGAGCCCGGCGTAGTCCGGCTCCTCGTAGCTGGGCGCCCCGGCGTAGTGGTCGTACGAGGGCGCCGGTGAATCATAGACCGAGACGGCCTCGACGGCCGCCTCATCGTAGTCCTCGCCGAAGCCTTCTGTCTCCTCTAGCTGGACCGGCTCGGGCTCCGACACAAACTCGGGCTCGGGCTCGGGCTCGTCGCCGAACGCGTCGTCGCCGAACGCGTCGTCGATGTCGATGTCGAGGTCGAGATCAAACTCGTCGACGTCCTCATCCGAGAAGGCGAAGGCCGGCTGCTGCCCCCCGGTCAGGCTCTGCGCCAAGCCGCCCCAGAGCCGGTCGAGCTCGGGGTAGTGGCTCCAGTACTGGGCCGCGAGCGAGGGCTCCCTGGCGTGCGGGTCGGGGATCTGAACGTGGATCAGCCCGGCGACGACCGTCACTGCCAGCACCTGGCCGGTGTAGTAGACGTCGATCGCCTCCTTGAGCCGCCAGAAGAGCTCCTGCGGCGAGCCCTCGTCGCCGATGATCGCCTTCCACAGGCGCAAGGGACCGTGCTCAATCACCGGCGCGAAGAGGAACTCCCGACCGCTCGGGAAGATCATCTGGAGCTGCTCGCTCTCGATGACGTAGTTGTCCTCCGGGCAGTTCATCTCCTTCAGGAGATCGCCGAGGAGCGAAGCTGGCGGACGCAGCGAGCGCAGCCGCTCGAGCCGACGGACCGCGTGCTTGAGGCCGGCGTCGCGGAGCACCTCGGCGAAGATATCCTCGACCTCTTGCCAGGTCCCCTGGAGCGGCATGGTCGTAAGAACATGTCCTCCGGGTTTGGTGATCCGGAGCAGCTCACCGACGGCTGGCGCGAGTTCCGCCCCCTCGCCGAGGACGAGGTTGCCCATGACGAGGTCGTAGCTCGCCGCGGCCATCTCGAAGACGTCCGAGAAGTCGCCGCCCTTGAAGTAGACCCGGTTGCGCCACTCCGACCGGATCCGGCTCTTGGCCAGCTCGATCAGGGTGTCGTCCGGCTCGATCGCCAGGACCCTCGAGGTCGGGTCGAGGCGCTGGAGCACCTCAGTGCTCAGACGTCCCGGACCGCTGTGGATGTCGAGCGCGAACTGACCGGACTTCAGGGGCAGGTTTCGCAGGATCAACCTGGCAAAACGGTCATGCCAGATCGGCGCGATCTCACGATCGATCGTCCGCGCGACCCGGCGGTCGCGGAGCGTGGACGATTTTGAACCTCCGCCTGCTGTGCTCAAGGGGACTCGGGCTGGCGTTGGCCAGTGAGGGGTGGTGAGGGACGAGGTGCGAGGACCGGGCCAGCGCCGAGGACCGACTTAGGGGCGAACGACGACGCCGATGGTGTAGTTGCTGCCGTCGCCGTTCGCGATCGCCTTGTCCTTGGTGTCGCAGTCCGACTCGGTGTCGGAGATGCAGTAGACAAAGTCAAAGTTGGCGACCCAGTGGCGGCCGGTGATGCTGTTGCTGACGCCCGGATCAGAGAACGAGAAGCTGTGGAAGAAGCCGTCGAAGGCCATCCCCATGCCGAGCTTGCCGTTCGGGTTGGCGCTGACCGAGGCCATCCCCGAGAGGGTGTTGTACGCAAAGTAGAACTTGTAGAAGCACGCGGGCGCGTTGCAGACCTGGCCGACGTCGACGCGGGGATCTCCGCCTGCACCGTAGGCCGCGGAGTTGCCGGTCTGCTGGGTGAGCCCGACCTTGAGGGTCTGGTCGCCGCCCATGAAGGTCTGGGCGACGTCGTAGGCGTTGGCGCCCTGGACGGCCTGCGGCGCGCAGTAGGGGACAAACGCCTTGACCGACCCCTGGGTGAAGGTCGTGATCCAGGCGTGCATGCCGAAGTTCTCCGCCGGCGCGACGGTCCCCTGGATCGAGCAGTTGTCGGCGTCGATCGCGACGCCGTCCGGGAAGTTGCCGTTGCCGAGGCCGTCTTGGTGGGAGCAGCCGATCGCCTCGGAGGTCCCGCCGACGAGCACCTTGTTGGTGACGAGATCGTCGAGGGTGACGCCCGGTCCGACGCAGCCGTCAGGGTAGACTTCGAGCAGCTTGTCGCCGTCGACCTCGAGGCGGGGGAAGACCGAGAGTTCGCCGCAGTCCTGCGGGAAGCGGGTGCCCTCGGAGTCGATCGCCGTGACGCTGATCGCGAAGGCGCCCTCCTCGGTGGGAGTACCGGAGATGACCCCGGTGTTCGGATCGAGGGAGAGGCCCATCGGCAGCACTCCGTCGATCTCCCAGATGAAGGGACCGACGCCGACGCCCGTAGCCATCGTCAGGGTGTGCGTGTAGAGCTCGCCGGTGATCGCGTCCGGGAGGCCAGGATCGCCGCAGATCACCCCGCCAGGGAGAACCTCGATCGAGCCGCAGGAGGCGATGCTGACCTGAGCCGACGGCTCCGCCGAGTCACGGACCGTGATCTCGATCTCGAAAGAGCCCTCTTCGGTCGGGACGCCGCTGATCTCACCGGTCGCCTCGTCGATCATCAGACCCGGCGGGAGGTTGACGGCGGACCACATCAGCGGGTCGACGCCAAACTCATGGTCGGGCGTCCAGCTGTACGCAGTGTTGACGTAGGCCGGCGGGGGGGTCTCACACCGAACCTCGACCGGCTGCGGGAACGCGTACGGCGCGAGCTCGTCGCGCTGACAGCCGCTGACGGCGAAGAGGAGGATGCCAATTGTCAAAACGCGGTTGCTGGGTCTCATCGTCGTCCAACTCCGTAGGCTTATCGGAGCGCAAGTAGCCCGTAGGGGCCACCTGGGTCGCTCGCGGCAGCGTATCATGAGCATATCGCGCATGCTACGCGGCGACGCAAGGAAGTGTCGCCCCGCGGGGGCACAAGCTCGGGCTCGGGCACAAAAGCGCACCGGCCCGCGGGCGATGACGACCGAGCGTCGGAGACCTCGCCGAAACGACCTCCGAGCGACCTCCTCCCCCCAAGCGAGAGCCCGACGACCCGACCCGACCCGAGCCTAGGGCCTGCTCCGGCGCCGGTCAGGGCGGCCCTAGCGACCCGCCGCGACCGCAGCCTCAACGGCGCGCGAATCCTTGGGGATCGCCGCGGTGAGGACCTCTGGGGCGCCTTCAGTACACAGGACGTCGTCCTCGATCCGGATCCCGCGGACGTCGGCGAACTCCGCCAGGCGCTCGCGGTTGAGGGTCTTGTCACGATCAAAGGGCCCGCAGAGCGCCTCGTCGGCGAGGATCCCTGGGACCAGGTAGATCCCCGGCTCGATCGTCACCAGCATCCCCGCCTGGAGATCCCGGTCGAGGCGGAGGTAGCAGAGGCCAAACTGCTCGCTCCGAGCCCGCCCCGAGGCATATCCGGCCCGGTCGCCGAGATCCTCCATGTCGTGCACGTCGAGGCCGAGGAGGTGTCCGAGACCGTGGGGAAAGAAGAGAGCGTGAGCGCCGCGCTCGACCAAGCTATCCGGATCGCCGCGGAGGATCCCGACGTCGACGAGGCCCTGGGCGAGGATCCGGCTGGAGAGGAGGTGGAGCTCGCGGTAGCGCACGCCGGGGCGAACCGCGGCGATTGCAGCCTCTTGAGCGGCGAGAACGATGTCGTAGAGATCTCTCTGGGTCGCGCTGAAGCGCCCCGAGACCGGCCAGGTCCGGGTCACGTCGGAGGCCCAGCCCTGATGCTCCGCCCCCGCGTCACAGAGGAGGAGATCTCCCTCGGCGAGGGTGTTGAAGTAGGTCGTGTTGTGGAGCACCTCGCCGTGGACGCTGACGATCGAGTTGTAGGAGGGCTCCATCCCGCGCAGCGCCATCGCCCCGTCGATCGCCGCGAGCACCTGCTGCTCGGTGATCCCCGGGCGGGTCGCCGCCATCCCGGCGAGATGAGCGTCATAGGTGCCCTCCGAGGCCGTGCGGAGGAGCTCCAGGGCGCCGGCGTCGTGGACCATGCGGAGCTGGATCATCGCCTCGGCGAGGGCCGCGTCGACCTCGCATAGCGGCGCCGGGCCGGCGTCCGCCGGATCGTGCAGGCCCCAGGGACGGCCGAGCAGCGCCGCCTGCCGGACCCGCGTCGAAAAGCCGACCGCGGGGATCGTGCCGATCGCCGCGCCGCCGCCGAGCTCATCGATCGCCGCCGCAAGCTCGCTCAAGGGACGGATCCCAGCGACGCCGAGCGCCTCCTGGACCTCCGCGTCGCTCGGGGTCTCGCCGTGCCAGAGCGCGTCATCATCGGCCTTCGGGGTCATGAAGAGCTCCCAACGCCCGCCCCGGCCGAGCAGCGCCGCGTCGGCCAGGTGAGCGCCGACGAGATAGAGGAAGTGCGAGTCAGCCCGAAAGCGATGGGTGTTGGCAGCGTAGTTGCGCGGCCGCGAGCGACCGGCGACGACGAGCACCGGCGCGCCCCCGAGGCGCTCGCTGAGACGACGGCGGCGATCGACATAGACAGAGGGGCGCTGCGGCGGCAGAGGCGATGACATCGCCGACTTTGTACCGCCCTCCTCCCGGACCAGGCAATCCGCCCTGGTATCGTCGCGAGAGCGCAGCCCCACCCATGGCGAAGTCAAAGCCACAGCCGGTGCTCGAGGAGCTCCGCCGACGCCTCGTTCTCTTGGACCGCCTCCGGGGCCGCTCGCTCCGCTGCGCCGAGGGGATCGCGATCGTCGACATCGCCGCCGCCGACGCCAGGGCCGGGGCTGGTCGCCGCGACGAGTCGAACACCGAGGACAGCGGCGCACCCCTCCGCACGCCGAAGCTCCTCGATCCCCAGGGGCTCTACGACGCTTGCGCGCGCGGTTGGCCCTCAGCGGCGGTCCTCGCCGCGACCGTCGAGCTCGTCACACCGCCGCTGATCCTCCGCCCCTCCCTCCTCGCGACGATGCAGCGCGACCTCCGGGCCCTCAGCAAGCAACAACGGCTTGCCGCGACCCTCCGCGAGGCGCCCCGCCTCTTCCGCCGCTTCGGCGAGCTCGACGAGGCGTGGTTTGCCGCGACCCGCGAGCGCCTGCGCAGCCTCGCGGCGGAGCTTCGCCAGCTCGACCGCGAGCCCGACCGGTCGGTCTCTGGTTCGAACATTGGCTCGGACGCAGGGTTGGACTCTGGACTCGACGAGGCCTCGGTCTTCCTCCGGGTCCGCGCCCTCATCGGCGCCCTCCGAGGCGAGGCCGCCGTGGGCTCGCTCGACCGCGCCTGCGCGCGCCTGCGCGACGACAGTCACAACCGCCGCCGCCTCGCCAGGAGACGGCTCGCGGCCCTCGTGAGCGCGCTACGACAACACCCGAGCCCCGAGCCCCCGCCTCGCTCGGCGACATCCTCGACGTCGCCGGCCCCCACTCCCCGCGAACACACACGGGACCTACACAACAGCCTCCTAGGGCCCGTCTCCGCCGCAGTCCAGGAATGTCGGGAGGCCGCCAGAGTGCCGGGTCGACGCCGTCGCCGCCTCTTCGAGCACATCGTCGGCCGTCTCCTAGAGCTCCCCCCTCCGAGCGAGCGGACGATGCGAGCCGGCGATCACCAGCCGAGCCTGGCCAGCGCCGCCGAGGAGATCGGAGAGCGGCTCATCGCGACGATCGAGCCGACCGGCGGAGCTGCGCTGATGGGCCGGGCTCGCCGCTTCTTCGCGCTCTACGGCCTCACCTTCTCGCCGCTGCCGCGACCAGGCAGCCCCCCGCAGCCCCTGACCCCGACCGTGATCCGACGGGCGCTCCGCGACTACGCCGCGGCCTCGAAGGTCTATCAGGGGCTCGATCTGACGATCGATGAGGTGCTCCGCCTCCGCCGCCTGGACCTCGAGCGCCACGAAGAGAGCGCCGCGACGATGGTCGCGAAGGGGGTGCCGATCGCCGCCGTCGAGACGATCGTCGCCGCCGGCGCGCTCGCGGAATTCTCCAAGCTCAGCTCGCCCGCGGCCGCGATCAGCTACGCGGAGTGGTTTGTGACCCTCGCCCCCCACTACGCGTCGATGGGCCTCGACGTCCCCTTCTCGGCCGCCCACCTCGATCGCCTCGTCGCCCCCCGGCGAAGCTCCGGTCACCGCCGCGATCTCGGCGTCCTCGCCCTCTGCCTGATGGCCCACCACCGCGAGGCGGGGGCCGCCGGGGCGAGCACGGCCGTCGCCCGGCTTGACGCGACGCTCGCCCTCTTTGAGCGGAGACCGGCCGAGGCAGACACGGTCCTGAGCGAGCTCGCCACGACCTCGCCGGGCGCGGGCCGGGCGAGCTTCCCTGAGTTTACGACCTGGCTCTGCGGACATCTCCCCCCGAAGGAGGCCACCCTCGTCGAGGCCCAGGTCGACCGCTTCGTCCACCTCAGTCGCCTCGCCGGCCGGCCGCTCACCCTCTCCCGTCGCCTCCGCGCGGACTTTGAGCGCGACGCTGCGCTCCTCCGCGAGCGAGCTCACCTCAGCGGCCTCATGAACCGCACCCCCGAGCAGGAGACCAGGCTGCGTCGACTTGAGCGCTCCGCGGTCGCCGGCGCCGATCCCTCCCGGACTCGCCGACGCCTCACCGCCGAGATCGAGGTGCTCCACGGTGAGGCCTACGAGGTCCAGGTGGACGGCGTCTTTCGCAGGATCGTCAGAGATGTCTGGGACCTGAGCCTAGGCCGCCTGACCCCCGCCTGGCGCGACGCGATCCGCTTTTATCTCCAGACCCAGCGCAACCACAGGCTGCTCCGGGTGGTGCTCCGCGGCGCCGCGGCCGGTGCCGATCTTCGGCGGATGACCCCCGAGAACCAAGCCTGGATCGCGGCTGCCCGCGAGCGCCGGCTCGACGTCGACGCTTGGCTCGCGCCGCGACACCGAAGCCTGGTCCTCAGCGGAGCGCGCTTCACCCTGGCGATCGAGCGCGACCCGGTCGAGGTCCTGCGGATGGGCGTCCCCTTCGACACCTGCCTGTCGATCACCGGGGGGTTCAACGCCGCGTCGACGGTGATCAACGCCGCCGACGCCAACAAGCAGGTGCTCTACCTTCGCGACCGTCGCAAGCGGATCATCGCCCGCAAGCTGATCGCGATCTCCGAGGACGACGAGCTCATCGGCTACAACCTCTATATCGCCGACAGGGCCCGCGTCCGCGAGATCGAGGACGCCTTCGCCGAGTTCTGCGAAGAGGTGGCCGGGAGCGTCGGCGTCCCCCTCGGCTGCCGAGGCGAGCCAGCCCAGCTCCACGAAGGATTTTGGTACGACGATGGGGTCGAGCCCTTCACCCGCGCTCGCCCTTCGCCCGAGATGAGGGCCTACTGTGCAGCCCTCGGCGTGCCCGCGCCAGAGACCGCGAGCCAGCAGATCCAGCGCGAGGCGAGGCTCTTTCAGGCGCTCTGTGACGGTGACACCGCCCGGATCAACAGCGCCCTCGACGACGTCTACTACGAGAGCGCTCTCCGCGAGCACGCGCTCCGCTGGCTCCGCGCCAACCTCGACCAAGACGCACAGCCGAGGCAGGTGCGAGACGATCTTGTCCATCTCACGGAGGTCCTGTGCGTGGCGAGCTCCGAGCCCCGATCCTTCCTCGAGTACGTGGCCGAGGATGAGTGGTGGCAACCGCTGCGCCTGCTCAACGCGCTCGTCCCCAAGCCGGGGTTCTCTCGGCTCCTGGTCGAGGTCGCCCGCGCCCACCACGACCCCGACAAACGCTTCGACGATCACGGCTTTGCCCACCAGACCCTGCACCTCTTGCCGCGCTGGATGGCGGTCGAGCCGGTCGCCGAGGCCCTCGCGCTCGTTCCCCTGATCGAGCCTCTCTGGGCCTGGATCGCCGCCTCCTCCGAGTACTGCGTCGACTGTGTCGACCGTGCGTTCGAGGAGGTCGAGACTACGCTCGTCGCGAACTACGGCGTGAGGCCCGATCCCGTTGCGGTGATGCGGGCGATCGAGGGACGACGCTCGTCACCCGCGCTGCGCAACCTCGGCCTCCAGATCGCGGCGACCTACTCGCTCGCCGGTGACGGTGATGCGCACCTCCCCGCCCCCGCGATCGTCCGCCGCCTGGCGCGGCTCGGCAAGCGTGAGCCTTCCCTCCAAGGACAGCCGTGCTTCAACGCAGCGCTGATCCGGCACTCCGCCGGCGACCTCCCGCACGGGGCTCGGCTGGCGAGCCCCGAGGGCTGCGGCTTCCCAGGCGAAGCCCTCGGCGCCCGCGTCACAGCGCCGGTGTTCTCACGACACCTGGAGCCGTGGCTCTACGCGCCGCCAGGCGACACATGGTCGCCTCGCTCCTGGCACCCTGGGCCCTGGGAGCTCCACCTCCGCCGCCGCCTCGACCCCGCGAGGCCCACCCCGCTACGGGCAGAGCTTGTCCGCCTGGCGATGCGGAGCGCCCCGATGGCGAGCCCCGCGACCGACTGGCTCGCCCGCCTCGGCGATCTCGACGCCCTCGCGCATGTCCGCGACGCCCCCGAGAGCCCGGAGGCCACGCGTGAGGGAAAGCCAAAGCTCACGCTCCTGGAGGCCCGCGACCTGGCGCAGGCGGTCCGGAGCGAGCTCCGAGCGGCGGAGCTCGGCGACCTCGAAAAGTTCGACGAGAAGGCCCAGAAGCGGGTCTATGACCATTTCAAGGCCTTCGACCCGGGGACAGTCATCATCGCCCGACAGCTCCTCGAGCGTCATGCCGCCGGCGAACCAGTCGACGACGATGCCCTCGAGCGCGCGGCCGATCTTCTCGGCCGCTCCCTGGCGATGGACCCCCGCGAGCGGGTCGAGCTCGTCCTGCGGCTCGTCGCTGCGCCCCCCGGAGCGATGAGCCGTCCGAGCCTGCGCCTCGCCGGCCATCTTGTCGGTCGCTACTCCAACCTGTGGTCGACCTGGACGCCCCAAGCGGCGCTCGCCATCGGCGCCCACCCTGAGCTCCGCGAGCCGCTGCTGCGCTCCCTGAGCCTCAGCTTTGACGACGCCTTTGGCCTCGGGATCCGGACGCTGCGCGACTTCGCTCAAAGGACCGGCAAGGCTGAGCTCGGCGAGGAGCTGGCCCGTGCCTGGCGCCTGATCGCCGCCGAGCAGCTGACGACGGACTCCGCTGACGTCGACGAAGGGACCTTCCGCGAGCTCGTCCAGGATCTCCTCGAGGCGGGCACGCGGCCCGCGCTCGTCAACCTCTACGCGGAGGTCACGAGCCCGGCCAGGGCGGCGACCTTCCTCAGTATCCTCGAGCGCAGCCCAGCCCTCGCCGACCCAGCGCTCAAGGAGGCGATCGAGCAAAAGTGGCCCAACGACGACGACGACGACGACGACGACGATGACGATGACGATGACGACCGAAACTCACGCCTCCTCGTCACCTGGCTGCGCCTCTGCATCGCCCAGGAGCTCCCGGGTCGGCCAGGGCTCTGCGCAGAGAGCTTCCACAGGCCGCCCGAGGCCGCTACCCTCACGCGACCTTGAGCGCCGCGCCCTCCCCTGACGCGTCCGCCGCGACCGCGGCGTCCCGCAACACCGCTCCTCCAGCCCCGCCCTCCCCCGGCGAGCCGGCGCGGCCCTCATGGATCCGCCCGAGCGCTCGGGTGCTGGTGATCCTGACGGTCCTCGCCCTCGCCACTCGCCTCGCCTGGGCCCTCTGGCTCCACCCTCCGGGCTCCTATGTCTTCAGCGACATGGGCCAGTACATCCTCCGGGCCAACAAGCTGGTCGAGGAGGGCTTCGTCTGGGGCCAGCGCCACCTCGCCTGGCAGTCCTTCGGCACCCACTACCTGATCGCCGCGATCTTCAAGGTCTTCGGCAACGAGCCGCCCTACACCCCAGTCGCGATCTGGTACGCGCTCTTCGGCGCGGCCGCGGTGCCGATGAGCTATGTGCTCGCGTGCCGAGTCCTGCCCAAGGCCTGGATGGCGACGACGGTCGGGGTCGTCGCCCTGCTCTGGTACCCGAACATCGCCAACACCGGGTTTTTCCTGTCCGAGGCCCCCTTCCTCCTGTGCCAGCTCCTCTCGACCTACTGGCTCGTGCGGGTGATCCAAGAGGGCAAGCGAGCGCTGCCGGCGGGGCTTATCTCGGCGGTCTGCTTCATGCTCCGGCCGCAGTCGGCGATCTGGTTCGTCTTCGTCCTCCTCACCTGGCTCGTCAACCTCCGCCGCCTGCCCTGGGTCCGCTGGCTGCACATCGTCGCGATCGCCGTCCCCCTCCTCGGCGCCCTCTACTTCTCGAATTGGCGCTTCGAAAAGCACACCGGCTACAGCGGCGGCGTCGCCGAGTCGGCGAACATGAACCTCACCGCCGGCCGCTGCCACAACATCGTCACCCAGGCGTTCAAGACCCAGCGCCAGCTCGACGCGAGCGTCCGCGCCCGCAACACCCGCAACGGTCGACGGGTCAGCGTCCCCGGCCTGCGCGCGCTCGGCCGCCTCGATCCGCGGCATGTCGCCCACTTGAACCCGGCGATGCGCCACGAGTCGATCCGCTTTGTCGGCTACATCGGCGACCCCGACATCCACCGCGAGCTCCGCAAGGAGTGCTTTCGCCGGACCGGCTTTGTCGGCCAGCTCCGCTACACCGTCGGCAACATCTCCCTCCAGTGGTTCTTCGCCCGCCAATGGCCAGATCAGGAGCCGAGCTCACGCTGGGTCCTTCCGGTCTCCGACACCTACCGCTACTTCTTCATGGTCTTTGTCCTGCTGCCCTCGCTTCTGGGCGTGGGGCTCGCGATCCGCCGGATCCGCGAGCGGCCTGAGCTGGCGATCATCGGCCTCCAGATCCTCGGCTCGATCATCATCGCCGGGATCTTCTTCGGGGATGTCCGCCTGCGAACCCCCTACGACCCCTACGCGCTGATCCTCGCGATCCTCGGCTGGGCCTGGCTGATCACCGCGTTGCGGAATTGGCGGCGCAAGCGGCGATCCTAGCGACTCCCGCCGAAGAGCTCCCGACGACAGCCCACTCGCCCCACTGCTCACTCGGCCCCTGCCCCCTCGGCCCTGCCCCCTCGGCCCCTGCCGAAGAGCTCCCGACGACCCCCTCGGCTCCGCCAGAGCCTGAGCCCTGCAGCTCGGCGCTACAGCTCACGGGCTCGCACAGACCTCTGGATCGGCCTGCGGGGGAAGAGCGCGCGACACCTCGCCAGCACCATCGTCACGAGGCCGTCGCGGCTATCCACGCAGGTGCGCGTGCGCGCTGCCGCCGACGGGTGACGGAAGCCGCTCCCCGTGGTAGATGGCCGCCAAGCCCCTTCTTGACGAGAAGCTAGAAAGAGAAGACCCCGATGCCCGTCGCTGACTTCGCCACCTACTGCCGGATGCTCGACAACGCCAAGGCGAACAAGTTCGCCTACCCGGCGATCAACATCACCTCGCCGTCGACGATCTCGGCGACGATCGCCGCCTTCGCCGAGGCCGGCTCCGACGGGATCATCCAGGTCAGCACCGGAGGTGGCGAGTTCGCCTCGGGGATGGCGCTCAAGGACGCGGCCCTAGGCGCTGTCTGCCTCGCGGAGTACGTCCATCGGATCGCCGACCGCTACCCGATCTACGTCGCCCTCCACACCGATCACTGCAACCCGAAGAAGGTCGACCCCTTCCTCCGACCGCTGATCGCCGAGACCGCCCGCCGCCGCGCCGCCGGCCTGCCGAACCTCTTCTCTTCGCACATGTTCGACGGCTCCGAGCTGCCGCTGGCCGACAACCTCAAGCTCTCCCGCGAGCTGCTCGCGCTCTGCGCCCAAAACGACATCATCCTCGAGGTCGAGGCCGGGGTCGTCGGCGGCGAAGAGGACGGCGTCAACAACGAGGACCTGCCCGCCGAGAAGCTCTACACCACCCCCGAGGACATGGTCGCGGTCGCCCGCGCCCTGCGCGAGATCAAGGGCGGGCGCTACATGTTCGCCGCGACCTTCGGCAACGTCCACGGCGTCTACAAGCCGGGCAACGTCAAGCTCCGGCCGTCGATCCTCCGCGACGGTCAGGCCGCGGTCGCCGAGGTCTTCGGCGACGACGCCCGCTTCGACCTCGTCTTCCACGGCGGCTCCGGCTCGGCCCTGCACGAGATCCACGAGACCCTGGAGTACGGCGTCGTCAAGATGAACGTCGACACCGACACCCAGTACGCCTTCACCCGGCCGATCGTCGATCACATGCTGAAGAACTACGACGGCGTGCTCCGGATCGACGGCGAGGTCGGCTCCAAGAAGGTCTACGACCCGCGCTCCTACCTCAAGCTCGCCGAGGCCGGGATGCAGGCCCGGGTCCGCCAGGCCTGCACCGATCTGCGCTCGACCGGGACCTCGCTGCTCGGGCGCTGAGCGACAGGACAACCCAGGACTCCACCGTCGACAGCCCCCATCCACGTGAGAGGCCGACCATGATTGTCCACATCGACGGCGAGCGCCCCGCCCCGCGCAAGCTCGAGCCGGTGCTCCAGGCGCTACGCCGCGATCAGGTCGTGATCTACCCGACCGACACCGGCTACGCCTTCGGCTGCGCCCTCTCGAGCCCGAAGGCGATCGCCCGCCTGCGCAAGCTCAAGGGCATCGACGCCAAGCACCCCAAGCCGTTGACGATGATGGTCAACGACATCGCCCACATCGCCCGCTACGCCCATATGGGCACCTCGCTCTACCGAATGATGCGACGGATGCTGCCGGGACCCTACACCCTGGTCCTGCGGGCGACCTCCGACACGCCGCGGGCGATGCACAACCGCAACCACGAGGTCGGGATCCGCGTCCCCAACCACCCGGTCTGTCAGATGCTCGTCGACCTTCTGGGCGAACCGCTGCTGACCGGCTCGGTGACCAGCGCCGAGGAGGAATTCGAGCTCGAAGAGCCCGACCTCCTCGAGCACCGCTACTCCCGCGACGTCTCGGTGGTGATCAACGCCGGGCCGCTCTGGCCCGATCCCTCGACCGTCCTGAAGATGACCGACGACGAGATCGAGATCCTCCGCGAGGGTCAGGGCGAGCTCCCCTCGTAGGTCGAGCGCTGCTCCTCTGACGACCTCCATGCCGCCCCCGTGCCGACGCACGGAGATGCACCGGACGCCGTAGAAGACAGTCTACCGGCGCCGGAGTGCCGCCTTGTCGAGGTGCGAGTCAATTCGTCGTTCCGACGAACGAATTCGTACACCGTCTCTCGGCGATGGCGCGACACCCCAGCGACGGACGCCCGGCCGGAGCTCCTCAACGTGCTCTGGGGAGGGCCGCTCCTGCGCGGTCCGCCAGGCCTTCGAGGCCCTGGACCTGCGAAGGGACTACACGACCGTGCTCAAGCTGATGCAGCTCATGACCGAGAGGGGTCTGCCGCTTCGCTCGTCGACGGCGCCCCTAGGACGAAGGACGTCGGCGCGCCGAGCGTGAGCAAAGAGGAGCCCGCCGGACCAGACTCCCGAGCACCTCTAGTCACCGCCGGGCAGGAGCCCGACCTTGCGCAGGAGCGCAGAGACGGCGATCAGCGGCAGGCCGATGATCCCGGTGAAGTCGACGCTCTCGATCGCGGCGAAGAGCTTGATCCCTGCGTCCTCGATCCGATACGAGCCGACGCAGTCGAGCGGGCGATGCTCTCGGACATACGCCCGCGCCTCATCCTCGGTGAAGGCCCGCATCCGCAGCCGCTGGTGATCGCTGAGCTCGTGGAACTCGCCCGTGCTCGGACATGTGAGCACGACGCCGGAGATCAAGCGGTGACTACGACCGGCGAGGCGCATGAGCTGGGCGACGGCGGCCTCCTCGGTGCCGGGCTTGTGGAGGAGCTCACCGCCGAGCACGCCGATCTGATCAGCAGCGAGGATCCAAGACTCGGGATGCGCTGCCGCGAGCGAGGCAGCCTTGCCCCGGGCGAGGTGGAGCGCGAAGCTCTCCGGGCTCATCGTCGCGAAGCGAGGATCCTCAGCGGACTCGTCAAAGTCCGGGGCAGCCTGCGCGAAGGGGAGGCCGAGGCGGGCGAGGAGCTCACGACGATAACGAGATGTGGACGCCAGGAGCAGCGGCCGAACCGAACTCGGCGACGATGGGGACCCTGGTTCGAGGACGGACACCCGCGGAGAGTAGCGCAGGCTCAGCTTGAAGCGACGACGATGACGACGATGACGACGACGACGCTACGACGACGCTACGACGCTACGACGCTACGACGCTACGACGCTACGACGCTACGACGCTACGACGCTACGACGACACTCCGACACTCCGACGGCGACCGCCACGACCGCCACGACCGCTATGACCGCTACGACGGCGACACGGTGACGGCGACCGCCACGAGCAACATCCTCCTCACCGCCTCCTCTTTGTCGTCTTCTTCTTCCGCGGCCTCTTCTTCTTCTTTTTCGGCGCGAGGAGCTTTCGGGCGCTGGCGAGCAGCGCTGGCACCTCAGCGCAGGCGCTCTTCTCCTCCGCCGAGGCCTCGGCCGGCGGCTTCGGGATCACCAGCTTGTTGACGGGCTCGGCAAAGCTCGGGTCCGGCGCGGCGATGATCGCCTCGAGCGCCTCGACCAGGGCGACGCAGGGGCGCGGCGCCTCGAGGTGCTGCTGGATATCGTGGCGAAGGTTGAGCTTGGTGTCGATCTGGGCGACGACCGCCTCCTCGCCGGCGAGGGCCTTGAGGATCCGATGGCGATCGTTGAAGCCGAGGCGAGAGCCGGCGTCGTTGATGAAGGAGAGCAGGAGTTCGTGGGCCCCAGGTCCAAGCTTAATCGCGACGTCGACCGCCTGTGCCCGCACCTCGGGGTAACGGAGGACGTCGACGAGCTCGCTGACGAACGCCTTGTTCCCGTGGAGCGATGGATCGCCGGCGAGAGCCTCGCGATAGCGCTCGAGGGCGTGGACCCGATCCTGGTCCCGCCAATTGAGCAGCCACCCCTCGCGCCAGAGCAGCCCCGGGTTCTCCGGGAAGCTCTCGCGGAGGGCGCCGAGGAGGAGCGCCCCCTGGTCGTAATCGTTGTTGCGGAAAGCGGCGTCGATCGCCGCGATCTGCTCCTCCGCGGGGCCCGCGATCGCCCTGCTCGACGCCGCGATGTCGCCCCATCCCGCGGACTCGCCCCCACCCGGGCCGACGCCCTCCGCGGGGTTGGCAGAGTCGCTCGCGGGGCTGGGATCACTGCGCTGGCCCGGGTCGACGACGATCACGAGCGCCACGCCGACGAGCGCGAGGAGGCCGGCGCCGACGAGCCAGGGCCAGAAGCGGCCGAGCCCTCCTCGACCCTCGCGCGGCTTGAGCGAGTCGGGCAGATCGCTGTGGAACTCGGGCCGCGGCGCGAGGGCCGACATCCTCCGCGTGACGCTCCGCTGCACACCGCCCTTGGCGAGGCGCGAGGCCAGCCCTGTGCGGTAGCCGATCAGCATCTTGCGGACGGTCTTCGCGTCAGGGAAACGGGCCTCTCGCTGCTTGGCCAGGAGCCGGGCGACGATCGCTCCGAGGTCCTCCGGCACGCTCGGCGGCAGCGGTGGCGGGTCCTGGCTGACCTGCATCCGGATCACGGCGACCGGATCGTCGCTGACGAAGGGCAGCTTGCCCGAGAGCATCAGGTAGAGGAGGATCCCGGCGGAGTAGAGGTCGGAGCGAGCGTCGACCTCGACCCCGAGGCACTGCTCCGGGCTCATGTAGAGCGGCGTGCCGAAGACCATCCCCGCACGGGTCATCGCCTCGCCTGCGCCCTCGCCCGAGACCAGCTTGGCGATGCCAAAGTCGACGAGCTTGAGCACCTCAGAGCCGTCGGGCTCGCGGCTGACAAAGACGTTTTGCGGCTTGAGATCGCGGTGGACGACGCCACGACCGTGGGCGTGCTCCAACCCGGCGAGGATCTGGAGGAAGAGGTCGAGCGCCCGCAGCGGCTCCATCGGCCCGCGGATCAGATCGTGGAGCTCGATCCCCTCGAGGAGCTGCATCACCATGTAGCGGGTGCCGTCCTCGGTCGCCCCGAACTCGGTCACCTGGATGCAGTTGGGGTGCTCAAGGCGGGCGGCGCTCTGGGCCTCCCGCTCGAAGCGACGGGCAATGTCGGGATCGCGGGTGATGTCCTGGTGGAGCACCTTGACCGCGAAGTCCCGCTTGAGGTGGAGATGATGCCCACGGTAGACGGCACCCATCCCGCCCTCTCCGAGGAGCGCGTCGATCCGATATCGACCGGCCAACACCGTTCCGATCATCGGCCGCCTCTTTCCCTCGCCTGTGTCATTCCCGTTGCGGCTAGCGGGGGGTGGCGCCCCGCGGCCTGTACAGAGCCCTGGGCATGGTACCTGGAGGAGCGAACATAGGGGTCACCGAGGACTGAGCGCGTCCGCCTAGACTATCGCACGGGCTTGGTCCGGACGGTCTCCTCGTCCGGAGCGACCGCCGGCCCCTCAAGGCCGCTCGGGGCCTCGATGAAGGTGGTCCCGCGATCGCGCTCGATCCTGGCCAGGGCCTCTTTGGCCCAATTCGCGAGGCTGAACTCCTTCGCCGACTCGAAGTCCGCGAGCATCTCCTCGAGCTCCCGCCGCGCCCGAGGGCTCTGCCCCCGAAGATGGGCGAGCTCCGCGTCAAGGAGGCGGAGCTGCTGCTGAGCGACGTGCTCGCCCTGGATCTGGAGCATGCCGGACTTGGCCTCGGCGAGCATCGCCGCGCCCTCTTCGACCTCGCCCATCCGCGCGATCGTGTAGCCGAGGAAGCCGCGGTTCAGGTTCACGTGGAAATCGTAGCCGTGGAGGCCGCCTAGGCGGATCGCCTCGCGGAAAGCCTCGGCCGCCAGGGCGAAGCGAGAGGTCCGCAGGAGCAGATCCCCGAGGTTGTGCAGCGGCGGGATCAAGAGCCGCGTGGTGTTGGCGCTGCGCAGCTCTTCGATCGCCTGCCGAGTCTCTGGGACCGCACGCTCAGGCTCGCCGCCGAGCACCGCCAGGAAGGCGATCCCCGAGAGGTACGAGCGGCGATGGACCACCGGAACCCTCGCGGCGATCGGCTTCGCGAGCTCATGGAGGGCCCGCGCCTCTTCGATCTGCCCGGCGAGGGAGAGACAGCGGAGACGGACGCCGATGATGTGCATCAACTCGCCGTCGCTCGCCTCTTCGTGGTCCATGATCTTCATCGCGAAGCCCGAGGCCTCGACCGCCTGCTCGATCTCACCGGAGTTGAGGTGGAGCTCGGCGCGACGGATCGCGATCCGCAGCTCGAGCACTCGGTCGCGGGCGCGCTTGGCCGCCTGCGCCGCCTGGTCCAGGCGATGCAACGCCCGCTCGCCGCCGCGGCTCGTGTCGAGCGCGAAGCGATCGACGAGCCCGAGCCAGAAGAGCGACTGCGCCCGATGATCGCCGAGGAGCTCGGCGACGAGGATCCCCCCCTGGTAGTGGTCGGCCTCGCGCTGCGGATCGTCGAGGGCGCCGGCCGCCTGCTCGAGGAGCTGGAGCTTGGCCTTGAGGAGCCGGGGCAGCGCAGGGATCCGTCCGTAGCGGCGCAGGCGCGAGATCACCCGCTCGAGCACCCGAGAGGCGAGCTGCGGCTGGTTGGCCTTGAAGAGGATCGCGGCCGCCTCTTCGAGCGCGTCTGCGGACTCGAGGCCGTCCGAGGCGTCGTCGAGGAGGCGCGCGCGGAGGTAGACGAGGTTCGCGTCGGGGCGCTCGAGCTCGTCGATCCGCTCGGCGAGGTCGAGGCGGGTCTCGTTCAACGACTCGCCGTAGCGCATCCGGATCGCCTCGCGGACCGACTCATGGGCGAGGGTGACCAGGTTCGAGCCGACCGTCGCGTTACGGACGACGAGGCCCTCGCTCTCCAAGCGATCGAGGGTCCGACGAAAGCGCTCACGGCGGAGATCGGAGAGATCTGCGAGCTGCTGCTCTTCGATCGGCGCCTCGATGAGGAAGAGCGTGCTGCCGATCTCCCAGGCGCTGACGCCAAGGCTGTCGAGCCGCCCCTCGGAGCGCTGGGCGAGGCTCTTGTGGAGCTGCTCTGCCGCCACCGACGACGAGCGGAGCACCCAAGAGTCGGCGTCTCGGACGAGGATCGACTCCTCGATGAGCACCCGCAGGGTCTCGCGGAAGCTCAGCGGATGACCGCCGGTGAGCTTGTCGAGCATCGCCGTCAGGTCCTCGAGGAGCGGCGCGTCGCCGAGGATCCCCTGGAGGACAGCGTGCATCTCTCGGTCGGCGAAAGGGCGGAGGTTCCAGACCTCGGCGAGCTGCTCGCGCCCCAGCCCCTCGAGCATCGTCCGCAGCCGGGTGCTCGGCTCGGTCGTCACGCAGAGGAGGATCTTCGCCTCGTTGTGGTCGATCGCCCGGACCAGGTGATCGACGAGCGTTCGCACGCTCTCGCCGGCGCGCGCGAGATCGGAGAGGTGGAGAACGAAGGGCGTCTCGCCGGCGGCGCAGATCAGGAACTCGATGAGCTGAGCTGTGATCGCCTCGTCCGGCCGTCGATCGCGGGCCGACTTGACCAGGTCAGCATAGCGGCGCAGCGTCGACGAGCGCTCGCCGAGCGCCGTCGCGAGCTGGAGCACGACCGGCCCGAAGGGGCCGACACTGCCCTCGCCGCCCCAGCAATTGGCCTCGACGAAGAGCCCGTCGCCGAGCTGGACCTCGCGGCGGACCTCTGCCATCAACCGCTGCTTGCCCATCCCCTCGGGGGCCTCGACAAAGACACTCCGCAGGAGACGACCGGCCCGCGGCAGCCGCCCGGGCTCCTCGTTGGCCTCCGGGCGGAGGACCTCGACGGCGCGGGTCAGGAGGATGTCGAGGTAGCCAGCGCGGTCGACGAAGGGCAGGTGCTCGACGAGGACGCGGGCGAACTCTCGCCGGTCCTCGGCGTTGGCCTGGCGGCTCCGGATCTGCGCGCTCTCTCGGCGGAGGAGCTCGAGGACGATCGAGCGGGCGCTCTGCGGCCGTTTGTTCGGATCGGGCTCGAGCATTCGACCGATGAGCTCGGCGATCACCGGTCCTCCGGCCGAGAGCACCGCCCCCGCGAGCTCAGGCCGCCAGTCCCGCTGATTGCGGAGGGCCTCTCGAAAGTCCCGCGAAGGGAAGGGTTTCTGCCCGCGGATCGCCGTGTAGAGGGTCGCGGCGAGGGAGTAGATGTCGGAGCGAGCGTCGGTCGTCTCGCCGATGATCTTCTCTGGCGCCGAGAAGCCCGGCGTACCGTGAACCTCGACCTCTTCGAGCTCATCCTCGACCATGCCGGAGGGGCGCCTGAGCATCCGCGCGAGGCCGAAGTCGATGATCTTCGCCTGCGGAACCCCGCCCTCGGTCTCCGGCGGGCAGACCAGCACATTGCTCGGCTTGATGTCCTCGTGGACAAAGCCGAGGGTGTGGATGTAGTCGAGCGCGCGCGCCAGCTGGACGATCATCTCGACGATCGTCTCGCGCGGCTGACCCCGGAGAAAGTCACCGAGTGAATCGCCGTGGATCAGCTCCTGGGTGAAGTAGAAGGAGTCTTGCGCCTCACAGCGGCCGAAGTCGTAGACCGCCGCGAGGTTCGGGTGATGGAGCTGGGTGAGGAGGCGAAACTCGTCCTTGAAGCGAGCCGTGACGTCGTCGACGGCGCCCTTGGTGTCGCTGAAGGTTCGCGTCGTCAGGGTAGTCTTTCGCAGAGGGTCGATCAGCCGCGAGCTCGACGACGGATGGACCTGCGAACGCACCCGCGCCGAGCCCGTCCCAGCGCCCGCTTGAGCCCCCACCTCGATGTCGTGGCGGATCACCTTGAGGGCGACCAGACGCTCCTCTAGCTGATCGTAGGCCTCGTAGACTGCACCAAAGCCGCCCCGCCCGAGGAGCCTACGGATGCGATAGCGGCCCGCGATCGTCTCGGGCAGCTTCTCTTCGCTTTCCTGCTCCGGGCTCATCGTCGATGTCAAAGCTGTCCTATGGGCGCTACGCGCTCTTCCCGGCGGCTGAGGGTAGTCTCATGCCCTAGCCAACACAACCTGAGTGTCCCAGGGATGAGCGTCAATGATTCCACACCTTGTCGGCCCATCGGCGGCTAATACCGCGGGCCGACAAAGTCGGTCGCAGGTCAACCCACAGCCCAAGACATTGTTCCTTCCGTTATTTGAGTACTCGCGGACCCCACGGCGGCACCTCCCCCGCGCGAATGGCGGAGAAGTTCTCGCGACCGATCGCCGCATCACCGCTATCGACACACCGCTCGTAAGCGGCCGCTTCTAGCGATAAACGCTGTTCCTCGGCCTTTCCCTGGGCGCTTAGCAGGGCCTGTTTGAACGACGCGATGGCGGTCGGCGAGCGTCGCCGAAGAAGCCTAGCGAGCGCACGGACCCGCGCAAGACCGGCCTCCACATCGTCGACCAGCTCCTGCACCAGACCTATTCGGGCCGCCTCCGCACCGTCGACAGACTCGCCGGTGCAGCCGAGACGTAGAGCCTGCGCCACGCCGAGTGCTTGCGCCAGCTCGGCGGTCCCGCGGGCGCCGGGGAGAATCCCAAGGCCGGTCTCCGGCAGGGCGAAGCTAGCCGCGGGGGTCGCCAGAGCATAGTCCGCGGTGAGAACAAACTCCGCGCCCCAGCCGAGGGTCACGCCGTGGCTCAGCACTGTCGTGAAGATCGGCAGATGGCGAAGGCGCCGCATTAGCTCGCGCTGTCGGATAACGTGGGACTTGACCCGACCATTGTCCCAGCCGACCCGCTCCGTGACATTCGCGCCGGCGATGAAGATCGGCTTGCCGCGCTTGCTTACGCGACGGGATGTCGTGCAAAGGCAGGAGATCGCCGGCTCCGCCTCCAGCAGCTCGCACAGCGCGTCGAAGGCGGAGAGCTGCTCGCTCCCCATCTCGTTCGCCTTGCCGTGATCGAGCTCCAAGATCAGGAGACCGTGGTCGTCCTCGTAGCGCGGGTGAAGGGCCGCGATCGATGCGAGATCCATAGCCCAAAGGGTACTCGCACCGACCCCCCGAGAGGAACGCAGACCGCCTCTATTCCCGCCGTGAGAGACCTCTTCTGTCGAGACTTCGACCGCAGAGAAATTGAGAGCAATGACCGCGCTCCGTCGACATCAGCGCGTCTCGTATGCCCGGCGACGCACGGAGCATTGCGCCGCCCCCCCCGCTCTTCTTGAGACGTCGCAGGGCGCCCTCCGATCCAGAAGCCTCGAAGCGACGCCGACCCGACCCGACCGCCCGGCTCAATGCGACCCGATCCAACCCCCTCTCCGACCCCTCGACCACTCGCCGCTCCGAGCCGAGCCCGCGGCTCTATGATGGTAGCGTCTGCTCCCGCGACATCGCTGCGCGGTCGCGAAGCGCTGCGAGCCCCCCTTCGCTCAGTCGGCGATCATCTCCGCGATCACCCCAGGCTCGAGCTCCGGATCGCCGAAGTCATCGACATGACCGCCTTGATCGTTGGTCAGGCCGACCGCCGAGAGGATCGTGTTGTGGAACTTGTTGTGGCTGACATCACCGGCGTCGATGTAGTGCCCGGTCTTGAGGAAGCCGCCACAGGAGCCGGCGCAGATCCACGGGACGTTCTTGTAGGTGTGGGAGACACCGGCGCCGAGATCATTGCACCAGATCGCCACCGAGTCGTCGAGGAGCGTGCCGCCCTCGGTGCTGTACATCGACAGCCGCTCGAGCAGATGCTTAAACATCTTCGCGTGCTCGCGGTCGATGACGTGATGCTTTCCCTGGGCGTCCGGGATCGGATCCCCCTCCGAGCCGTCCGAGAAGATCCGGTGCGAGATCTGGTGGTAGCGCGGGAGCTGGACCCCGTCGATGGTGTACTGCGTCCCGTCGTTGCCGTCGCCTATCTGGAGGGTCGCCGCCCGCGTGTAGTCGCAGGCAAAGGCGAGGGCGATCAGGTTCATCTGCATCCGCGTGATCGTCTGGATTAGCGCGTCCTGGCCGCTGTAGTCCTGCTGGGCCTCCATCGCCATCAGCTCCTCCTCGGGGGGGAGCTCGCAGAGGAGCTCGACCTCGAGATCGCGGATCGCGTCAAAGTGGATCTCCAGGCGGGAACGATCGCCGGTCGAGAGATCGGGTCGCCCCATCAACGACTGCATCTGCTCGCGGACCAGATCGTTGACGCTCATCCGCCGGGCCTTGATCTTCGCCGCGATCTCCTCGGGCACTTCGCTTATCCCGACCATCTTGGTGTAGACGCTCCAGGGGTTGCGATCCGCGGCGCGCAGGTCCTTCGGGCCGCGGTAGGAGAGCACCTCGTTGATGTAGCCGCCCATCCGCCCGGAGTAGAGGGTGAGCGGGTCCGAGTTGTCCTCGGGGTTGAGCGCCTTGGCGATCCGGTTGTCGACCGACTCGCCCATCGCCAGCGACTTGTTGCCCTGAGGATCATCGGAGACCTTGGCCGCGGTCAGGCACTGGTTGCCGCCGCCGGAGTGACCGCAGCCGTTGCCTGGAAAGGCGAAGCGAGTGCCGCGGACCATCAGCAGCTTGTCGGCGAAGTCGGCGAGCTCCGAGACCGCCCGGTCCTTGTCGACGTTGGCGAGGCTGTCTTGGCTGAGCGCCCCGAGCTGGCTCGGCCAGAAGCGCTCGGCCTCCTCCTTGTCGGCCTGGGCGACGCCGTTGGCCTGACGAACATAGACGGCAAAACGGGGCTGCTCGCCGGCCGCCCGCGCCCGCTGGTGCCTGGGCAGAAGGCTCTCGAGGAGGGGCAGACCGATCACGGCGCCGCCGAGCCCGGTCAAGAAAGCGCGACGACCGAGCTTGGGCCGGAGGATTCGACCCGGGGAGCCGGAACGCTGAGACATGGGCCGCTGGTTTGGCTTGAAGGACATGGTCATGGCTCCTTGCTCAGCCCTCAGGGGGCGCACGAAAACGGAAGGCGTCGCTCTTGGTGAGTTCGAGGATGATCGAGGTGATCGGCAGGTCTTCGGCGAGCGAGCGCTCGGCGAGCGCTCGGATCGCAGTGTTGTCGGCGGCCTGGGTGCTCCGGGCGTAGCCGTACTCGAGCAGGTGACCGACGTAGCAGCGGTGGGCCTCCTCGCTCTCCGCGATCAGGTTGGCGAGCTGGACTCCGCCATCAAAGTCCATCAGCCCCTCGGAGAAGAGGAACTGGCCGGTCGCGTCGACCGGCTTGCCGGCGTCCATCGTCTGCCAACGACCGAGCGCGTCGTAGTGCTCAAAGGCGAAGCCGAGGGGGTTGATCAGGGTCCCGTGGCAGTTCTCGCCGCAGGTCCCCTTGCCGGTGTGGCGGTCGATCCGCTCGCGGAGGCTCTCCCCCTCCATCGGCGGCGGCGGCGGTGGGATCACGTCCGGCGGCGGCGGCAGGCCAGTGCAGAGCACGTTCAGGTTAAGGAAGACGCCGCGGTGGATCGGGTCGTTCTCGGTCGTGCTCGCGTTGGCCGCGAGGAAGCCGCTCTGGGTCAGCACCCCAGCGCGCTGGGTCGGGTCGAGGTCGGTCGCGACCAGCTCGTCGGTGAAGCCCGAGGGGTCGAGCCCGTAGAGCGGCGCGAGGCTCTTGTTGACGAAGGAGTAGGGCTCGGTGAGGAGCTCGATGAGGCCGCCGCCGCTGGCGAAGACGACGTCGTCGATGAACATCATCGTCTCATCGATCATCATCTCCCGCATCGACCCCTGGAACTCCGGGAAGAGTCCCGGGTCCTTGTTGATCTTGGTGTAGTGCTCGACGTCGAGGGTCTGGTAGTGGAACGCTGCCACCATCTCCCGCGCCCGCGGATCGCCGAGCATCCGCTTGGCCTGAGCCTCGACGCCGGCGACCGTCAGCAGCTCATCCGCCGCCGCGGCCGTGAAGAGCGTCTCGTCGGGCATCGTGTCCCAGAGCATGTAGGAGAGCTTGCTCGCCAGCTCCCAGCTCCCGAGCGGGATCCGGTCGCCGTCGACGGCGTCGCTGACCTCGACTCGATAGAGAAAATGCGGCGACTGGAGGAAGGTCTGGAGGAGCACCCGCACCCCCTCCGCGAAGGGATCGTCGCCGCCGATGCTGAGCCCCTGCTGGAAGACCATAAGGTGCCGCTCCACCTCATCCGCGGAGAGAGGCCGGCGATACGCCCTGGCGCCGAAGGTCTCGATGAACGCCGTCGCCTTGGCCGTGCTGTCCCCCTCGACGACGGGCACGATCTGCGCCATCAGCTCGGGGTCGGCGATCACCTGCTCGGCGACCTCCTCAGACGCCCGCTGGTAGTCGCTCCAGAGCGTCGCCGAGACCACCAGCTTCTCGCTGTTGTTGTCGTAGCCGCCGCTTATCGGATCGCCGATGAAAAGCCCGGACTTGCCGGTCCCCTGCCCGAGGTAGAAGAGATCACGGATCGTGTTCTCCCACTGGCGATGGCTAAGCCGGGGGAAGCGCGACGTCGCCGGCAGCGTCTGCATCTCCACTCCGCCGGTCGGATCGCTGGTGTCCGTACCGCTATCGCTGCCGCCCTCGGTCGCCGAGTCGCTGCCACCCTCCGTCGCCGCCGAGTCGCTGCCACCCTCCGTCGCCGTCGCATCATCACCGGCGGGCGCGCCCGAGTAGCAGCCGAACGTCAACGCGATCGCAGGGAGAACCGTCGCGAGCGACGGAGGACGAGCTCGTTCCCAACAACCTCGAATCATGCTTCTATCGTGCGAGAGCGCGAAGGCGACTGTCAAACCCTCACCAGGCCACGCTTCGCCGCGACGTCTGGGGGGACGCGGACCCATCCAACACCTGCGCTCCAGCTGGACCCTGCTGACGTCGCCGTCTCGAGAGCCACCGCGGCCTCCCCCCCCCACAGGCCGCCGAAGGTCAGACTCGCACCGCCGATGATCTCGGGCGGCGAAGACCACGCCGCTCCGCACTGCCCGGCGATTTGCACGCGGCGAGCCGGAGAAGACGAACGTCGCACGCACGCGGGCTCACTCGCAGCAGTGATGACAGTCCCTCGACGATTTCAGCTCAGAGAGCAACTGTCCACCCTGGCGGGTCGGCGTCAGCCTGGGTCGCTCACTCGCAGCTCAGCCGCAGTAGATCCTCGGGTCGATCGAAGTTGTCAAAGACCCCCCGATCGGCAATGTCGACCGACGACCGCAACGCCTCGATCGCCGGCGACCGCAGCCAGCTCCGCGGGCCCTCCTCGCTCGGCAGCCCCGCGAGCGCCGCGAAGACTCCGCGCGGATACACGATCGGATGCCCGCGCCGCCCCTCGAGCGCCGGCTGCCAGATCCTCTCCGGCGCCCGCTGATGGGCCTCCGCCAGGGCGCGACACGTCGCCAGGCGGACCCGCGGGCGATCGATCGCCAGCACCATCACCCCCGAGACCTCCTCGGCCCCCGAGGACAGGGCGGCGAGCCCGACCTGGAGGCTACTAAGCTGTCCCTGAGACCATCTATCATTGCGCGCCCGACTCGCCGGCCCCAGCTCCGCGTCCGGCAGCTCGATCGCCCCCTCGACGACGACGATCGGCGCGCACCCGCAGCCCTCCGCCAGGCCGATCACCCGTCGGAGGAAGCTCTGCCCCTGCCACTCGATCAACGCCTTCGGTCGACCCATCCGAGTCGACGCCCCAGCGGCGAGCACCACCGCCGCGAGCCTCGCAGCCCGCCGCTGAAGCTCCGCGTGCTCTCCCGCCGCACTCGTCGACCCGGTCGGCTTCGACGAAGCGCCGCTCGACCGGGCCCGCTCGCACGTCTTGGCCGAGCTGAGCGGGCCCTGGAGGGCACCCGAGAGCACACGGGGCTGCTGCCGCGGGCTGCTAGACAACGGGGGCTCAGCCCTTCTTCTCGGCCCAGGCCTCGCGCTCGCTGGGCTCACCGTCAAAGTACGCGTCCCAGACCCGACCCATGAGCTCCCGCGCCCTCTTGGCGGTCGTCGGCTCGGGCGTCAGGAGCTCCCGCGGAACGCCGACCCCGAAGGCGCCCCGCCCCGCCTGGAGCTGGAGCCCGAAGCCGACATCTCCGAGCTCGCCGAGCTTGTTCAGCTCCGCCAGCACCTTCGCGTACTCCTTGGTCACCTTGGCGTTCGACGAGCGATCGCGGGCGATCGTCGCGACCACGCGGGTGACCCCGACCGGATCGACGGTGATGCAGAGCTGGCACCCATCGGAGGCCCGGCGGGCCTGGAGGAGGCCACCATCGCTCGCCAAAATCCCCGCCTTGGTGTCGCCCCAAAGCTCGCTCGCTCCGCCGCCGAGCGCCAGCATCGCGACCCCGTCGGAGACCCCGGAGATGACCTCGACCTCCTTCTTCTTGGTCAGGAAAGAGGCGACCCGATCGGCCTCTCCGACCATGTTCTTCGGCACGCCGATCCGCAGGAGGTCGCCCTTGCCCCGGCCGAGACGGGCGCCGCCCGCCTTTGTCGTCACCTTGAAGGCGACCTCAGCGGAGCCCCCAGCGAGCTCGCGGTAGCTCTCGAGCGCCTGGACGACGGCGTCGCTCATCTGCTTGAGCGCCCGGCCGCCCGCCGCCTCATCCTTGACATCGGCGGCGAGGAGGAGCGCCACGCGGCCGCTCTTGGTCACGTAGAGCCCCATCGACACGTCGCTCTGGACCTGGTCGAGGAGCTCATGGGCGGCGCCTACCGCCTGACGGGCGAGCTTGTTGAAGGGCTCGGGGATCTGGTCCATCGGCACCGAGCGATCGATCGACGCGTGGAGGAGCGCCGGCGATCCCCAGGGCATCGACAGGGCGAACGCCGGGTTCCCCGGCATTCGCCCCTCGAGCGCGGTCGGCTTGACCCGCGGCGGACCGAGGGGATCGAGGCCGAGCTTTTCGAAGGGGGCGAGCGCCCCGAGCCTGAGCTGGAGGTCGCGGTCTGTGCCGACATCGAGCTCAAAGCGGACCTCGCTGAGCCCGTCGGCGACCGCGGCGATCTGCCGCATCGCCTGGCCGTCCGGCGGCAGGTCGACGAAGTCGCGGGCGTCGAGCCACCCCTTCGGGATCCCGTCGGCTCGAACCTGGAGGCGTCGACCCCCCGTCACCGCGCTCTCCAGGCTCGTCGCCTTGTCGAGGTCTGACGCGACGAAGGCGAACTCGAGGGCCGCCGGCTGCTCGCGGAAGAGAACGCGGACGTTCTCGTCGACCATCTCCCAGACGCCGTTGCCGAGCGGTTGGGGTCGTCGACCCTCCGGGACCGCGTCGAGCACCGCCCGCGAGTTCGCGGCGGCGAGGGTGCCGAAGGCCCGAAAGTCGCTCGGCAAGCTCTCCTCGGTCAACGGAACCTGGAAGTCGACCGCCATCAGCCCGCTCCAGTCGAGGCTCGTCCACATCCCGGGGCCGTAGGCGAGCTGCAAGAGCATCCCCTGGGCCTGGGCGCTGATGTCGAAGGGCTCGCCGGTCCAGGCGCCGGTGCTCTGCTTGACCCAGGCGAAGACATCGTCAAGCTCGCGGACGCTGGCGCGGACATGGACGCTCGGCTGCGGCTCCGCCTCGGCGACCATCGGCGAGCTCTCCTCGACCTCCGACTGCGGAGCGCCCGCTTCGTCGTCGACGACGGGGATCTCGGGCGCCGTCTTTTGCTTGCAGGAGACCGGCGAGAGGGCGAAGAGCGCGACCGCCGAGAGGGCCAGAGGACGCGTGAGCGAGCGACGAAACGACATCGGCGGGAGTGTACCAACCCCCCCCGGCGGGGGCGATGTTCGCAGGCGGACAACCGTCCCACCGGCCCTGCGGTGCGATCCTGGAGAGATCCTCCGCGGCCGTCCGAGAGCTGCGCCGAGAGGCTCTAGGACCACGCCGACGCTCCAGAGCCCGCTACGAGCCCATACCCGGCGGGAGATCGCCCGACGGGGCGCGAACAAGCGGGCCCTCGCGCCGCTCCGCCGCCGTCTGGGCCTCGTCGATCACGCTCATCGAGTCGCCAGAGCCGCCGTGGCGAAGTGCGACCAGCTCAGCGATGACGCTGACGGCGATCTCGGCGGGCGTCCGCCCCCCGAGGGCGAGGCCGATCGGCGCCCTGACCCGGCTGAGGTCCGGCTGTGGCCGTCCGAGTTCCTGCTCGCGTCGCAGCACCCGAGCGACCACCGTGTGGACCTTCCGCCGTGAGCCGATCATCCCGAGATAGCGATAGCTGCGGCCGAGCAGGCCGGTGAGGGCCACCTGGTCGCGCTGATGATCGCGGGTCAGGATCACCAGGTGGTCGCTCGCCTCTCCCTCGCCGAGCGCCGCGTCGAGCTCGTCGACGTCGTAGGCGAGGCAGGTCGCACCCGCGAAGGCGGGATGCTCCAGGAGCTCCTCGCGGTCGTCGATGACCACCAGGCGAAAGCCGACGTTCATCGCCACCGGCGCGATCGCCTGGGCGACATGACCCGCGCCGATCAGGATCAGCCGCTCTGCGCTCTGTAGATGCTCCACGAAGACCTCCATTGCCCCTCCGCAGCACATCCCGAGGTCGCGGACCAGATGGGCCTCGATCCGCCGGGTCCGCCCGTCCTTGAGGGTCTGGCGGCAGGCGTCGAGCACCTGCGCCTCGATGGCTCCGCCGCCGACGGTGCCGATCATCGTTCCGTCGCTGAAGAGGAGGAGCCGGGCGCCGACCGCCTGCGGGGCGGAGCCTTGGCGACCGATCACCGTCGCCAAGGCGGCAGGCCCCGGACGGGCCCCGCTGAGGACCGAGGCGGTGGCCTGCGAGACCTCAAGGAGTGCTGCGGCGGACACCGGCGGAGTGTATCAGCGCGCACCGTGATAGAGTCGCCGCTGGACACAAGGAGCAGTGGTTATGCCGAGTACGCGTACTCTAGTCGTTGGAGCCCTGGCCCTCGCCCTCTCCGCCTGCGGCGGCGAGCGGCCATCGATCGAAGACCAGATCGGACCCGCCTCGAAGAAGCCCTCCGAGGCCAAGGCCGAGAAGAAGAGCACCATGTCACCCGAGGAGCTCGCGGAGGCGCGGCGCAAGGCCGGCTTTGTCGACCCCGAGGAGGAGCGGGCGAAGGTCGCCAAGGAGATGGAGAAGGGCGAGCGCGAGTTCGTCAAGACCCGGCTCAAGGACTTCCGCGACCTCAGCAAAGACTTCGAGGAGCGCGTCGACGAGCTCGAGAAGGAGGTCGCCGCGTGGGCCAAGGCCAAGGACCCGCAAAAGGCCTTCGACAAGTTCAAGGACAAGTTCATGAAGCCGGCCCGCGCGCTCATGAAGACCCAGGCCAAGCTCACCGACAACAACGCCCGCGGCGGCAAGACCAACGAGTCGCTGATCATGGCCCTGCGGACCTGGGACGATCTCCTCAACGATCTGAGCCCGGACATCGCCGACAACGAGCGTTATTCGGAGATCATCAAGGAGGTCCGCGAGGGGCTAGCCAAGGTCAACGAGAGCCTCGACGACATCGAGAAGGACGAGGATCTGGTCGTCAACAAGTTCTACAAGCCCGGCGAAGAGGCCGAAGAGGAGTAGGGCCGAGCCTCCAAGCCCTGCGAGATCCGAAGAGGCGGCGGCCGCGGCCGTCTTCGAGGGCCTGAATTCTCGGCAATTCCTGCGCCCCCCAAGGCGCGTTGCCGAGCGGGAGAAAGCCGCAATAGCCCGTGACTGCGCCTCTCCTAGGTCATTGCGGTGACCGCGCGCACGTCCTTGCGCAGGCTTCTGGAATTTGCCCGCGAAGTAGGGTATCCCGCCTCACTGTTCAACCTCGACGTCCGTTGACGTCGACCCCCCGACAAGGGGAACTACCGTCCCCTGTGTGGGGAAGCAGGAGAATCATGAAGACTTCCATCATCGTTGCTGCCTTTGGCGCGCTTTCCCTGATGACCGTTGGCTGCAAGGACAACGCCGAGACCACCAACCCCGACGAGGCCGCAGCCCCCGTCGAGGAGGCTGCCGCCGACGCCGACGCCGACGCCGACGCCGACGAGGCTGACGCCGACGAGGCTTCCGAGGAGGAGGCTTCCGAGGAAGAGGCTCCCGCCGAGGAGGCTTCCGAGGAGGAGGCTCCCGCCGAGGAAGCCGCCGCCGAGTAGTCTCGGAGCAGCATCTCACCGCGGGTCGGGCCCTTTGGGTCCGGCCCGTTTCATTTGTCGGGTCCCGAACCCAGAAATGTCCCCGCCCCGCTGAGCGCGCGCGGGCATCTTGGACGAACTTGAAGTAGGAATAGGCGCCCGCCGTGCGACTTCTCCTCCAATTCTTCGTCCGCTACGCGGCGCGAAATATCCCGTCGTACGCGCTGGGACTGGTGATGCTCCTGCTCACCAACTACGCGGTCGTCCGGATCCCGGCGCTGATCGGCGAGGCGCTCAACACCCTCGGCGAGCCCACCCCGCTGACGGTCAGCGCCGGCCAGGGCCTGGCGATGGAGATGATGGCCTGGGCGATGATCCTCGTGGTCGCCCGGACCCTCTCGCGCACCCTCTTCTTCAACCCCGGGCGCGAGGTCGAGCTGCGCCTGGCGGTCGACCTCTTCCGCCACTTCCTCACCCTCCAGCGCCCCTACTACGTCCGCCACAAGGTCGGCGAGCTGGTCAGCATCGCCACCAACGATATCTCGTCGGTGCGCCTCCTGATCGGCTTCGCTGGGCTCCAGGTATGCAACGTCGTCGTCGCGATCCCGATGCACCTGGCGCAGATGTGGGCGACCGACCCGGTCCTGACCCTCTGGTGCCTGGCGCCCGTGAGCCTCGGCGGGCTCTACATGCGCCGGGTCATCCGCGAGTTCTACGGGATGATCCGCGGATCGCTAGAGCAGCTCGCGTCGGTCTCCGAGCGGATGCTCGAGACCTATGCAGGGATCGCCACGGTCCGCGCCCACGCGGCCGAGGAGGCGATCACCGCCCGCTTCGACGAGCGAAACGAGCGCTACCTCCAGATCCTCCTCCGCCTCGCCAAGCTGCGCTCGCTGGCGATGCCGGTGCTCACCTTCTCCGGCCTCATCGGCACCGGGATCGTCCTCTGGGTCGGCGGCAACCGGGTGATCGAGGGCCAGATCGAGGTCGGCGACCTGGCGACCTTCACCACGCTCTTGATGTCGCTCGTCGGCCTCCTGACCGCGCTCGCCTGGGTGCTGACCGCGGTCTCCCGAGGCTTCGTCGCCCTGACCCGGATAGGCTCGGTGATCGACACGCCGGACGGGATCCCCAAGGCGACCGAGGACTACGCGGTCAAGTCGCCGCCGGCGCTCGAGCTCCACGATCTGACCTTCGCCTACCCAGGGGCCGACGAGCCGGCGCTGCGCCAGATCTCAGCGCGGATCGAGCCCGGCCAGACGCTCGGGATCTTCGGCCACACCGGCTCCGGCAAGACGACGCTGATCAACCTCCTCGCCCGGGTCTATGAGCCGCCGAGCGGGACGATCACCGTCGACGCCCACGATGTGACGAGCCTGGCCCAGAGCCGCCTCCGCGAGGGGCTCGCCGTCGTCCCCCAGGATCCCTTCCTCTTCTCGACCACCGTCCGCGACAATATCCGCCTTCGCGGCGAGCGCAGCGGTCATGTCCGCGGCGCCGACGGGGACGCCGACGGCGGCGACGATGACTGGGCGCTCGCCCCCGACCCCAAGCTCGACCAGGTGATCGACGCGGCCTGCCTCGTCGACGACCTCGCGGCCCTCCCCGAGGGGCTCGAGACCGTCGTCGGCGAGCGCGGGGTGATGCTCTCCGGCGGTCAGCGGCAGCGGGTCGCCCTCGCCCGCGCGCTCTACCGGGCCCCGCCGCTGCTCCTCCTCGACGATGTCCTCTCAGCGGTCGATCAGGGGACCGAGGCCCGCCTGGTCTCGGCGATCCGCGGCCTCCGCTCGCAGCATGAGGGCGGCGTCGTCCCGACCACCGTGATCGTCTCGCATCGGACCTCGGTGCTCGAGCACGCCGACGAGATCCTGGTCCTCGACGAGGGGACGATCGTCGAGCGGGGCTCTCACGCAGAGCTCCTCGCCCGCGGGGGGATCTACGCCGACACCCACGCCCACCAAGGAGCGGAGGGCGATGACTGATCCAAAGGAAGCCCGCGAAGCCAAGACCTCCGGGGACGCCGCGGGCCCGAGCTCAGAAGGCGGCTCGGAGGGCAGCTCGTGGCGGCCGCTGCTCCGCTTTTGGAGCTATATCCGGCCCCACCGCCGCTGGCTCTTCCTCGGCCTGGCGATGATCCCCATCGTCGCCGGTATGGCGGCGCTTCGCCCCCTCCTCCTCAAGGAGGCGGTCGACGTCGACATCGCCAACCGCGACATCCTCTCGCTGCGGGTCACCGCGCTCCTCTTCATGGGGGCGGTCGCGGCCGAGTTTCTCGCCCAGGCGGTCCAGGTCTACGCGCTCCAGCGCACCGGTCACACGACGATCGCCGACCTCAGGCGCAGCGTCTTCCGCCACATCCTCCGCCTGCCGGCCCGCTTCTTCGACAACCATCCGATAGGCGCCCTCCTCTCGCGCTCGACCACCGACGTCGAGGCCCTCAGCGAGACCCTCTCCTTCGGCGTCTTCACGATCCTCACCGACGTCGTGATGATCATCGCGGTCCTGAGCGCGATGTTCTATCTCGACGCCGGCCTGACCCTGCTCTCCATCGCCGTCGCGCCCCTCCTGGCGATCATCGTCCGGATCTTCGCCCGCCGCCTGCGCAAGCTCCAGCTCGAGGTCCGCAAGGCCCAGGCGGTACAGAGCGGCTACCTCACCGAGCAGCTCGCCGGCGCGACGGTGGTCCAGCTCTTCGGCCGCGAGCAGGCGACCGGCGACGAGTACCTGCGCCTCGGCGGTCGCTACCTCAAGGCGACCAAGACCGCGAACATCTACGACGCCCTGCTCTACTCGCTGATGGACGGGATCTCGGCGCTCTCGATCGCGCTGATGATCTACTTCGGCGCGCCGGGGCTGGTCGAGGCCAACGGCCTCACGCTCGGCCTGATCTTCGCCTTCGTCGACTACCTCCAGCGCCTCTTCGTGCCGATCCGCGAGTTCTCGGGCAAGCTCGCGGTGATCCAGCGGGCCCTCGCCGCCCTCGATCGGATCTACGGGCTCCTCGACCAGCCCGCCGAACCCCGCGCAGAGAGCACGAGCGATGATCCGCTCGCGACCTGGCGCGGCGGTGTGCACGTCCGCGACCTCCGCTTCCGCTACCGCGAGGAGGGTCCCGAGATCCTCAAGAGCATCTCCTTTGACCTCGCCCCCGGAGAGGTCGTCGCCGTGGTCGGCCGCACCGGCTCCGGCAAGACCAGCCTCGGTCGGGTGCTCACCCGCTCCTACGACGGCTACAGCGGCAGCGTCGCCCTCGCGACCGACCACGGCCCGGTCGAGGTCGACACCGTCGCCCCGAACCTCCTGCGTCAGCACGCGCTGATGGTCCAGCAGGACGTCTTCCTCTTCAGCGACGACGTCGCCTTCAACGTCTCCCTCGGCGACCCGCGGATCGCCGGCGAGGCTCGGCGGATCGACAACGCGCTCGCGACCGTCCAGGCCACCGCGTTCGTCGAGGAGCGCGGCGGCCTCGATTTCGCGATCGGCGAGCGCGGTCGCAACCTCTCCGCCGGCGAGGCGCAGCTCGTCGCCTTCGCGCGCGTCGCCGCCCGCAAGCCGCAGCTCCTGATCCTCGACGAGGCGACCGCCAGCGTCGACTCGCTGACCGAGAACAAAGTTCAGCAGGCGATCGAGGAGCTCTTCCGCGGGCGCTCCGTTCTCGTCATCGCCCACCGTCTGAGCACGGTCCGCCGCGCCGACAAGATCCTGGTGATGGACGCCGGCGAGATCGCCGAGTTCGGCGACCACGACACCCTGATGGCCAAGGGCGGAATGTACGCGGAGCTCTACCACCAGGGCCTGAGCGAAGACTGACCCGAGCTCGGGCGCAGGCCGAGCACTGCGCAGGCGAGGACCCTCGCGAGGGCCGCTCCAGGCCGCCGGGAAGAACGGGCGTTCTTGCGCCTGCGGGGCCTCTAGAGGCCCCTTCGCTTGCCTCCGTGGTCCCCTGGCTGCGACGATGCTCGTCGGCCGCCATGACCCCCAAAATCCCCGAGCTGCTCCGCGGCGACCTCCCCTTCAGCGACCGGCCATTGCCGGTCCAGGCCGCGGTCAACAACCTCGTCATCTGCCGCACCCGGGGGGGCCAGCGGGCGCTCTTCATCCCCCAGCTCGAGCCCGTAGGCGGCGCCGCCGAGGGGACTGAGCGCCACATCTTCCTGAAGAACCTCGCCGTCTTCGACGACGCTGGGGCCTGCCTGCGAAAGTCCCAGCTGGAGCCCGTCGCCCCCTCCTCCTCCCACGACATGGCGACAGGGACAGATGGATCCGCTGGCGATCTGCGCTGGACGCCGGGCCAGCTCGCCCCGACGATCGGCGCCGCCCTGGCCTTGGTCGAGCTCGAGGCCCTGGCGCTCCCCGCCGCCGCCTTCGTGCCGACCAGCCCAAGCCCCCGCTTTATCAACTACGGCTCCTTCATCCAGGGTCTCGGCGCCAGCGATCCAAAGAGCGGCGCCTGGCGGCAGGAGGTCGGCGGTGAGGTCTATTTCCTCGCCCCCCTCTACCTCCCCCAACGCGCCTCGCTGGTCGCCGCCGAGCTCTACATCGCCGATCATTCTGAGGCCGCCGGCTGTGATGTCAGCGCACGCGTCGACCGGATCGACCGTCGCGGCGCGATCGAAGAGCTGCTCCGGGTCCGCAGCCGCGGCGCCCGTGGCCGCCAGGATCTCCTCCACCCCGGGGTCATCGGCCGTACCGTCGACAACAACGTCGACGCCTTCCACATCCACGTCACCTGGCAATTCCCGCCGACGCCTCACCAGCAGGACCTCCGCCTCTACGGCGCCCGCGTCCGTTTCATCCCCAAAAGTCCAAACTTCATCGAGCACTAGCGACGCGCTCGACCGAGGAGCAGCGATGAGCAACCCCGAGACCTCCGGCAGCCTCCTCCTCGTCGACGCGGATCAACACAGGCCCCTCCTCGAGGAGCAGCCGAGCTCGAGCGCGGCCTCCGAGAGCCGGCCCAACGACACCGCCAAGACCCCTTACCTCTGGAATGAGCGCGCCCACGTCGACGACCTCTCCGAGCAGCGCTGGGGGGTGATCGCGCCTGAGGGCGCGGAGGGGGATCGTCTCCTCGCGATCGCCCGTCCCCTGCTCCGCAAGCGCGAGGAGGACCAGGGAGCCCCGCCGATCATCTACCGCGTCCCGCCGCGGATGGACGCGCTCCAGTCGATGACCTGGCGCCGCGAGGTCTTCGACACCGGCGCCCACTTCCGCGACGCCCTTCCCCGCTATCAGCTGATCCTCGGCGATCTCCACCAGGTCTCCGCTGACCTCCAGGTGACCCAGGCGATCGACGCCTTCGTCGGTCGCCTCGCCTTTGACGAGCTCGAGGACTACGCCGCCTACGTCGACAAGCTCCTCCGCTGGGAGCGGGAGCCGGCGCCGAGCGATCGCCGACGGCTCCTGCTGCACACCGTCCACGACGGCACAAGGTCGACCGCGATCGGCTACCGTGAGCTCGTCAGGCCGAGCCTCGACCTCCTCGACCGGGCGATCAAGTACAAGCCCGACCTGCAGCGGGTCGACCTCTTGGAGAGCGGCTCGGACGACGACCCCTACCCCGACGAGCTGCTAAGCGCCGCCGGCCACACCTCTCCGACCGTGCTCTTCTCCTTGAGCCACGGTGACGGGGCGCCCCGCCGCGGCTGGCGGAGCTACGAGCTCCAGCGTCGCCACCAGGGGGCGATGAGCTTCGGCTCCTCAGGCTCGCTGACCGGCGAGCTGCTGCGCTCGCGCCCCTTCCTCCCCGGCGGCCTCTGGTTCATGCTCGCCTGCTTCTCCGCGGGGACGCCGAGCACGAGCAAATTCGAGCGCTGGCTTCGCCTCCTCGGCCAGAGCGGCGCTGCGACGAGCCGCCCCGCGGACGTCCTCCGCTCCCTGCCGGCGACCGACCAGGCCCCCTTTGTCGCGTCGATCCCCAAGGCGGCCCTGGCCAACCCCGACGGCCCCCTCGGCTTCATCGGCCACGTCGACCTCGCCTGGACCTATGCGTTTCGCAGGGTCGACAGCAACGACCGGGCCCAGAGCCGGCCCGCCCGCTTCGGCGAGCTGCTCCGGGCGGCCGTCGAGGGGTCGCGGATCGGCGTCGCCTTTCGCGAGCTCTACTCGGCCTTCACCCAGATCGACTCCGAGCTCGTCTACCGCCAGGCCGACCCCAACACGCCGCCCGAGCGCCGCGGTCACCTGTGGATGCTCCGCCAGGACCTCGCCGGCTACATCCTCCTGGGTGACCCCGCGGCGAGACTGCCGACGCCCAAGCCCATCGCCCAAGCCGTCCCCCCCGAGCCCCCGCAGAGCAGCGGTGGCGATCTCGCCGGCTTCTTCGGCTTCGCCGTCGGCCGGGAGCAGGAGCAGGAGCAGGCCCCCGCGTCCAAGCCGAAGCCGAAGCTCTCAGAGCTCGAGCGGGCGATCGCCGAGGTGCTCGCCGGCGCGGACCTGCGACGCGCCGCGGGAGAGCTCAGCCTCGACCCCGCAGCGCTGCGGACGATGGTCGAGCGCTACCGCGACGCCGGACGAGCTGCGCTGCGCCGCGCAGGCGACGTCGACTGACACGGGATACCGAGGGGGAGCGCCGAACTCTCCACCGCTCGACCACGACTGGGCGCCCTCACGACGCCGACGATACGGGGCGCCAACGCCTCACGCGCACAGCGCCCCTTGGCCTCGCCTCGCCCGGTCCAAGATCGACGCTCACGCCCTTTAGGGATCCCCCTCTTCGCTCCGACAGCGATCGATGTCCGACGCGTCGACCTCGGACGGCAGCTCGTAGTGAGGGAGCGTGTCGACATACCCCGCGCATTCCGGCGCGTAGTAGTCCGCGAGACCATCACCGTCGTTGTCCTCGCCGTCGTCACAGTTCCCGTTCTCGAGGTTCTCGCAGCGCGTCGGGTCGAGCTCACAGGCGCAGCCGATCGGCAGCTGCGGCGCGAGGAGGCCGAAGCGACTCGCGGGCTTGATCGCCTCCTTGAGAAACTCGACGAAGGGCGAAGGGACGACGAGCGCGCGCTCGCCGGCGACCACCTGCGTAGGATCGCCGTGGACGACCCAGCAGTAGCTGCCCGGCTCTGGGTCGCGGAAGGGGTCGCTGACGCTGCTGCGCGCCCCCCCTGGGGTAGGCGCCGCGGCCTCGGCGACGATCTCCTCGCTCGGCTCCGGCGCGGGCGCCCCCTCGCTCGATCCACAGCGCAGCGTCTCCTCCCCCGGGATCTTGCCGATAGACTTCAGCTTGCCGCGGACCACCGCGAAGGGCGTCACGACGCTGATCGCCACCTCAAGGAAGACGGCGTCGATCACCGTCCCGTCGCAGATCCTCGCCTCCTGGTCGATGAACTTGCTGCCGTCCCGCTCGTAGCCGAGGAAGACCTCGTCGATCCCGAGATCCGAGCAGGCGCGCGAGGGCGGGAGCTGCTCGAAGAAGCACATCAGCGGGTCACAGCCGGCGAGACCGCCGTCGCAGTCGCCAACGTTGCACATCGGCTTGCCGAAGACTCGACACTGGTCGCTGCCGCTGAGCGCCTGTTGACACTCCTGCGCCCCCATGACGCCGATGTAGTCGGCGTTCTGCTGGCACACGCTAAAGCCGCTACTGAAGACCTCAAACGCGTCTTCGCCGGTGACCTCGTCCTCGAGCCTGGCCTTGACCGCGGCGGGATCCGCGAGATCGATCCCGTCGAGGAGGGCGTCGCGGGTGTCACGGATCAGCTGACGAATACAGCCCCCGGGGAGCAGATCCCCGTCGACGACGCTCGGCGTGTCCCAGCCCTTCGCCAAGAGCTCAGCCCGAAGCGTCGGCAGCAAGGAGGCCGGGAGCAGGAGCTGACCGCCGAAGATCCCGGTCTCCATCGCGTCGAGCACGTCGAGGCGGGCCTGCTCATCAACCGCCGTGTTGAGGCCGGTCAGCAACGCATCGTAGCTCGTCGACGTCTTCGTCAGGAGCTCCGTCACCGGGGCGACGATCTCCTCGCCCCCGTAGTACTCGCGGAGCAAGGGCACCTCGCCTATCCCCTCGGGACACCAGGCCGAGTTCTCCTTGGTCGAGAGCCAGAGGTTGGCCGGGACCATCGTCACGGTCACGTTCGAGGTGCCCAGCGACTCCGCGCCGATATCTCCGGTGGAGACGGCGCTGCGCAGGCAGGAGACCACCTGCGTGCACTCCGGCGCGCAGACGTCGACGCTATCGCTCGGCTCATACTTGCTCAAGCACTCCCTCACCGTCGACACATCGTTGCGGCTCCGGTCTGAGGACCGGCAACGCTCGACGCAGGACTTGACGACCGTATCCTCGTCGCTCGAGGTGATGCCGCTGCCGAGCGCCGAGGGGATCACACCGCAGGCGTAGGCGCTCTGACACAGAGACGTGCACTCCGACTCGCTGCCGAGCGGCGGACAGGCCGAGAGTGTGAGACCTAGCCCTAGCCCTAGCCCTAGCCCGCTGAGCTGCCAGACCCTTCGGGCCCAAAATCGTCCGTTCATCACCATCACCGCCTCGTCCCTCCGCCGACCCCGAGGGTGAAGCCGAAGACCCCCGCGAAGTTCTCCGCCGCCGTCACGCCCGTCTCGTAGACCCCATCGTCGACCGCCATCAGCCCGAGCAAGACCCCGTGCTGGACGCTGACCCGGCCGATCGTGTAGCCGATCACAAGATCGAGATCGACGCCGACGTCGACGTCGACAAAGGTGTCCGCGAGCGTCGTCGTCCTGAATTGAAGTAGCGAGACCGGCACCTTCTCGCGAGGGACCGAGACCAGGCCCAAATCTGCGTAGGGCGACAGCCGAGCGCGGAACTCGACCGGCAAGATCGCGAAGCGGGTGCGAGCCTCCACGAGCGGCCCCAGGGTCAGGGCATGTCGCTGCCAGCTGATCGCCGACGAAATGACGTTAAGATCCTGCCAGCTCACGACCCCCTCGCTCAGGTCGTAGCGAGCGTTCTGATAGCCGCCGCGGACGCCGAAGCCCAGCATCGACGTCAGGTACGAGACATAGCCGACCCGAGCCCGGGTGATGAGCGAGCTGACCCCCGTGCTCGTCCTCATCGTCGGACCGCCGGCCACCATCACCTCGCCCCAAAGCTCGCGCCGATTGTAGCGAGCCTCGACGCAGACCGCATCGCTGATCCGACCGCCCTCGTCCTGCCGCCCGACCAAGTACCAGCCCGGCAAGCTCGGCCGGACCTCCCGGCTATGGACCCCAGCCAGGCGCGAGACGCTGTGGTCTTGGCCCTGCTGGCTGAGGAGGAGGTTGACCTCCTCGGTCTGTCCTCGGGCGGCGTTGATGGTCGCCGCGACATCGTCCATCGTCTCGCCCTCCGCGCGCGAGATCCGGGTCAGACGATCACAGATCTCCGGCTTCCATTCTCCCCGCTCCACGAGCAGCGACTTGGGGACGATCCGCCGCCGCGGGATCCGCTTGAAGATCACACGCAGAGCCTCCGGCGTTCGCTTCTCCTCCTCCGGGAAGACCGTCCCGACCCGCAGCTTGAAGGCGTCACGGTAGTCCGTAGAGATCTGATCGTGGATGAAGCGCGACGACGGGACGGCGAAGAGGCGGTCGATCAGCGCCGCGAGGGCCGCATCCTGAAGATTCGGCGACTCGAACGAGATCGACTCGACACGGACGTATCGGTCGAGGTCGAGCCCCTGATCACCGTAGTAGCCGCGACCGAAGATCTCGTCGACGCCGATCATCGTCGCCTGGAGCGAGTAGGTGAACGCCTCCGGCTCATCGGTCTTCGGCTTGCACTGGACCTCAAAGGTCATCAAGATGTCGAGCCCCTGGCGCCAGGCCTCCTTGGCCACAGTCCCGAGGGCCTGGCTGGTGTCGACGCCCCGGTTCGGCCCCTTGCTCTTGCCCGGACCCTCGGCGATCTCCCCCTCGAGGCTCGCGAGCGCCCCGGAGATCTCGGCATAGGCGAAGACATCGGCCATCTCGCGCTTGCCACGGTGACGAGCGTCCGAGCTCAGGAAGTAGCGGATCCGATCGCGAAGATCGTCGGCCCACAGCGGCGACCGCTCGCAGGTCTCTCCGCGGCTGGTGCGGACGATCGCGACCTGCTGCCGCGTCCGCGGCCTCAGGTCGAGGCGAAAGGGCTCGCAGACGTGCCTCGGCTCGGCCCGCTCGATCGCCGCCGGGACCCGCGACAGGTAGCGGATCGCGCAGCCATCCCCCTCAGAGCAGGTGAGCACCGAGATCTCGTGGTCGGGGACGACCGCCTTCGGCAGGTCCCGCGAGAGGATTAGCGGCTGATCGATCGCCCGACCGCCTCCCTCGTCGGCGAGCGAGGGGACCTCCTGCCCGTCGACGAAGAGGCGATCGCCGTCGCCCATGCGAACGTTGAGGCTGACGCAGGCCTGCCGGACCGGGACCATCCACACCGCCTGGTTGCGGCCGACGACCGAGCGCCACTGCAGCGGCACCTCTTGCCGGCGATGGTCACCGACGAGGGTCACCGGAGTCCCCTCCGGAACAGCGACGATGACAAAGCGATGCTTGCCGAGGAGCATCATGTCATCGCGGCTGAAATAGCGGGTGAGCGTCGAGCCAACGCCGCCGAAGGCGACGACCAGCGAGTCCAGCGCGTCGGTCCGGATCGTCAGCAGCCGGGTCCCTTCGCTCGCCCGTGAGTCGATCCCCAGGCAGCGGAGGAAGTCCGAGTCAAAGGGGAGTTCCTCGGCCTCTTGGTCGTTGGAGGCGGCCTCGAGGAAGTCCCGTACCAGATCCGACTGGAGCATGTCTGGGCAGCGCTGCCCGGAGGCGAACTGGACAAGCGCCGCGTCGATCTGTCGCTGGAGCCCCTCGATCGCCGGCGGTTTCGACCGCTCGGCAGCGGGGAGTTCCTCAGACCAGGTCCAACGGCTCCGCCGCCTCGGTCCGACGAGCCATGCGAGCGCTCCGGTCTGCCAACCGTCACCGCCGAGGAGGCGGCGGAGGGTCTGATGCACCGCCCGCGACGAGACGTCCTTCCCCTCGCAGAGCCGATGGAGCACAGACCGCTCGACCTCATCGAGACGGTCGATCGCCCAGGCACCATCACAGCGACTCCCCGACCTGGAGAGGTTCGGACCGACGCTGACCGCAGCGCTCCCATCACCGACCTTGCTCGCCGCGGGCTCTCGCTCGGACGTCCTCCCGGCACTCGCCCCCGCTGGCGCTCCAGGCCCTGCGTCGACCGTCCCCTCGGCACCAGGCTCTACCTGTCCCCGAGCGCTCGCCCCCGCTGGCGCCAAACATGCCAGGAGGCCGAGGAGGAGCCCCGCGCGGGCCCAGGCAGAGCCCTGCCCGCGTCGCCGGCCCGCTCGGCCGACCCCCATCGCCGCCGGCCTCAGTCCCACTCGAATCCAGCGATACACGGCACCTGCTCCCCCCCCTTGGACACCACCCGCTCACGACTTACGGCGCTCAACCTCGAGCGCGCGCTAGTCTTGAGGGGGTCCGTACAACCGCTGCATGAGGTCATTAAGACCCCACCGCCCTCAGACACCTTGACCCTCACCGAGAAGGCTCCGCCCCCCTCGGGCGCGCCCGCCTTCGTCTCTAGGTACTCGACCAGACTCTTCGAACACTTCGTCGTGACCCGCTTCGTCGGCGCTGGCGCGGTCGACGGCTTCTTGGTCTTGGTCGTCGTACTCGTCTTCTTCTTGACCACCTCGGCGCTGCCGGTCGCGGCCGTCGTCGCCCCAGCGCTCGTCGTCCCGCGGCCGGTCGTCGAGCCCTCGCCGGCCGTCGAGCCCTCGCCGGTCGTCGTCGAAGCGCCGGTCGTCGTCGAAGCGCCGGTCGTCGAGGCGGGCGTCTCATCAACGCTCGTCGGCCCCCCCGCAGGATCGACGCCGACCTCCTTCGGAACCTCCTCAAGCGTGCTCGGCTCGCCGAGCCCGGACCACAGGAGCAGGCCCAGCGCCGCCGCGCCGATCACCGCGACGCCGGCGAGAGCGATCCTCCACGGGCGTCCTTTGGCCGGCGCAGATGGGACGACCAGCTCCACCACCTCAACGCCGCCCGCTCCCGCGGGCTCGTCGACCGCAGCCGGGCTGGCAGGCCCGAGCGGCAGCGTCGCGTCACCGTCGTCGGCCCTGGCGTAGAGCTGCACGCTGGCCCAATCGAGCGTCGTCGGGTCGCGCGCGAGCGCTGTCCGAGCGCCGACGAAGGCCTCCTCGAGGGTCCTTCCACCGGCGATCAGCTCGCGGTAGAGCACCTCCGTGAGCCGCGTCGAGCCGTTCACCGAGAGCGGGTAGCGCGAGGCGACGACCGCCGCGATGCCGACGCGGTGGAGCATCTGCGCGACACTGCCGAGGCGATTGCCGGGGTTGCCCGCGTTGCCGCTATCGCAGGCGGCGACGACCACCAGCCGGATCATCCCAGCGTGCGGCGCGAGGAGCTGCTGAATACGGCTCGGGTCGACCACCACCGAGCGAGCCCCGTCGCTCTCACCGTCAAAGACGAGGCCGAAGGTCGAACCAGCCGCGCCCCCATGGCAGAGGAGGTGGAGCGCGTCGATCGCCTCACCGCCTCGCTCAGCCTCCGCCAGCACATCCGCGAGCTGGCCGTAGGACACGTGCTCCAGCACGTCGCGGGCCTCGTCGAACTCGCGCCCTGCCTCGGCGTAGGCCCTGCGAAACGCTGCGACGTGCTCCGTCGCCGGCACAGCTCCTCCGGCCGCGGACCAGGCGACGAGGACCCGCCCCCGACCGGTCACCGAGCGCTCTCGCGGCCGGGCCGTGCCCGTCGCCGGCCACTCGTAGCGCAAGAGCACCCCGCCGACCGCGCCCAAGCTCTGGCCTGTGCTCCGCAAGGTGAGCAGCTCCCACGGCAATGCATAGAGTTCGGCGGCCGCCGAGCGTACGGTCACCGAGACCGGCCTCCCCTCGGCGACCGCGTCGACGATGGCCCCCTCGCGCTGGCGCCACCCGGCGGGCCCCAGCGTACGACGCAGCACATCGCCGACACGGTTCAGCGCCGCCGGATCTCGGCCTGGCAGCCGAAGCGCCTCGAGGTCCTCCAGCAGCTCGCGCGACCAGCCGACCTCAGCGCTCGTGAAGTCTCCACGCTCCCCCCGGACCAGATAGCTCTGGGGTGCGAAGCGGAAGGCGTGTGGATCACCAGCGTCGTTCGCCCTGGCGAACTCGAGCACGATCCGCAGCGGCTCCAACGGCTCCAACGATGCCACAGGCCCACTGTCACAGAGGACGAGGACCCTTGTCCAACCCGACGAACACCCCGCCGGCGCGCCGACTCAAAAGTGCACAGTCGCGACAGCGCGACTTCGTGCCGCGCATGAATGCACATAGATGGCGGCGGTGCATCTGGCGACACGTGCACGATCGAGCGGGGCGAGAACACGTGAATCGCCGCTCGTCGGAGGGTCAATTGGACCGCCACTGGACCCATTGCGGCGACAGCGGCGCGCAGATCTGGCCCCCTTCGGAGAGCCGTCGTGGAAGTCCTGTGTGCACTCGCGCGGCGATCGTGCGCTCGCCGCTAATCTGCGGCCTCGAAGCCTCCGTCTTCCTCGGTCTCAGGATCGTCCTCGATCTCCTCGTCCCACGCGTCCTCGTAGGCGACCAGCTCCTCCGCGGCCTCGTCCGCATCGTCACCGCCAAAACTCACGACCGGCGCCCCCGACTGGCGAACGCGCACGAGCCGGAGCCCGACCGGCCCCTCCGAGCCGACAAACGAGATCCCGAGGCTCTTGTCGGCGCTGACCGTCGTCTCCACACCTCCGTCCAAGAGGCCCCGCGAGGTCTTGGCTCGGCCGCGCAGCTCGATCGTGGTGTTCGCCTCCAGGGTCGCCAGGATCGTGACGTTCTCCCCGTAGAAGACCTCGGTGACCATCTTGTACCGGGAGAACCACCGGGGACCGTCATCACGACGGCGCATCCTGTCGAGCTTCGCGGCGATCGCAGCGACATTGCCGACCCGGTTGGAGGCGAGCCCCGGCGCCTTGATCACGAAGGACTTCGACGCCTTCGCCTGGATCTTGAGGCCGACCTCGCCGTCGGCGATCTGCTCGGTCTTCGCCTTTCCGGCGACGTCGACATCGGCGAGGACGACCCCCTCCGAGACAAAGTCGAGCGCGATCGTCTCCCCTTCGACCTCCTCGATCGTGACCCCAAAATCGTCGACGACATTGCCGAGCGGCTGGAACACGCCGCCTCGCCAACGCCCGTAGTCTCCGAGGCGAAAGGCTGTGGTCAGCGGCAGCCACGCGACATGCAGCCGGAAGTTTTGTCGCATGACGCGTCCGAACGAACGAGCTAAAGAGGCCATAGTTTCTACCGCTCCTACTCCGCGACTATACGACGGCCTCGACCCCCAAGGTCGCTCGCGGAGAGCAGCCGGCGCTCCTGACGGGGGCTCATCGGCGAACCGGTGGACGTCACCGCGCGCGCGGATCGTCCGATTGCACGTCATCGCGCCACCGTATCCGCGCACCCGGCTCTCGCCTCTCGCAGCCGACGAGGCGCTATCATCGTCCGCGTCGGCGCCGCTGGGCGCATCGGGAGTATGGGTGGAATGGACACGAGCAACGACAATGACCTGCAACTCCTCCTCGCCTACGCAGACGAGCACGACCCGGTGCTGCCGAGCGGCCTCGAGGTCAACGCCGTCGACGAGCCGACCGACCCAGAGGGGTCAAGCGAGATCGGCTCCTTCTACAACCCCGGCATGGCCGGCAATGATCTAAACGCGCAGGGCTGGGGGATCTTCGCCCCCGAGGGTGAAGCCGGAGATCGCCTGCTCGCGGCGATCGCCCCGCTTGTCGCCGCCCGAGAGGCCGAGCTCGGCGCCCCCGCGCCGGTCTTTCGTGTGCCCGCGAAGATGAGCCCGAGCGACGCCGACAGCTGGCGACGAGACGTCTACGAGAGCGCCGATCCCGACGACCAGCCCTTCTATCAGCTCTTTCTCGGCGACCTCGACCAGACCCCGCTCGCGCTCCAACAGGCGCAGGCGATCGACAGCTGCGTCGGTCGCCTGGCCTTCAGCGAGCTCGAGGACTACGAGGCCTACGCGGCGAAGGTGCTGCGCTGGGAGCGAGCGCCCGACGAGGGGATGGCGGACCTGCTCCTCCACACCGTACACGACGGGACCCCGGCGACCTCGATCGGCGCCCGTGACCTCGTCGCGCCGCTCCGCGAGCTCGCCCTCGATGCCCGTGAGCGCGGCAAGCTGAGCATCGGCGACCTGGTCGAGAGCGGCGACTCCGACGACCCGAGCCCCGACCAGCTCATCGACACGGTCACCGGTCGCGACCGCGGCCTCCTCTTCTCCCTCAGCCACGGCGAGGGCGCTCCGCGCAAGGGCTGGAGCTCGGTCGACCAGCAGCGAGCCGGCCAGGGGGCGATGAGCTTCGGCCGCGGCGGCCGGCTCCGCGGCGATGATCTTCGCGACCGCCCCTTCCTCCCGGGCGGCATGTGGTTCATGTTCGCCTGCTACGGCGCCGGCACCCCGAACGAGAGCCGATTTCGCCACTGGCTGCAACAGCTCCGCGACGCGGGCAAATTCCGCGGCAAGCCCGAGGCCGTCCTCCGCTCGCTCCCGACCGAAGGCGAGCGGCCCTTCGTCGCGGCGCTCCCCCGCGTCGCCCTCGCCAACCCCCAGGGCCCCCTCGCCTTCATCGGCCACCTCGACCTCGCCTGGACCTACTCGTTCCAGGAGCTCGACCGCGGCAAGAAAGACGGCACCGCCGGGAAATTTTTCAAGGTCCTCCGCTCAATCCTGCGGGGCGACCGGATCGGCCTCTCGCTCCGCGAGATCACCCGCGCCTACCTCGACAAGAACCAAAACCTCACCGACAGGTACGACTCAAAGCGCTCACAGGCGGTGAAGGGCGCGCCCGAGATCGATGACAGGATCCAGATGGCCCACCTCTGGATGGCCCGCCAAGAGCTCGCCGGCTACACCGTCCTAGGCGATCCTGCGGCCCGACTCGCGCAGCAGGCGAGGCCGACCCTGACCCCGCAGCAGACCCGCTCGCAAGCGCCGATCGAGCTGCGCACGCCTGCGCCTACCCCTCAGGAGCAGGCGCAGGAGCAGGCGCAAGCGCAGTCCCAAGTCCAGGCTACGGCTCAGCCCCCAGCCCGAGCACAAGCGCCAGCCCAGCAAGAGCAGGACACCTCCGTGCCGCGACCCGAGCTCTCTGCGGCTGACCTCGATCTTCGCGTCGAGGCTGTGCAGGCGATGATCATCGGCGATGAGGGCCTGCGCGCGCTGACCAAGCGCTTCGCCGTCGACCGCTCCACCCTCACACGTTGGCTCACCGCCTACACCGAGGCTGGCCGCGAGGCCCTGCGCACGCTCGGCGACGACGACGTCTAGCCAGAGGCTCGCTTGACCCGACCGCGAGCTCGACCAAGGCCGAGCTCGCGGCACCCGAGCGACCGCTCACGCGCAGGCTAGTTGTGGAAGAGCAGGTCCATGTAGGTCGGGATCGGCCACTGCTGGCGATCTACTCGGATCTCCAAGCGATCACAGATCTCGCGGACCGCGTTGGTCGCGGGGATCAGCGCGTCAACACAGTAGCGAGCCTCCTCAGCGGGGCTGCCAGCGCTCCGCAAGCCGCCGACGGACGCGTCCAGCTCCGCGATCCGACGGACGAGCGCCGCGTTGTCGCTCGCGAGCGCCTCCAAGAGGCCCCCTTGGGCGCCGGTGATCTCGGGACCGACGCGGAGCTCCTCGGAGACCCGGAGGAGCGACCCAAAGCTCATCGCCAGCTCCCCCTGATAGCGCAGGCACGCCGGCAGGATCTCGGTCCGCGCCATCCGTAGCAGCGTCTTCGCCTCGATCTCGATCTTGTTGACATACTCCTCGAGGCGGACCCGGTAGCGCGCCTCGAGCTCGCCCTCGCTGAGCACTCCATAGCGGGTGAAGAGCTCGCGGTTGGTCTCTTCGCGCCAAGCCTCGAGCGCATTGGGGGTGTTCCGCGCGTTCGGCAGGCCGCGGCGCTCAGCCTCTTCGATCCACTCCGCGGAATAGCCATCGCCCTCAAAGCGGATCGCCTTGGTCGCGATCACCTCCTCTCGCAAAACCGCCCAGACAGCGCTCTCGAGCGCCTCGCCGCTCTCTTGGCGGGCGCTGAGCTTCGCCGCGAAGTCGTCGATCGCCTCGGCCATCGCCGCGTTGAGGACCGCGTTGGGCATCGCCACCGGCATCGCCGAGGGCACCGCGCGGAACTCGAACTTGTTGCCGGTAAAGGCGAAGGGCGAGGTCCGGTTGCGGTCGGTGTTGTCGCGGGCGACCGGCGGCATCTGGCTGAGGCCGAGGCTGATCGACTGGCGATCCTCCGTGACGTTGACCTCGTTTTGCTCGATCGCGTTGAGGATCGCGTCCAGCTCCGCGCCGAGGAAGACCGACATGATCGCCGGCGGGGCCTCGTTGGCGCCGAGGCGGTGGTCGTTGCCGGCGCTGGCGATCGACGCCCGCATCATCGTCGACCGCTTGTGCACGGCCTTTAGCGTGCAGACCAGGAAGACCAGGAAGACCAGGTTGGACTCCGGGGTGTTCCCCGGCTCGAGCAGGTTGCGCCCGTGGGAGTCGGCGATCGACCAGTTGTTGTGCTTGCCGGAGCCGTTGACCTCAGCGAAGGGCTTCTCGTGGAGGAGGAGCGCGAGCCCCTGGCGCTTCGCCACCCGCCGCAGGATCTCCATCGTCAGGAGGTTGTGGTCCGCGGCGATGTTGACCCCCTCGTGGATCGGCGCCAGCTCGTACTGATGCGGCGCGACCTCGTTGTGCCGAGTCTTCACCGGGACCCCGAGCTCGTGCAGCTCCCGCTCGACCACCTCCATAAAGTCGAGCACCCGATCGGGGATCGATCCGAAGTAATGATCCTCGAGCTGCTGAGCCTTCGGCGGCAGCGCGCCGAGCAACGTCCGGTGAGCCATCACCAGGTCCGCGCGCTTCTCGTAGAGATCGCGATCGATGAGGAAGTACTCCTGCTCGACGCCGAGGAGGGGGACGACCCGGTCGACGTCGCTGTGCCCGAGCAGGCCGAGGAGGCCCGTCGCCGCCCGCGAGAGCGCGGCGCAGGAGCGCAGGAGCGGCGTCTTCTCGTCGAGCGCGTGACCGTGGTAGGAGATAAAGGCTGAGGGGATGCAGAGCGTCGCGCTCTTCGGCCCCGTCATGATGAACGCAGGGCTCGACGGGTCCCAGGCTGTGTAGCCACGGGCCTCGAAGGTCGCCCGCATCCCGCCGGAGGGGAAGCTCGACGCGTCGGGCTCGCTCTGGATCAGCTGTGAGCCGGAGAAGCGGGCGATCGGCGTGCCGTCGCGGTCGATGCTGAGGAACGCGTCGTGCTTCTCCGCGGTCGCGCCGGTGAGCGGCTGAAACCAGTGACAGTAGTGGGTCGCGCCGTGCTCGAGCGCCCACTCCTTCATCGCATGCGCGACCGCGTCCGCGTGGGCTGGCGGCAGCTTCGCGCCGGCGAGGATCGTCTGCTCGATCGCCCTGTAGACCTCGCGCGGGAGCTTCGCCCGCATCGTCTCGAGGCTGAAGGTACGGCAGCCGAAGTAACTGATGCTCGTTGGATTGTTGGGGCGATGGTTCGACATAGGAGAGGCCTTCGCTCGGCGCGGAGACTAGTCGAAGCCCTCGACGAGAACAACGGTAAGAACCACCGCAACAACGACCGTACGAACGACCGCAACAACGACCGCAGAGACCACCGCCAGGACCACAGCGAGGACTGCGGCAACAACGACCGCAAAAACGACGGCGACGACCACCGTGACGACCACCACGAGGACCACCGCGACGACCACCGTGAGGACCACCGCGAAGACCACCGCGACGACCACCGCGACGACCACCGTGAGGACCACCGCGAAGACCACCGCGAAGACCACCGCGAAGACCGCGAGGAGCCAGGCCAGGACCACGTCGAGAACCCCGGCGAAGACCGCCGCGAGGGTCGGCGAGAACCAGCGGGGACCCGCCCGCCGCGAGCAACCAGCGAGCTACGCCGAGCTGCTCCTGCGCCAGCCTCCTAGCGCTCAGTATCAACCGCGAGCTGGCCGCTGGCCGCCGCTGTGACCACGACCGAGCCCTCCCAGCCGGTCGCGTAGATCGCCCGTGAGACAGAGCGGCGCTCGAACACCTCTTGCCGCTCATCCTTCCACGCGCCCTTGATCCCGACCCAGGCCTCGATCGGCTTCTCTCGCCAGCCGGAGACCCCGTACTTCGCGTTGGCGAGGTGCTCGAGCGAGACGATGTTGGGGTGACCAAACTTGCGCGCGGTCCAGGGATGGAGCCGCTCGTAGGGGCCCATCGAGATCACCGCCAGGGTCGGGCTCATCAGCTCCATCAAGTAGTGGATGGTCGCGTTCTTCGAGCCGTGGTGGCCGACCTGATAGACGTCGACGTCGAGGATCTCGGGGTTGCTCGCGTACTTGCTCGCGAGGCGCGAGAGACCGACGAGCTCGAGGTCGCCGGTGAAGAGCGCGGAGCTCTGGCCGAAGTCAACGCGGGCGGCGACGCTATGGTTGTTGGGGTTGAGCCCGTAGCTCGCGAGCTCGTCCGTGACAGCGCCCCAGAGAACCGTGATCTTCGGGTCAACCTCAGAGGCGCCGCAGGAGGCGACCGGGTCGACGAGCTCATTGATGAGCCCCTCCTCGCCGGCGATGTCGTTGACCTTGACGTCGAGGTGACCGACCTCCGGGTGGGCGCCTAGCCAGGCGTGCATCCGCGACTGCTGCTCGGCTCCGGGATCCTCAGCGTGGTCACTCTCGGTCATCCCGTTGTCGACGACGTTGCGGACGCGATAGCCCTCGAGGACCGTCATCACCGAGCGCATGTGGTCGATGTGCGGATGGGTGATCAGGAGCAGATCGAGCGTCCGGTCGAGATCGGGCCGACGGGCGAAGAAGGCGTCGAGGTAGTCACGGAGCGCAGCATCGCTGTCGAAGCTCTCGTTTTGCTCGCCGCCGGTGTCGATCAACACCGCGCCGCAGGGAAATTCGAGCAGCGTCGCATCCCCCTGGCCGATGTCAATAAAATGAAGGCGCATCGCATCGCCGATCTCCTCCTCTAGGGGGAGGTGCGAGACGATCGCCTCCTGATTGATCGAGGCGTAGAGCGGGCCAGCTTCGAGGGGCGGCGCGGGGCGTTCGCTTGCGCTGCTACAGCCGAGCAATGCGAGGCCGAGGGAGCAGGCCAGCGCCCGGGCGCTACGAAGCGAACCTTTGGCGTACACAACCCAACATAACTGCCCACGACGCTCGCTTATGTGACATCCGTGCAACACACTCGCCCCTTCAGCTCGTGATCGCTCGCGGCCCGCGGGATTGCCCCGAATAACAATGTTTGAGGCGAAGACGTCATCGTCTAGAGCGCACAAATCGCGGAAAAAAAAAGCGGAAGAAAGCTCCGAAGCGAGCTCCGCGCATCCGCAGACGCGAGGATCTCCCTCAGCCGAGGCCTTGTCGGCTATCGGACGTCCGCCGACCATCGACGTCCGTGCACCCTGATCTCTGGCCGCTCCTGCTGATCGTCGCCGCCGCCCACGGGGTCCAGGTCGTCATTGGCTTCGGCGGCTCAATCCTGGCCCTGACCTTCGCCTCGCTCGTCGCCCCGGTCGACACGCTGCTGCCGCTGCTGGTCCCGCTCAACCTCGGCGTCCCCCTCTACTTGGCCACCCGCTACCCCGAGGAGATCGACCGCGAGGAGCTCCGCCGGAGGATCATCCCCTACGCGCTCATCGGCTTGACCCTCGGCTTTGGCCTCTACATGGTGATCGAAGGCAGCTCGCTCACCGCGGTCTACGCGATCTTCATCATCCTCCTCGCGAGCCTCCGCCTCGCCGGAGCCGTCCGCGAGGGCCTCCGGCGACCCTCCGGCGAGGTCGACCCCGCGCTCGCGGCGAGGACCAGCGCGTCGGCGCCCGCGGACACCTCCCTCTCCCCCGCACGCTCCCCCTCGCTCCTCTGGCTCGTCAGCGGAGGGCTCTGCCACGGGCTCTTCGCGACGGGAGGTCCGCTCATCATCCTCTATACGGCGGTCGCGCTCCCCGACAAGCAACGCTTCCGCTGCACGATGGCTGTCCTCTGGGTCATCCTCAACAGCGCTCTCGTCACCGGCTACGGGCTCAACGGCGACCTGACGGCGGAGACCCTCCTGGCCACCGCATCCCTCGCGCCGGCGCTCATCGTCGGCGTCATCGTCGGCGAGGCCGTGCATCGCCGGATCTCCCAGCGGACCTTCAAGATCCTGATCTACGCGCTCCTGCTCATCGCCGGTGGGCTGATCCTCAGCCGCTCCTAGGCGACTATCGCGCTGGTCCTCTTGGCACCGGCGCGATGACGCTTTTCCGGGCCGTACCTCAAGTTTGCCGGTCAGGGCTTGGGCTCCGCCTCGCAGACGAACGAGCGGAACTCGACGGCGCCAATATCCCCCCAAAGCCCGTTCTCGTGGGTCATCTGAGTCCAACGTTCGAGGAGCTTGTCGGGCTGCCCCGCGCTCCACGGCGGCTGACCGAAGGTCTCGCCGTAGGTGAGCGATGCGTCGCCCTCAATCCACCTGTGATCCTTGCTCAGGTTGAGCCCAACCGTGTCGTGAAGGCCGATCGAGATGTCTGCGCCCAGGGCCGCGGCGAAGCCCGCGACCGCCTCATTCTCAGGAGCGCTGTCGATCTTCACATGATAGGACTTCGCCCCATCGGCGACGGCAAAGCCCGAGCATATCCCGTTCGCGTCAGCGGGAATTCGCTTCGCCTTGCACGTGTAATAAAAGTGCCCTTCGTGGGTCGCCAGGAAGCACTCCTTGTCAAAGATGGCGTCGACCAGGTCGCACTCTAGGTTCGACTCGGAGTACTCGTCCTTGAGACCGTTGCAGTTGTTGTCGACGCCGTCGCAGAGCTCAGTGGCGCCGGGCTTCACCTCAGGATCGTCGTCGTCACAGTCGCCGCCGAGCTCGACATAGCCCTCCGGCACCTGGTTGGGACATACCTCCATCGACTCGCCCCCAACGCCGTCCATGTCGGCGTCGAGGAACACGTCGATCTTCTCCATCACCTCGCAGAGCACGTTCCCCGTGCTCGCGTCCGAGTCCGTCATGTCGTCTCCCGTGGTCGACGTGCTCCCGGTCGTCGTGCTCGTACCATCAGTGATGGTCCCGACCGTGCTGGTGGTCGGCTCGCCCGTGGTCGGCTCGCCCGTAGTCGGCACGCCCGTGGTCGGCGCCCCCGTGGTCGGCACGCCCGTGGTCGGCTCGCCCGTGCTCGTCCCGCTCGCGCTCTCCGTTCCGCCTGTGGCCTCGGTCTCGCTCGCCGTTGAGCTGCCCCCCCCCTGGCTGGTCGAGCCGCCGACGGTGTCAAACGTCGTGCTCTCGCGGTCAAACTTCGGATTGTCGAGGATACAGCCCGAGAGCAGCGCGCAGACCACAAACCCGCCGTAGAGACCTGCCGACCCGCGAGGCGTCAGCCCCTCCCCACACAACACGACCATGGTCGAGAGCATACGCCCGACGGCTGACGGCCTGGCGACCGCTCGGTCCTGGCCGAGCAGATTCGGCGATTCCGCGCGCTCCCGCGCTCGCCCGAGCACGCTCGCCCGAGCACCTGCGCGCTCGCTCACGTCACGACCCCTCAGCCGGGGTCTTCGCCGGCTCCGGCTTCGCCGTCGCACTCTCCGCGCTCACACTCTCCGCGCTCTCGAGAAGGTCAAAGTTGGCCTGGAAGAACTCCGCCCGCCTGCCGACGCCCTCGATGTGATGCCCTTGGCCCGCGAACTCGACATAGGTGACCGGCACCCGGAGCTCCTTCGCCTTCGCCGCGAGCTGCCTCGACTCCGCCACGGGCACCCGAGAGTCGTTGGCCCCGTGGGTCAGGAGGAGCGGAGCCCGGAGACGTTCGACGTGGAGCAGAGGCGAGCGCTCCCGCATCTTCGCCGCGTCCGCAGGGTCCGCAGGATCGCCGCTCTCGAGGCGTACCCAGTCAGGGATGTTGGTCGCCCCGTAGAACGTGATGATGTCGGAGAAGCCCGCATGCGCGAGACCAAAGCCGAAGGGGTAGCGCTCGGGCGAGGGCTCAAAGGTCAGCGCCCGCATCGTCGCGTAGCCCCCGTGAGACCCGCCATACACCCCGATCTGCCAGCTCTCGAGGCCGAGCGTCGCCTCCGCCCAGCGACCGACCGCGAAGAGGTCGACGATCTCCGCGCCCCCGAGATCGCGGTCGTTGAGGGCCGCGAAATCCTTGCCGAAGCCGCGGCTACCGCGGACCGCCGGGGAGATCACCGTCAACCCCGCGGCGCACATCACCTGGTCAAAGACGTTGTAGCGATTGTCGCCGCCGTAGAAGGCGGTGATCAGGGCCCGCCGCTGCTCGGGGGCGGCCATCGGCGTCTTCGGCCGGAGAACAAAGGCGTGGAGCTGGCGCTTCGACCCGGTCGCGGGGTCGACGTCGTGGGTCGGGATCATCACCGCCTCGGCCTGACAGTGGACGACGGCCTCGGCGAGGCTCGGCTCCAAGGCGACGAGGAGCTCGCTCGTCAGCCCCGGCGCGCCGCCGTCGGTCGCAGGGGTGATCGTCGCCAGCTCGGACGAAAAGAGGAGATCGGGCGCCTGCTTCGACCAGAGCACGTGCGTCCGGTCAGCGTCGATCAGCGAGATCTTGCCGGGGCTGCGCTGCTGTCCGACGACCCGAGCACGCTGCGGATCGAAGAGGGAGATCGTCGAGCCCGCGGGGGTCCCCGAGACCGCGAACACCCCAGCGTCGAGGATCGCCGCGTCGCTCACGTCCTCCTTGAGCCGCGAGAGCTGTTGCACCGCCCCGCGCTGGCGATCGTAGGTGTAGAGGTTGGCGAACCCATCGTCGTTGGCGATGAAGAGGAGGCGCTCGCCGCCGATCCAACCGCGGACCAGAGAGAGGCGCGAGCGGGCCGCGGGCCCGGTGAGGATCCGCAGGCTCGGCGCTTTCGCCTTCGCCCCCCCTCCTCCGTCGACGTCGACCGCGACCAAGGTCTTGCGGTTGCGATCCCCGTCGACCAGGGCGGTAAAGAAGACCTCCTTGCCGTCGGGAGAGAAGCGCGGCGACGACCAGGTGAAGCTGAGCTCCGGAGTGTCGCAGATGACCTCGCGGTTCTCTCCGCTGGCGACCTCGAGGATCCGCAGGCAGGTCCGATAGTTGCCTGGCTTGTCCCCCTCGCGCGGGAGATAGGCGATCCGAGCGTCCGCATCGTCAGCGCCGAAGCCGTAGACGTAGTCGTGATCTGTGACCTGGGTGAGCGCCTTGCTGCCGAGATCGAGGGTCCAGAGGTTCATCCGCTCGTCATTGCGAGCGTCGGCGTGCAACCACAGGAGGGAGCCCTCGCGCGGCGAGTGGATCTTCCACAGCGAGCGGGTCGACCAGTCGACCTCGCTGATCGTCACCGCATCGCTCAGCTCCACCGCACCGTCGCGCTCGCGCAGATCGAGCAGCTTGAGGGTGTACCCCTCGGCGGTCTCGAGGAAGAAGAGCCGATCCCGCTCGAGCGACGCCTCAAAGCGCTTGTAGGGAAAGCCGGCGAGGAGCGGCTCGAGATCCACAGCGCGCTCAAAATAGCGGGCGAGCGCGTCGGACGTGGCCTCCACGACAGGCGGCTCCGCCGTCGGGTAGGGCGTCGCGGCCTTCGGCGGCGCACAGGCGACTCCCAGCCCGAGACCCAGACCCAAAACCAAAACCAAGACCAAAACCGGGGCGAGCAAGACCGACACGAGCCCCTTTTTCCTCCTCTTCCGCTCCTTCCGCTCCTTCCGCTTCTTCGTCGTCTTCACCTCCGCCTCGAGGAGACCGAGGCGAAGAGCGCCGGCGCCCTCGCGCAGCGCTCGTCGAGCCTCGCGGCCTCGACCCGGCTCGGCGACGCCGGACCGCAACGTACGATCAGGCGGGGTCAATCGCGTCGACGAGACCGGCGAGACCGGCGAGATCAACGGGACCCACGGGGACACACGAGCGTGCGCAGGCTCCTCACCGCGACCCCCGAAATGACGGGGGAGACGGGCGGGTGCGAAGGACCGCGGGCGGCGAGGCATGGGGGCCAATCAACACCGAGAGCGCGCGCTTGGCAAGGACCGGACCGCGACAAACCAGAGCACTCCGCCTCCGCAGCGCCCGCTCGACGGCTCCCCAGACCTCAGCCGACGCCCAAGCGGCACCAACTCGACTATCCTCCGACGATGGACGCAAGCCCCTACCCGGACTTCGAGATCGAGGAGCGCACCTACCGGGGCGAGACCCGGCAAGTCTTCCGCCAGGGCGAAGGTCCGGCCGTGATCGTCATACACGAGGTGCCCGGGCTCTACCCGGCCGTCGCCGAGTTCGGCCGCCTCGTCGTCCAAGCCGGGTTTACGGTCTACATGCCCTCGCTCCTCGGCGCCCCCGGGCGACCCTTCGGGCCCAGATATGTCCTGTCGAGCATCACCCGCGCCTGCATCGCCCGCGAGTTCACGGTCTTCGCGACGCGGGAGCGCTCGCCGATCACCGATTGGCTGCGTGAGCTGGCCCGCGACGCCCACGGGGAGTGCGGCGGGCCAGGGGTCGGCGCGGTCGGCATGTGCCTCACCGGCGGCTTCGCCCTGGCGATGATGGTCGACGAGCGCATGCTCGCACCGGTGCTCAGCCAGCCCTCCCTGCCCTTCGGCATCCTCCCCCGGCAACGCCGCGATCTCGGCGTCGATGACGACATGCTCGCGCGGATCCGCGAGCGCACGGCCGCTGGAGCCTGCGTGATGGGCCTCCGCTTCACCCACGATCGGATGGTCCCACCGGAGCGTTTTCAGCGACTGCGGCAGGAGCTCGGCGACGCCTTTATCGCTGTCGAGATCGACTCCTCTCCGGGCAACCCCCACCGGGTCCCCTGGTACTCCCACTCGGTGCTGACGCGGGACCTCGTCGAGTCGCCGGAGCACCCGACCTACGCGGCCCGCGAGCGAGTGATGGCCTTCTTCAACGAGCGCCTCCGGCCGGCCTAGGAGCCCACCGCGCGGGGGCGCGCGGGGGCGCGCTAGCCCTCCGCGCCGGGTCGATCGCCGAAGAGCTCCGCCCAGCGGTGGATGACCGGCGCTGGCGACCTGCTCATCGACAGCCCCGGCGCCCGCAGGCGGACGCGGAGCTGACGTTTGGCCGGGATCACGAGCATCGTCTGGACCACCGCGTCATCCATCCGCACAGCCTCGCCCAGAGCCCACAGCGGCTCTAGCCGCAGCGACCGCTCGCGAGCTTCGACCGTCTGCTCGATCCGACGGTAGCGAGAGCAGGCCTGCGGCGCCGCCCGTTCGCGCAGATGGTTGGTCGCGGCGAGGATCTCCGGGCCCAGGCGTGAGCCCTCGCTCGCGGTCCGCACCCCGACCCCCGCAGCCTCGACCTCGATCACCCGCGCCGGCGGCCTTCCTCCCGCCCTGGCGACCCGCGCGGGCTCCACGAGGTGGACGATATAGGAGCCGGCGTGCTTGCTCGTGTCGATCCGACGGATGACATCGTCGGCGGTGCTGCGGCCGTCGCCGTCGATGTCGCGGGCGCTCATCGCAGAGCGGAGGAGGAGGTTGGCCGGGGAAAAGCCGGCCGCGGCCTCAGTCAAGCTCGCTGCGCCGTCGCCATAGCCCATGTTGAAGAGGCCCGCCACGCCGGCCCCGTTGATGCAGGAGAGGCAGCCGAGATAGCCGGCGAAGGCCACCGAGACCACCGGCTGCTCGTCGGCCGAGCTCGGCTCGTAGGCGATGATCACCTGGCCCCCGAGGAGGGCCGGCTCGGCCGCCCAGTCGAGGTTGCGGACCACCGCCAGCTCGCCCTTGAGCTCCGGGTCGGCGACGGTCGACGACCCCCACGCCGACACCGATGAGCAGCCGATCGCGACGAGGTCGGTCATCGTGTTGAAGAGGAGCAGATCGTCGACCGTCAGCGCCCTGCCGAGACCGCGGCTGAAGGCGCCGCCGGAGGCCTCCATCCCCGCGATCACCCCCCTGGCCTCGTCGCGAAGCCGATCGTCGATCACCCCCGTCTTCGCCAAGCTGGCCGAGGCGACGCCGAAGGTCGCCTTCGGGATCGCGTCCAGGGCGTAGTCGTCGACGACCGTGATGATGGCTTCGCGCAGCAAGGCCCCGTGGGCATAGCCCATCTCGTAGGCGCTCCCCCAGACGTGCAGGACCTTCTGCCCGCCGATCGTCCGCAGAGTACCGTGCACGGCGTCGGCGTCGGCGCTGGCGTCGGCGTCGGCG
>Ga0316189_10000048_pt1 | contig 100300 bp, 96 predicted proteins | sample LowCovwburrow_MG_FD_204930 | JGI IMG/M metagenome (GOLD analysis project Ga0316189, IMG submission 204930) | Coastal sediment microbial communities from Maine, United States - Lowes Cove worm burrow | ecosystem: Environmental > Aquatic > Marine > Coastal > Sediment | place: USA: Maine... | reverse complement strand
AAATGTTTTTCTATGATCTTACGATCATTGTGAGTAATATAGGACATAGACCACTTGGGTTATAGATATAAATTTGTCATTCATATCCTAACACTCAGGTGGTCGAACTTATTCTAGAACTTTTGCCAGGACAGGAGGCCTTGCTAAATTAGCATAAATTTGCTATAATAAGTGGATTATTAAAACAAAAAATGCTTAAAAAACTGTTTTCAACTCTCTTATTGGTCTTTGCACTCTTTATGCTTTCACCCTCTCTTGATTTGGGCCCTGAGCTTAGTTTTGCGCAGGGAAATCTTCCTGGCGAGAGTGTGGATGGGGCAAATTTTATGTTTGATCTTAGCTCTGTGACACATGACAGTATTGAGGGGGGGCCCAGGCAAAGTTGGATTCGCCGTGGAGTTGAATATTTTGCTGAACGTATTATTAGTCTCATGGCCTCTGTCATTGGTACAATCGCTGTGTTGATTTTGGTTTTTGGTGGGTTTTTGATGATTTCCTCGGCTGGAAATGAGCAACGTTATGATCAAGGAAAGAATTATGCAAAATTTGCCATTATAGGTTTAATCGTCACCCTTTCAGCCTATATTTTAGTGACTCTCGTCCAGCTTCTTATCAATAGTATTTATGCTTAAGTCCTTTTTCTTAAAATTTATAGGGCTACTCGTGCTGTTGATCAGCTTTAATTTACCCCTTGCTTTAGCGCAACCAGTGGTTCAGGATGCTAGTTTTCAGAGTCGCTGCATGAAGGCTAGTGAATTGGATTTTCCTGAGTGTGCGGATTCACCTTCTGAATGTGGTTCTGTAGAGATCAAAAAAGAGTACAAAACACCTTTCAACTGCCTCTATCTACAAGAGCCGATTGGAGGTCGACCAGGCTATGATTTATTCAAAGTGACTCCTATTGGGGAGAATGTTAATTATACTTTGTGGTATGGAGAGGCTTTGGTGGGAAATGAAGAGGGTCCTTTTCAAGCGATTTTGACTTATGAGGAGGGAAAAGAAACGCAAGGGCCTTTTGGACTTTTATATAATTATCTTGGATTGGTCTATAACTTTTTATCGGGTATTATCATTGCTTTTGTGGTGTTGGTTATAATTTTGGGTGGAATTCGAATTTCAATGGCAGGTGGTAATGCAGAGGGTGCTAAGGCTGGGCGAGAAATGATCATTAAGGCTTTGGTTGGGATGGTGATTTGGTTTACTGCTTCTGTCATTCTTTACACGATTAACCCGACGTTCTTCGCTTTCTAATGAAAAATATGTTTTACAAAATTATAGGCAGCTATCTTCTGGCTTTAGCTTCGCTTCCGTCTCGTTCATTGGCAGCTGATATTACAGGGGCTGACACAGTGATTTCAAGGCCTGTTGGCGTTGGTATTTTGCCGGGAAGTGGGAATGAAGGTGCTGACATTCAGTCTAGTATATTGTTCACCAAAATCATTCCTTTTTTGATCACATGGGGCATTAATTTAGCGATTGGCCTCTCTGTGATTGTGCTGATTTTTGGAGGTTATCTTTTTTTGACAGCCTTTGGTAATGAGGAGCGCCATGAGCGTGGTGTTAAAACCATTATTTATGCTGCGATTGGCTTGATTATTGCTCTGACTGCCTACGGTATTGTTACAATTATTACACGACTAGAATTTTCCTAAATCATGAATCAACTTTCAAAATATATCATTGGCTTGATCTTAATCCTTGTTCCATTTCAGACTTTTGCTTTGACTCAGGATCAAGCATTTCAAGCGTATCGGGATGAACTCATTTCTTTAGATTTTGACGCTTTGGCGTCTGAAAAAAAGGCAAAGCAGGACATTGAAGTGATGATTGAGTCGATGGAGGCAGCCCAGTATGATGCTGAAGTGGCATTCAATGCTTTGGAGGTGCGCGTGAGTGGTTTATTGAAGAATGACAGTCGTAGGGATGAGGCGAAGAATGCACTTTCTACCACGGAGAGTGATGTTGAAGATTTTACGTCACTTGAGGCTCAGAATCATTTGGAGGTACAGGAGGCGTTTTCTGGGGTTTTGCCTCGCCTTTTGACTTCTACAATTTTTGACCAGTCTCAAAAAAAAGCACTTGATGCTATGGCTGATGTGAATCGAATTTTAATCAACCCAAATCGCCCTGGAAATGTGCCCGAAGGAGATCTTTTTTCAGATTTTATTCCTCAGCTCATCCGGCAACTGTTTCGCTTTGCTTGGTTGGGGGTTTTGATTGCATTTACGGTCTCTGGTGTCTTTTTGGTGATAGCCAAGGAAAACGACGATCGTATTTCTAAGGCGAAGAGTATGATTTACTTTAGCTTGATTGGTTTCATTGTGATTGCCATGGCCTTCGCTGTTGTGAAAGGAATCACAGACATTGATTTTTTTAATTTCATTTGATGAAAACTATTTTCCAAAAATTCATAAAAAGCACCATATATCTTTTTAGTTTAGTGAGTCTTTTTTTGAGTTCAAATGTAGCGACCCGAGCGATTTCACTTCAAGATTTTAGAAAAGAGGTGTATCGTCCTGATAATTTACCTTCAAGTGCTACAGTTAATGCCAGTGCGGAAACTAAGATCATTGATATTTTAGAGTTTTTGATTGATTTACTTTTGTTTGCCTCTGGTTCGGTGGCGGTCTTAATGCTGGTTTATGGAGGCATCCGCTTCATCACATCGACTGGGAATCAAGACCAAAAGGACCAGGCCATAAAAATCATTCGTTGGGCCATCTCTGGATTGTTGGTGGTGATTTTGGCCTTTGCTTTGGTGAGCAATGTGATCAGTTTGATTTATCGGGCAACGACTTAAGCTTTGATTCTTTTTAAATAGATGGCATTGGTTATGATGGCTGTTATTCCTATGCTTAGAATTAATATTAATAGTGCTTTTTCGCGTCCTCCATCCTGATTTCCTGCAATTTTTATGATAGCCCATCCTGACATCAGATAATAAAGTAAGGATTGTCTGAAGTGGTCGATTAGTTTTGGCTTGAATGGTTTTTCGATGTTGTGAATTAACTTATTGGTTACCCATAACAAGGGGATTCCTATGGTAAATATTACGATGAGTGTTTCCAAGAAGCCCACAAAAAGAAAAGTGGTTTTCAGAAGTTTGGCTTCAACCATAAAGATCATTATTAATCCCACAGTCCATAATACTGGGTAAAGAAAGAGGCCGTAAAGCAAGGTGGGTGCAACTTTTTTTATTATTTGGGGCATCAGATTTTTAGTAATGGAATTTTGAGTGCTCATTGTATCATATAGTATTGGTAAAGCATTGATTCTTAGAAGCTATTTTCTATGAGGTGTGGTTCATTTGGTGGATTGGTGATTTGCTTTCATCCTGCTATAATTAAATTGATTTATCACCATTTTTTATGTCTGAAAAAAATTTTTACCTCACCACTGCCATTGCTTACACCAACGCTGGTCCGCACTTGGGACATGCATTGGAGTTCATTCAAGCCGATTGTATTGCTCGCTATAAACGACTCATGGGCTATAATACTTGGTTTTTAACGGGGGCTGACGAGCATGGCATCAAGAACTACAATACAGCCAAAAAAGCTGGGCAAGAGACCTTGGAATTTGTTCATCAGAATGCGGAAAAGTTCAAACGATTAAAAGATATCTTGGATATTAGTTATGATGATTTTATCCAAACGACTGATCAAAACCGTCATTGGCCAGCAGCTCAAAAAATGTGGCAAAAACTAGAGGAGAAAGGCGATATTTATTTGAAAGAGTATGAGGGATTGTACTGTGAAGGGTGTGAGATGTTCCTGAAAGCAGTTGACTTGGTGGATGAAAAATGTGCCATCCATAAAAAAGAACCGATTCATTCAAGGGAGTCTAATTATTTTTTCCGTCTTTCTAAATACAGTGACCAAATTGTGAGTTTGATCGAATCGGGGGAGTTGAAACTTTTGCCAGAATCACGCCAGCGAGAATTTTTAAATATGGCGAAGGAAGGGTTGTTCGATGTTAGTTTTTCTCGTCCCAAAACCAGTTTGCCGTGGGGTATCCCTGTTCCAAATGATCCTGAGCATGTGATGTATGTTTGGTGTGACGCACTCACCAATTATATTTCTGCCATTGGTTATAATGATGAATCTGACTCATTTAAACTCAGGTGGCCTGCGGATGTTCAGCTGATTGGAAAAGACATTGTTCGCTTTCATGCCGGCATTTGGATTGGAATGCTGCTGTCTGCTGAACTCGCTTTACCTAAATCTATTTTAATCCATGGCTTTGTGACTCATAATGGGGAAAAAATGAGTAAAAGCTTAGGCAATGTGGTTGATCCAGTGGCGGTTGCAAGTGACTATGGTAAAGACAGCATCCGTTATTATCTGCTCCGCGAGATCCCAATGGGAAATGATGGGGATTTTAATGATCAACTTTTTGTAGAGCGCTATAACTCAGATTTGGCCAATAATTTGGGGAATTTGCTCAATCGTGTGCACACTTTGGTGACTCGAAATGAGATTGAAAAATTTAATTTTGATTCCTCTGAGCCCATTTATTCAGAGAGGGTGGGGGAGACGTGGAAACTCTATCACAATGAGATGGAGGCTTATCATCTTTCTGAAGCGATATTTCACGTGTGGCGCTTGGTTGATTTTGCAAATAAAACGATGGAGGATACCAAGCCATGGGCCTTGATTAAAGCCGACCGGCCGAAGGGGGAGTGGGTTCTCTCATCACTGCTGGAAATTTTAAGGCACATTAGCATAATGATTTATCCCTTTATGCCTGAAGCAAGCCAAAAAATGCGTTCTCAGCTTGGTCTTTTAGCTTCTGATGGCATGGAGGCGTCTCAAGAATGGGGAGGGGAGATGGCATGGTTGAATTTGGGTGAGCGTGAGATTATTTTTCCACGAATAGAAAGGGATTGACAATTTATTTATTCTATTATAAAATATAGATGTTATCATTGAAATTTGTCCGAATTTTTGCTATAATGAGTGACTATGCAATCACAAAATGAATACAATTCGGTTTCAAGTCAAAGTTCTACTTTTAGTAGGGTTTGGCAATTCATTCGCTTTGTTGTAATAACAGGAATGATTTTTGCCATTTCGTTTTTTGCCATGAATTTTCAGGCCTATAAGTCTATTTTAGCAAGTGTTTTGAATCCTGAGGCTCAAGAGGCTCGTGCGGAGGTTTTGGAGGCTGCTGTAGCTGAGCCACAGCTTGATGAATCCCTTTTATTACCGATTTTAGAGGATGAGAGTTCAAAGAGCTATGATTGGCTAGATTTTCCTGTGCTTCCTACGGACAACCGCTTGGTGATCCCAAAACTTGGTAAAAGTGTGCCACTGGTTGGTATGGGTACGGAGCATCTGGAGGGAGAGAACTGGTCAGAGCTAGAAAATCAAATTCAGGATGCCTTGCGTGATGGGGTGGTTCATTATCCCGGCACAGCCAGTCCAGGTCAAAATGGCAATGTCTTTATCACGGGGCACAGCTCTTACTATGCCTGGGATTCAGGTGAATTTAAGGATGTATTTGCACTTTTGGGACAGTTAGAGATCGGCGAGGAGTATTACGTGTATTATGAGCAAAAAAAATACACTTACCGTATCATTGAAAAAGTTGTGGTTGATCCTACAGATGTGAGTGTTTTACATCAACCTGAGGATAAAAAGATTTCCACCTTGATGACATGTTATCCAGTGGGTACAACCAGAAGCCGCTTGGTGATTCGCGCCGAACAAGTTTAATGAATTTGTTTCAAAAAATACAAACGAACACATTGTAGCAAGATGTTTATTTTTTGCTGAAACTGGTATTATTAATTACGTACAAGATACATTGTACGGGATTAAATAGTAAGTTTGATAAATGCTCAATGATGAGGAATCGCTTGTCCCCCATTAAGATTTTCTAAGGTTTTAAACCTTCATGATTCCAATGACCTTGCGAATGGCTTTTTGCATGACAGTTTCTTCGCCAGCGAGCTCAATGCCGATGTTAACAAGTGCCATGGGAGTGACACTTTGTTGATCTTTCATTTTTTTTGTTTCATCGATTACATTTTCAATGTCTGACGGTTTCATGTGGGTTGCATGTGGAGTTCGGGCAAAATGGAGCTTTTTATACCATTTGCTTTCATTTAGAATCCTCTTAATTTCTCCCAAGTGAGTTCCTCCTCCCGAAAGAAGGATTTTTGAAGGCAGGTGTTCAACGCCCTTGAATTCAGAAAGACAAAGCATGACTCCTTCAAGCCATATTTCAGTGTCGCTTTTAATCGTGTTGTTGATGATTTTTTTAGATTTTTGTTCCAATTTATCTTCAACATAGGCAATTTTTAATTTTTCAGCCTCCTGAAATGAAATGTTGAGTTCAACTGCTAGTCGCTTTGTAAAGGTTCTTCCTCCTAAAGCGAACATTTTTGTTCCAACCACTGAGCCATTTTCGACTAAGGCAACATCTGTGGTCCCCCCTCCAATGTCGATAAAAATGGCTGATAGATTGGAGTGACCTGCATCTAAAGATCGTGCCACAGCATAGGGTTCTGATATTATGCTCAGAAGGTCTAACTCCAGTTCATCTGCAATTCCTTGTAAGGCGCTAAAATGAACCAATGGAGCAAAGGAGTTGAAGATCGAAAGCTGCACTTTTTTTCCTTGAAACCCAAGGGGGTTGCTTACGCGGTAGCCATCAATTCTAACATCAACAATGGCAGTATTCACCAGTTTGACATCAATTTCAGGATAGCCTGTTTCTCTGCTGAGTTGACTTCGGACTTCTTCAAAGGCTTTCCATTGGAGCTTATGTACGATATTCCTCAGTTCAGTCAGGTTGATTTTGGCATCATGATCTTCTCGTGTGTAAGTGATGGTGCTTGTGGCCCCTTTAACAAATTCTCCTGCAATGCCCATGACCAATTGGGTGGGTTTCATTTTGGCTTCTTGACTGGCGATTCGGATGGCTTCTTTGCAGTTGTGAACCACACTTCCAATGTCTGTGACAACCCCCCCTTGAATGTCGCTTAGTTTTTGCTTGATGGTTCCAAATCCCTTGATGTGGCCACGCTTTCCCGTAACTTCTCCATTTTTCTTTTTTCGTTCTTCCACATCAAAAAGTGCTGCTTTAACCACAGCGGTTCCGATATCCAGTGCAATAATTCCCTCTGCTTCTGGGGCAGATTTGAAGAAGTTGAACATAGTCTAAGTGTGGTGAAATTAGCGATAAATCATTTCGCTCCGATGCACGCCGTTGCCGATGAAGTTGATGGGAACTTCTAGAATTTCTTCAACTTTTTTGACGTAGTCTTTTGCATTTTTAGGTAGCTCCTCAAAATTCTTAGCCCCTGCTATGTCCTCTTCCCAGCCCGGCATTTCAATGCATTCGACTTTGACCTCATCAAGTGCTTTTAGGTCACTGGGCAGGTAGGTGATTTTCTCTCCATTGAGGCTATAGCCGACGCCAATTTTAATGGATTTAAATCCTGTGAGTACATCTAATTTGGTCAGGTTGATGGAATTGATTCCATTGATGTCTATGGCATTTTTAACAACGATAGCATCAAGCCAGCCACATCGCCTTGGCCTTCCTGTTGTTGCTCCATACTCCCCTCCTTGGTCCCGTAGCATTTCACCTTCAATGTTGCCTAATTCTGTGGGAAAGGGTCCCCCACCCACTCGTGTGGTGTAAGCTTTTGCAATTCCAACCACTGATTTTAGCTTGTTGGGTGCTAACCCTAAGCCTGTGCAGGCTCCCCCACTTGTGGTGTTGGAGGAGGTGACATAGGGGTAGGTTCCTATGTCGATATCCAAATGTGAGCCTTGCGCTCCTTCAACAAGAATATTTTTCCCTTGTTTGTATGATTCGTTTATAAATTGAGTTGTATTTTTTATATAAGGCTCCAAAAACTCCGCGGCATCTTTATAAAAATTGATTTCTGATTCAATGTCTATTTCTACTCCAAAGGTTCGTTTTTTTTCTTCGGCATTGTTTCTAAATTTTTCAGCAAAGAGAGGTTGATCTAAGAGTTCGCCCATACGAATTCCACGACGATTCATTTTATCAGAATAACAAGGTCCAATCCCTCTTTTTGTGGTGCCTACCTTCTTATCCCCTCGTTTATCTTCTTGAATGCCATCGATTTCTTTGTGGTAATCAAAAATAATGTGTGCTCTGTCGCTGATGAGTAACTTTTTTAGCACATCAATCCCCTGGGCTTTGAGTTGACTGATTTCGTCTAACAGGGTCTGTATGTGAATGACCGTTCCATTTCCGATCACGCAGACTTTCCCTTCATGTAAGACGCCTGAGGGAAGGAGATGAAATACAAATTTTTTAGATTCTCCATTTTGATTGACGCAAATAGTATGACCAGCATTGGCTCCTCCAGCGGCTCTTGCGATAATATCGTAGTGTTCAGAAATAATATCAACTAACTTACCCTTTCCTTCATCTCCCCATTGAGTGCCAACAATATAGATGACCTGACCAAGTTTTTGACTGATTTCTTCTGCTGAAGTGATGCTGTTTTTCATGATTTTTTACGTTATGGAGCGCTTACTAAGGCTATCAAATCCCGCATTCACCGTCAATCATTTCCTTTTTTGACCTAGCGCCTGATTAATTTTTTTAAGGTAGGGATGGGCAATCCTAAGATGTTGGAATAGTCCCCTTCTATTTTTTTGACCCACCCTTCAACTTCTTCAATGGTTAATGCTCCGGAGCTTCCTTTCCACGAGCCAACTTTAAGGTATTCATCAATGTCCTGATCTGAAAAATCATTGAAATGAATGCTTGATTTTTCGTAGGCCATTCTCACTTTTTTTTCATGTGGATGTTTAATGGCTAATCCAGTGTAAACGTGGCAGTGGGAGCTTTGGTATGTTTTGATGATGGTTTTGGCTTCAGCTTTATTCTTTGGCTTGAGGCTAATCCTTCCATTTGAGAGGATGACAATGGTGTCAGCTGCGATGATGGTGGCTTTAGGGTGTTTTTTGAGGACAGCTTCCGCTTTTCTTTTGGCAATGGACTTGACGATTGCATGTGGTTTTTTAAAGCCAGAATGGTGCTCATCAATGTGGGCCGGAAGGATATCAAATTTGAGCCCTATTTTTTTAAGGATTTTTTGCCGCTGCCAACTCTGTGAGGCTAAGATGAGGGTTGCTTTACTGGGCATTATTTATGAGTTTTTTAAGTTCTTCGATGCCTACGATTAGGGCTTCATCTTTTTCAGTTTGTGGGTCATCTACGATTTTTATGTCAGGCTGGACCCCATTTCCTGCAATCTCTTGCCAGCCTGGGGTGATCCATTGAGCAACAGTGAGCTTTAAGCTAGAGCCTCCACTCAGGTGTTGAATGTGCTGAACTGTCCCCTTTCCAAAGCTGTTTTCTCCGACAATTGTGGCTAGGCCATAATCTTGTAAAACACCTGCTAGAATTTCAGAGGCTGAGGCGCTTCCTCGATCAATGAGAATGACCGTGGGGGTGTTCTTCAATTCACCTTCTGCATTGCTTAAAAGTTCTTGGTATCTGTTTTTATATTGAATTCGTACAACAAGCTCCAATCGATCTACAAAGTGACTGAGAATATTGACAGTGACATCCAAAAAGCCACCTGGATTACCACGTAAATCAATGATCATGCCACGTGCCTTTTCATCGTCTAAGAATTCAGTCATGATTTCTTCAAATTGTAGGTCAGCATCGGTGTTGAACTGTGAGAAATCTAATTTATAGATGCTTCCATTTTCAATGATTTCATTTTGAATGGAAATGATTTCAATGACGGCTCTTTCAATGCCAATGGTGATCGATTTTCCACCTCTGTCTATGACTAATGTGACCGTTGTTTCCTTGGGACCTTTAATGAGGGTGATGACTTCAAAAAGGGTTAAGTCTTGGGTGCTCTGACCATTCACTTGCTTAATGACATCTCCCGATTTCAAACCAGCTGCTTCTGCTGGGCTTCCCGCCAAGGGGCTGATGATGACCACTTCATTTTCATTGGTCATTTCTAGCACAGCTCCAATTCCCTCTATGCTGTTGTCCTCTCGGTCAAAAAATTGCTGTGTGATTTCAGCATCCATGAATACGGAATACTCATCACCAAGTGCGTCAACCATGCCTTTAAGGGCTTCATCGATGATCATTTCTCGATCAAAATCATCATACAAATAGTAATCATTGATGTGGGTCCATGCGTCAATAAATCTCTGTAATTCTGGGTCGACTTCGGTTATTTCTGTTGATGTTTCAGGTGGCTTTTGTCGGTCAATCAATTCCACTTGGTACAGCATTTTTGCTGCTTCGAGTCGTGGTAAGGCTCGGTATACCCCTGCTGTGGTTTCATTCTTGGGCTTGAAAATATTTCTTTCAAAGGCATCCACAACTAGTGCTTGGTAGGGCGTGCCTTCAAGATCAAAAAATATATTTTCTTTTTCATGGCTTGTGGGGATTTCCCATCCTTTTGATTGGTATAGAAAAATTAGGGTTTCTAGGTGGTTTACAAAGCGATAGGGATGGACATTTTCAGTGTTTTGATCCAAAAAACCTAGTTCAATGGCTTCTTGAAAATAGGCGCTATACCAGTTGTTATTGTTGGTGTCCAAAAAAGGTAGTTTGGCTTGGCGGCCCAATTGCACTCCTCCATTGAGTTTCACTAGATCTATGATCAGGTTGGCTCGAGTTAAGTAAATTTCTGGGTGAAATTTTTTGGTGTCCTTGTAAACTCCACGTTCCTTTAAATATTCAACAGCCAAAAATCCTTCATTTTTTGAAAATAAATCTTCATAGGCATTGGCTTTGGAGATGGGCCAATTTGCCAACATGATGGAGAGTAGCATGGCTGAGGCCATCCATTTTTTAAACATTTTTTTGGTTTACAAGGCTAAATGCTGGAGAGCTTTAGACTTTGATGCCTGGAACGGGAAACTTAAGGCAAAGCTCAGCGACCTCAGCCCTTATTTTCTCTAGTTCATTTGGATTGTCAACGTTTTGTAATGCGCGATCCATCCAATCGGCAATTTTAACCATTTCATCCTCTTTCATTCCTCGTGTGGTGACTGCTGGAGTCCCTAGGCGTAGGCCTGATGGGTCAAAAGGGCTACGTGGGTCATTTGGCACCGTATTTTTATTGGTGGTGATTTCAATTTTATCGAGGGTGCTTTGGGCAATGGCTCCAGTGATATTTTTATTGGTTAAATCTGCTAAAACAAGGTGGGTGTCTGTTCCATCACTGACCAATTTAAATCCTCGTTCCATCATGGCTTTGGCTAAGGCTTTAGCGTTGGCAATGACTTGCGCGGCATAGTCTTTGAAATCAGGGTGAAGTGCTTCTTTAAAGGCAATGGCTTTTCCGGCAATGGCATGCTCGTGTGGTCCTCCTTGCAAACCGGGAAATATTGCCTTGTCAATTGCCTTGGCATGTTTTTCCTTGCACATGATCATGGCGCCTCGTGGTCCTCGGAGGGTTTTATGCGTGGTGGTCATCACTACATCAAAATAAGGCACGGGTGATTCAATGACTTTTGCAGCAATGAGTCCTGCAGTGTGTGAGATGTCCGCCATGGTCAATGCTCCAATTTCATCTGCGATTTCTTTGAAGGCTTTCCAATCAATGTCACGTGGGTAAGCTGTAAAGCCAGCAACGATCATTTTAGGTTTGTGTTGATGCGCCATTTTCCTCACCTCTTCCATGTTGAGCCTTCCTGTTTCTGGGTCCACACCGTATTGTACAAAGTTGTAAGCTTTTCCAGAAAATCCAATGGGCAGTCCGTGGGTGATATGACCACCATGGTCTAATTTAAGCCCCATGACGGTGTCTCCAAATTCTAGAAGGGCAAAGTAAATGGCGGTATTAGCGGGTGAACCTGAGTAAGGTTGAACATTAACATGATCTGCACCAAAAAGTTCTTTGGCCCGGTTGATGGTTAGTGTTTCAATGGCATCAATATTATCTTGCCCCCCATAATAACGTTTTCCTGGGTAGCCTTCTGAATACTTATTGGTCAGAATAGAGCCATTGGCTTCTAAGACGGCCTGTGAAACATAGTTTTCTGAAGGGATAAGCTCTATTCCTTCCATCTGTCGCTTGGCTTCAGCGATCATGGATTTGTGCAGCTCACTGTCTTGAGATTCAATGGTGGGGTACATCATGATTGAAGGGGTTTTAGTGTGTTAATGTTAAGTTGCTGTATTGTTTTTAGTTATTTACATCTTATCACTCGTTTTTCTGTAATGATTAATTCTACATTTTCATCATACGGTCCTTTTGGAATCTGATCAAGAATTTGTTCTTCGAAGGCAATGGCAATGCGTGTGGCGCTTTTGTTTTTTGCTAAAAAACGGTCGTAATAGCCCTTTCCCATTCCAATTCGATTTCCGAAAAGGTCAAAAGCCACTCCGGGAATGATGATGAGGTCAAGGGGCGGCGCTTCTTTTAAGGCTTTGGTGGGCTCAGGAATTTGAAAGACATTGGGCTTGAGCTCACTCAGAGATTCACACTCTCCAAGGTCAAATTGATTTCCTGCTTTTAAAATGGGCAGGTAGATCGTCTTGTTTTTTAACGATCTTTGAATGAGAGAAGGGGTCATGACTTCCTTTTTGTGGGAGTGGTAAAAGAGAATTGTTTTAGCTTGTTTGAATTCCTCTTCCCCTTCCAGTTTTTTTTGAATGGCCTGACTTTTTTCTTTAATTTCACTCTCGCTCAATGCCTGCCTTTTTTTTAACATTCTATTTCGGATGTCTTCTTTTTTCATCACGATATATCGCTTTAGAAATTGCTGTCACTGCTATTGCTATTTAGGCAGACCAAAAACATTTGCAGCCATTTGGGCTGTGTTATTTTTATCCTCCTTTTCTTCCTGGTGATGGAGGGATACTTCTTTCATTTTTAAGTCTAAGTTGATCGTCCCACCAAACACAGCCTTTATAGCATCTTGAACTTCTCGTTGGCCATTGGAGTCACTGACCTTTTCTTTAAATGTGCTGGATTTGAATTGTATGTTGAGGGTCTGGGATTTGTAACTGACCAATTCTCCATTGCTGAGTGACATCCTTACAAAAGGTGTCGGCACTTTTTCTAATACACGTGGCCATTTTTTTTGAATGGATGGGAGGTCGAGTGAGACGGTCTCCGTGTTTGTAGTTAGATTTTCAGTGCTTGCTTCTGTTTCAATTTTTTCTTCCTTCACTTGTTTTGATACTTGTGTCGCTTCAACTTCTTTTTCAACTTCAGTCACTTCTTTCACGTGTGTTTCAGCAGGAGATATTTCTTCTTTTAAGGGCGTGTCATTTTTAGGCTTGATTTCATTTGTGAGCGCTTCATTTTTTTCTTGATTTTGAGTGATCTCAAGGCTTTCATCTCTTAAAACAGCCATCTCTAGTGGTAGTTCAGGGATGGGGCTGAGGTCCATTTGTCGTTTGGCTTCTAAGAAGGCATCTAGACGCTTTAAAAGCTGTTGGGTTTGCTCTTGATTGCCAATGCTTTCATGAAGCTTGCTTTGTAGAAAATGAAGTAATTCTCTAGTGAACTGACTGAGGCTTTTTCCTTGCTGTTTGAGTTCTTTAATTTGTTCAAGGGCTTCTTTTTTCTTGCCACTTTCGAGCGCTTTATAAAATTCATTTAGATGGTGGTGTCCTATGAGTCCTAAATTTTCTTGGACTGATTTTGCTGTGATTGGGCCATTTGCCATCATTTGTTCAAGCAGTCCAATGGCGTCACGGAGTCCCCCTTGGCTTAAGGTAGCGATGAGTTCCAAGCCTTCTTTTTCGGCGGTACCTGATTCTTTTTTTGTAATTTCTTCGAGCCTTTCAGTGATGTCGGCGGTGTTGATCCGTTCAAAATTAAACTGTTGGCAGCGTGAGATGATGGTTTCAGGAATTTTGTGTGCCTCTGTCGTGGCTAGAATAAAGTAAGCGTGTTCAGGGGGTTCCTCTAATGTTTTTAGTAGGGCATTGAAGGCTTCCTTGGTGAGCATGTGCACCTCATCAATGATGTAAACCTTGCTGGTGGCCTGAGTTGGTGAGAAGCCAATTTTTTCGCGGAGCTCTCGAATCTCGTCAATACCTCGGTTGCTGGCTGCATCTATTTCAATCAGGTCGACCAGGTGCGCCTTTTGTATGGCATGGCAAATTTCGCATGTGTTGCAGGGTTCATTTTTTTCTGGATTGAGGCAGTTGATGCGTTTGGCTAAGATTCGTGCCATACTGGTTTTCCCTGTTCCTCGCGGGCCACAAAAAAGGTAGGCATGTGCTAAATTTGATTGTTCTATGGCTGATTCTAAGGTTTTTTTAGTGTGTTTTTGCCCCACAACGCTGGCAAAATTCTGTGGGCGGTATTTCAGATACAAGGACATGCTGCTGTGAGGGTTAGTTCCTCCTTATTATAGGTGAGTGTTTTAAAAAAACCAATTCACTTTTTCAAAAAGGCGTGTATATTAGAGATTGAATATCTATTAATAAACCAGAAAAAATGAAAAAAATATCTTTATTACTACTTCCTCTAATGGCTTTGACGGCGTGTGGGCCATCAGTTGATGTTGAGCCAACTCCTCAGAGCATGGGGAATATGGATGCCCCTATTTTAGTTGAAGAATTTTCGGACCTTCAGTGTCCAGGCTGTGCGAATGTTAGTCCTCAAGTGGAGGAGGTCATTCGTAACAACCCTGATCTGGCTCGCTTTGATTACTATCATTTTCCACTGACTTCAATTCATCCTTTTGCATTTTCAGCGTCTGAGGCTTCTGAGTGTGCTGCAGATCAAGATAAATTTTGGGAGTACATCAACATGATCTTTAAGACTCAAAGTAGCTTGAGTAATGACCACCTCTCGGTTGTTGCTGAGGAGCTAGAGCTTGACATGAATGCTTTTGAAACATGCATGGAAGATCGAAAGTATAAAGACATGGTTCAAGCTCATATGAATCTTGGCTTTCAGCGTGGTGTCAATTCCACCCCAAGTATTTATGTGAATGGTGAAAAAGTTGATTTTATGAACGCAGAAACTTTTGAAGCTTATCTTAAGAATTTAAAATAGGCGCTTACCCAAAAAAACGCTGACCTTGTGTCAGCGTTTTTTTGTTTTCTTCTTATTTCATTCTCCCCTTCATGATTTGCTTCCTAACTTCGTCAACATGTTTTTCTCTGTATTCAATTTTTATGGGGGTTCCACTGAACTCAAACTGTTCTCGCAATCGATTTTCTATGTACCTTATGTAGGAGAAATGGAAGTTTCCCTTCTTGTTTACAAAGGCTAAAAAATGAGGGGGGTTGGTTTGAATCTGAGTCATGTAATAAAGCCGTGGCCTCACCTTGCCTCGTCCTGTGGGGGCGTGTTCCATGACCATTTTTTCAACAAAGGTGTTTAATTTGGCTGTTGAAATTCGTTTTTTCCGTTCCTTTATAATTTCATCTACATTTTCGAAGATGTGATGCATGTTCTTTTTAGTCACGGCAGAAGTGAAGACAACTGGTGCCCAGGAAAGGAAAGGAAATTTTCGTCTGAGCTTGCTGATGTACATCCTTCGTCGTTCAATTTCTTCGGGGTCCTCTTCATCCTTAAGGTCCCATTTATTGGCAAGAATCAGTAGTCCCTTTCCTGCCTCGATGATGTAACTAGCGATGACCTGATCTTGATGAGAGGGGGTTGCTGATGTGTCCAAGACTAGTAATGAAACGTCGCTGTGCTCAATGGAGGCCATGGAACGTAGCGCGCTAAAATGTTCAATGCCTGTTCCTATTTTTCCTTTTCGTTTCAGACCGGCGGTGTCAATGAAGTTGTAGGCTTTGTCTTTGTGGTTAACGAGGCTATCAGTACTATCACGAGTGGTGCCTGGAATGTCAGAAACAATGAGTTTTTCTTTGTTTAGAATGGCATTTATTAATGAGGACTTTCCAGCATTTGGTTTTCCGACTAAGGCAATGTTGGGGTGCCTTCCTTCTTGCTTGAGAAGTTCTTGATAGGCTTCATCGGTTTTGCTTAGAAAGTGTCTTTTTTTGAGTGCGGCCAATAGTTCATCAATCAAGTTGCTCATGCCCATTTTATGCATGGCAGAAACAGGATGCGGTTCACCTAGGCCAAGTGTGTAAAATTCAGCCAGTTCAGCTTCTTCTAGGGGCCGGTCGCATTTATTGACCACCAAAATAACGGGTTTATTCACCTTCTTCCTAAGGAGCTCTGCTGCGCTGTAATCTTGAGATTGTAGTCCGGTTTGGCTTTCAACCATAAAGAGGACTAAGTCCCCTTCTTCAATGGCGACGCGGGCTTGAGATTGCATGTCATCTTCGATGGTGGTTTCTCCCTTTCCAAATTCTAGCCCCCCTGTGTCCACCAAAAAGAAGTCCATGATTTCATGTTCCACTTTATGAAAAATTCGGTCACGGGTGGTTCCCGCTTCGTTGGCAGTTATGGCGATACGCCGTCCAGCTATCTTGTTGAATAAAGTTGATTTTCCAACGTTCGGGCGCCCGACGATGGTGATGATTGGAATTTTCATAGGTTGATTAAATTTCTGATCTTTATTGTATCATTCTTTTCGTTTTTCTGAGGCACAAAAAAACCACTTCTTTTATTATGCTGAAGTGGTTTTTAGAATATCTATTTGGTCTAACTATAAAACTTAGCACGCTCTCTCTTTTTACGATAAAATTCTCGCTTGATGGCACTTTGACGTGCTTGGCCTTTTGTTGCATCCTTTTTAAAATGGCGGTTGCGCTTGAGTTCCATCACACGACTGCGTTGAACGACTTTTTTAAAGCGGCTCATCAGGCGTTCGTTGGATTCATTTTGCTTTTTTATTGCGTATATCATTGAGTTTTCCTTAGTTTTAAATTTTTCAGACCCACTCTTTATACCCTAGTGAGTCTTTAAATGCAAGGTTATTTTATTTTTTTTGATGTCTCTCTTTTTTGAGTGTGATAAAATGGAGTAGAATTATTCTTTAAAAAAATGTTGTCATGGGATTCATGGACCAAGCTAAAAATGTTTACAAGCTTCAAAAACAAGCCAAGCAGATTAAAAAGGAGTTGGGTAAAATTCATATTGAGGCTGAAGCAGATGGTGTGGTGGTTGTGATTGATGGAGAGCAAAATGTGATTGAAACTCGAATTCCGGAGGCTTTGATGGGTGAAAAATCTCGTCTTGAGAAAGCCTTTGTGGAAGCCTTTAATAAGGCAATTAAGAAATCTCAAACCATTGCTGCAGAAAAAATGCAGGCTGTCATGGGTGGGTTTGGAGGTATGTTTGGTGGTGGTGAGCCGTCTTAATGTATAGCTTCTTTTTTTTTATGAAACGCCTGATTTGGGTCCTTTTTAGTTTCAGCTTAATGGCTTATGGCCTTCATACTTACTATCAAGGGTCATTGAACTTTCAAATGGACCAAAATTCTGGTGTTTTTGCTTCACTGACTGTTTCAGAAGGGCAGTCGGCAGAGGCTGTGGCTCGTTCCTTAAAAAAGGAGGGGTTGATTCGTAGTGAGCTGGCATTTCGTTACTTTGTTCGCGCTAATGATTATGATGCTTCTATCAAAGCCGGTCGATATGCAATTGAGACGACCACTCCCCTCCCCCAAATTGTGGAATTATTGACTTCTGGTGAATCTGGACAGACGGTGGTGACTTTGCTTGAGGGGTGGACCACGTGGGAGGTGGCAGAATATTTAGAGCGGCAGGGCCTGACAACCCAGGATACTTTTATGGCTTGCCTTGAGATTTGTGAGTTTGAATTTGACTTTTTGCCTGGTGATTCTTTGGAGGGGTATTTGTATCCCGACACTTATTTTGTGGATCCTGCTACGTTTTCTGATGAGGCTTTCATTGATCGTTTACTTTTCACCTTTGAATCAAAGCTTTCTGAAGAGGATTTGACAGCCATTGAGGCATCAGATAGAAGTTTGAACGAGATCATCATCATGGCTTCCATTGTGGAACGGGAGGAGCGAAATAATGCCGAAAAATCCACCGTGGCTGGTATTTTGTGGAATCGTTTGGACGATGGAATGATGTTGGGGGCAGATGCGACGGTGCTTTATGCTCTGGATCGGACAAGTGGGGGGTTGAGTGCGTCAGATTTACAGACGGATTCTCCTTATAACACTCGAAGGCTTAGAGGCCTTCCTCCCACGGCCATTTCTAACCCAAGTATTGAGAGCATTCAAGCCGCTCTTTATCCAGCTCAAACGGATTATTACTATTATTTACATGATGCTGAAGGGCGAATTCACTATGGACGGACTTTGGAAGAGCATAATGTGAACAAGGCTGCTTATCTGTAGTTGGATAGTTTTTGGAACATTTATTTCCAGAGTTCAGCTACTAGTAACCTTGTAAATTCAGGGTGTTTTGATAGAAGGACTTGTTCCACCCTGTTTGCCCTTACTATTTCATTGAGTGGATCATTTTCTGCATAGGATATAACATTAACAAAAACACTTTTTATTGCTTCCCATGCTTGATCTTCCTCCATCTTTTTTTTTAAATTTAGAAAGGCGTTTACTAAATCTCCCATCATTCCAGAAATGATTTGATCTGGAGTTTTTTCGCCTCGATTTTCAATATTTATAGCTTGCTGAATGTTTCTAACCTCTGTTTTTAGAGCTATAACTTCGGCTGATTCACTTGGCCTCTCTATGGGGTTGAAAGCGTCCATTTTGTTATAATTAGTATTAGTGTTTTATTATAACCAATTTTTTATAAATTGCAAGCCTAATTAAAGTAATGTTCAGCACAGTCGATTGAGCAACGCATTGATTCTAGCTCTTGAATATTTACATTGAGGCTGGATGCTTAAAATATATTCAAGTCCAATGCTTCGATCGTTTGGCGTCCTTAGAAAAAGACTTATTTCTTCATCATTTTTTGATTCTCCTGATTCAATCTGTCCTCTGACTTTCTCACACAAATCAATGCTCAAAGCAAGAATCACTCCTTTTCTCTTTATCGCTTCTTCATAAATTTCTTGTATTTCACCCTCATTCAATCCCCTCGCTATTAACAGGTGATAGAAGTTATGTGGCGAATCTCCAATTTCTTCATCAAAATATTCTTTTACTGTTTGATATGTTTCACGTGTGTCACCATAATTAGCTGCTCCCGTGCTTCTATCTGACCTTCTAAATTGAATAGGATCAATCCCTATGGCACAAAGGGCATGGTCCTCTGAATCGCTATAATAGGCATATGCTTTTACTCCTTCTTTGGGTGAGTAGTCTTCCCTAAAATTATTATTTAGGTAGTGCGTAAAATCATCATCATTTAATGCCAACCTCATTCCTTCAACAGTGGCTTCAAAAAAGAATTTCCTCTCATGAGCAAGTGTTGGCGGAAGGTGGTCATGCTCAGCTAAATATTCTATGGCAGCGGTGGGTAGCCCCACCCATCCCCCTATTTTTTCATCGTCTATCTCAGCATCAATCAAGGACCTGAATCGATCTTTTTGTGACATTTTTATTGGTTGTAAACCACATTGATAGAATCTAGTAGGAGTTTTTGACCGGTGGCTTCAGCGAAGACGTTGAAAGTGTTCTTTCCGGCCTCTAGGTCAACAGTCAGGCTCCACTCGCTGCTTCCGGGGGTGTAATCAATCTTTTGATTGTTCACATAAATGGCTTCTGCAGATGGACTGACAGCGCCTCCCAGTGTGATTTGGTTGAGCGTGGTTTCGTAGTTGACAGCTGTGGTGGGCATGCTAATGCTCAAGCTCAAGTTTTGTGCTTCTTGGTTGTTATCCTCCGCTTCGGGCTCGGTATTGCTTTGATGTTCGATGTTGATGGTGTCAGACCCCAAGAGGTTTCCATCTTCGTCATAAGCCTCCACATTGTAGCTATTGTTTTGATCAACCTGCATGGTTTCAAGTGAGGTGCTTGCATTGTATTTGAAACTTGTGCCTCCAGATTGAAAGGCTTGAAGCTGGTAGCCATTGACTAAAACCCTTGCTGTGTTTGATGGAACGCTTCCACTGATGACAAAGCTGACATCACTAGTCGTTAGATCATTCCCACTGTTTGGAGCGGTGATGGATACATCACCTGTGGCTTCATCCTCTGTTTCGTTTTCCTCTTCCTCTTCAGTGTCGTCTAAATTTTCTGGAAGAATGAGGGTGATGGTGCCTGCCTCACTTTCATTGTCGTCCTCATCCTTGGCAATGACATTGTAGGTATTTTTACCCACTTTTAAATTTCCAATGCTGGTGTTGGCTCGATAGACGAAGGTGTTGTCTCCCTTTTTAAAACCCTGAAGCTGATAGTCATTGACCACGACAGCGACTGTGCCACTTGCAACCGTTCCTTTAATGAATTGTTCAGTGCTTTCTAAGGTGACTTCATCACCATTGCTTCCAGGTTCGGTGATTTTTGGGGTGTCGAGGGTTTCAGTGTCTTCATCTTCACTATCTTCCTCCTCCTCTTCTGGATCTTCTTCGCTTTCAGCATCAGCATCCTCTTCATTTTCATCTTCATCGGCCACTTCTTCATCACTCGTACTAAGACCGTCTTTCTGTGTATTCCATTGGTACCAACTTGATTTTTTAAAGTCTTCATCCAACGCAAAGAGAATGTCTTTTTCGAGTCCTTCGCTAAGATTATTGATGGTTGATTGAGTGAGGGAAATTTGCTGATCTGCATCCACATTGATGGTTTCGATGGTTTTATTCCCTTCCAAAACATTGACTTTAACATCGCCTGTTAGGACATAGAGGTCTCCTGGTGCCGTCAGTGAAAAGCGACTCCCTGTGCTTGCTATTACTTCTAGGTATTTTGTACTGAGCGTTAGTGTGCTTCCTGTCCCATTGCTTGTGTCGAGCCAAAGTTTACCCTCTTCAAATGGCAAGGTGGCTTCATCACTGCTAAGGCTTTGAACATTGAGTTCAGAATTTTTATCGAGCCGAAGGACTGATCCATCCAAAAAGTTTAGGGTCACTCGCCCATCGCTATTGGTTTGAATTGATTCCCCTTCATAAACATCCAGACTGTCTCCTGTGATGGTTTCCCATTCTTCGTTGGCATTGGTTTGGATGTTGGCATCCCCACTTTCAATTTCTAAGCTGATGGAGCTTAGGTTTTGTTGGCTTGAGTCGTCTCCACCAAAAACGAGACCCAATAATTTCCATAATCCGATCAGTATAGCGATGAAAAAGATCGCGATGATGAGGGGTTTGATGTAGTCTGTTTTTTTTCTTTGAGGGGCTCGTCGTTGATATTGATAATAATTCATGATGACAAGTTTTAAATTTTGAAGTCATGCAATAATCACTCTCGGTGTTCATTTCGCATGTTTCTTCACTTTTTATATAAAAGCGTGCAAAAATTCTACAAAAGTATGTTTTGTTTGTCAATTTGTGATGCGACGTTTATAATTCTCAAGTCAGTTTTTGGCTACTTCTTAGTCTTTGACCTTATGGAAGGGTTAAATCTCTATTTTTTACCCTCATAAACTGGCCTTTTTGTCCCATTCAATTGAGATTTAAAGTTAAAAAAATCATTAAATTTTGAATTTTTGCCTTATCTATGTTAAAAAAAATCATTACAAAAATCATTGGGGATGCTAACCAAAAGGCCATCAATCAGGTGATGCCAGTGGTGGCAAAAATCAATGCCCAAGAGGAAGCTTATCAGTCTCTTTCTGAGGCGGCTCTGAAGGCCAAGACGGCTGAGTTCATAGAGCGATTGGAAAAAGGTGAAACAACGGATGATATTTTGGTTGAAGCCTTTGCGGTGGTTAAGAATGCCTGTCGGCGTTTGAATGGTCGCTCTTTCATGCTTGGAAAGGAGGAGAAGTTATGGGAGATGATTCCTTATGATGTTCAGTTGTTGGGCGGGGTGATGATCCACCAAGGGAAAATTGCAGAGATGAAGACGGGGGAAGGAAAGACCTTGGTTGCAAGTTTGCCAACCTACTTAAATGCACTGACTAAGAAAGGGGTTCACTTGGTGACCGTGAATGATTATTTGGCGAGTCGGGATGCGAGTTGGATGGGGGTGCTTTATAATTATTTGGGTTTGACCGTGGGAACAATTGTTCATGGCTTGAATCCCGATGAAAGAAAGGCGGCCTACCAGGCTGACATCACTTATGGAACGAACAATGAATTTGGATTTGATTATTTGAGGGACAACATGGCCACCGACTTGGAGCGTCGTGTTCAACGCCCGCTTCATTTTGCGATTGTGGATGAAGTGGATTCGATTTTAATTGATGAAAGTCGTACGCCGTTGATCATCTCTGCCCCTGCTGAACAGTCGACTGAGAAATATTTTCAGTATGCCCAGTTGGTCAATCAACTTCAGTTGGATTCCCATTATATTGTTGATGAAAAAGGGAAGGCAGCCACGTTGACTGAGGAGGGTATTGCAAAAATGGAGCAACTCTTGGGTGTGGATAATATTTATACGGAAGGTGGCTTTTTAACCGTTCATCACATTGAGCAGGCGCTCAAAGCTAAAGCTTTGTTTCAACGTGATAAGGATTATTTGGTTAAAGACGGTCAAGTGATGATCATTGATGAGTTCACTGGTCGTTTGATGGCGGGTCGTCGTTATAGTGACGGTTTGCATCAGGCCATTGAAGCGAAGGAAAATGTTGAAGTGAAGCGAGAGAGTAAAACACTAGCCACCATCACCTTCCAGAATTATTTCCGTTTGTACGAAAAATTGGCGGGAATGACGGGGACGGCAAAAACAGAGGAAGAGGAATTTTACAAAATCTATGGCTTGGAGACGATTGTTATTCCCACAAACCGGCCAATTGCTCGTAAGGATCAATCCGATTTGATTTTTAAGAATTCCCGGGGCAAGTGGAAATCTGTCGTTAGTGCGATCAAGGCGTTCAATGAAAAGGGCCAGCCTGTGCTTGTGGGTACGGTGAGTGTGGACACCTCTGAAATGCTCTCAAAAATGCTTAAAATGGCTGGTGTTAAGCATGAGGTTCTCAATGCCAAGCAGCATGAGCGTGAAGCTGAAATTGTCTCTCTTGCAGGTCAAAAAGGATCTGTGACCATTGCTACAAATATGGCGGGTCGAGGAACGGATATTAAGTTGGGTGAAGGGGTTAAGGCGTTGGGTGGTTTAGTGATCATGGGAACTGAGCGGCATGACTCTCGTCGGATTGACAATCAGTTGCGTGGACGGGCTGGGCGTCAGGGTGATCCGGGAGTTTCTCTCTTTTATATTTCAATGGACGATCATTTGATGCGTTTGTTTGGCGGAGATCGCTTGAAGGCAGTGATGGAGATGTTGAAGTTGGATGAAGAACAGTCGATTGAAAATCGAAGGATCACGCGCCAAATTGAGTCGGCTCAAAAGCGGGTTGAGGGTCATAATTTTGACATTCGTAAGCACCTTTTGGAGTATGATGATGTGATGAATAAACACCGAGAAATTATTTATGCCCGGCGTCTTAAATTTTTGGAATCTGAGGATATTTCTGCTTCGGTTGAAACCATGCTCAAAGATGAAGCTCACCATTTGGTGGCACTTCATACTTCAACCCCCAATCGTGAAGACTGGGATTTTGACAGTCTAGTGAAAACCACGAATGCCCTGCTTCCTGATGACCAAGGTGATGTCGCGGCCACTGATTTTGAAAAGATAGAAGATGTTTCTACTCTAACGGAAAATATTCAAAATATTTTCATGGGGGCTTATCGAAAAAAGATAGAATTGGTTCCCAAGGCTTCTATTTTTAGGCGCGTTGAAAAGCAAGTTTCACTCCGGGTGATGGATCGCCTTTGGATGGAGCATATCAATCAGATGACACAATTGCGTGAGGCGGTTTCACTCCGAGGTTATGGGCAACGAAACCCTTTGATGGAGTACAAGCAAGAGGCCTATCAACTTTTTTCTAAGTTATTGGAGTCTGTACAACATAATATTGTAAACACACTTTTTAAACTCCAAATTAAAGAGAACACTGCCCTAAAGTCGGAACCTGCTTCATCTGCTAAGATGCAAACAAATAGCGCTCAAATTGAATCAGGTTTGGCAACCCAAGGCAGTCCAATGGCTAGGGCACAAAATTCTGTGGTTCGAAAGATTGCTGCCAATGCCTCTGTGCCAGCTTCTAACTTTACAAAAGTTGGCGCCAATGAGCCCTGTCCTTGCGGGAGTGGAAAAAAGTATAAGAAGTGTCATGGTGGGGTTTGATTTATTGTTTTAAGTAGAACTAGATCAAGAATCGAGTTGCGTCGTGTTTTGCCTTTTCCTTTGTTATCTGAGAAAATGACATCAGAAATTAAAAATAATTATGGATTATCGACGGCAGAAAATTTTGGAGGCTATTGTGGAGGCGTTTATTAAAAATGCCACTCCTGTAGGCTCAAAACATTTGACTGAGGCCTATGATTTTAAGGTGAGTCCTGCAACGATTCGAAACGAAATGGCAGCTCTTGAAAAGGGGGGGTATATCACTCAGCCTCATACCTCAGCGGGTCGGGTGCCCACCAATTTAGCCTACCGCATGTTGGTGGATGCCATGCAGGAGGAGAAGACGCTCATTAAAAAGGTGCAGCAAGACATGATGGCGGTCCGTCGTCAGTATTTTTTGAAGCGGACCAAGCGGAAGCTTTATGACACAATTTCTATTTTGGCCAGTGTGACTGAAAATGTGAGTTTTGCCACACTCCCTGACAAGCGCGGTTTCTTTTATTTTGGAATTAGTAATATCCTCAGGCAACCAGAGTTTTTGAGCGAACCAGAAAAAGCCACGCGTGTGGTGGAGATTTTGGAGAATGATTTGACAAACCTGCTTAAAGATTTAGAGGTGATTGAAGAGGGGTCAATTTATATTGGTGAAGAAAATATCTTACCTGAATTTCAAAGTTGCAGCTTGCTTGCCATCCCCTACTCTCATCAGGGTTTTTCTGGGGTGATGGGTGTTTTAGGCTCTACTCGAATGGATTATGCCTACAATCTAACCGCCCTAAAAATGGCAGTTCAGATGCTGACTGAAGTTTAAAACATTCTTTAATTCCTGATTTATTTATGGAGTATTATCTTGGCATTGACCCAGGCTTAAGTGAGGTGGGGTTTGGCATCGTTGGGCTCAAGGACCGTGAGCCCATTTTTGTTGACTGCGGCATCATTAAAACCACACCAGATCTTCCATTTTCTGAGCGTTTGATGGTGATAAAGGATGACCTGGAATCAATCTTAAAGCTTTATAGGTATGAATCTGTAGGTGTTGAAGAGCTTTTTTTTGTTAAAAATATCACCAATGGCATCAAAGTGTCTCATGCGCGTGGTGTTTTGATTGAGTCAATTGCGCGAAGTGGCTTTTTATTGAGAGAGTTCAAGCCGACGGAGATCAAATCTAATATTTGTGGAAATGGTCATGCAGATAAGCGCCAGATGCAAGAAATGGTGAAGCTTCTTTTGAATTTGGATGATTTGCCCCGCCCTCATGATGCTGCTGACGCTCTTGGAATTGCCATCTTGACTTCACGGTTGGGAAACCGTTAAACTAGCTGCGCTGTTACTATTTTTTTATGCGAAAATTCATAGCTTTTATTGGAGCCATTTTACTTGCCTTGGGGTTGGCCATTGGAATACTTTATCTTCAAGGAAAAACAATTTCTGATCTTTTTTCGAATCCAACGGATACGACTGATCTGCCCTTGCTTCCTCAGGGGGAGAGCCCTGAGCCTGAGAGGGTTCCTGAGGTGAGCTTAACCTATGAGGAGTACATGGAGCGTGGGGATGTTCTTTTTGCTTCTGGGGCTTATAGTGCCGCAATCTTTGAGTATGTGAATGCTTCACAGCTTGAACCAGAGCAACTTGATCCATTTTTAAATTTGGTAGAGGCTCATTACAATTTACGCAATTACGAAAAAGCTAAAATAAGCATTGAGGCTGTTTTGCAGCGTGACCCCAACAATGCTGCCATGCGCTTTAAGCAGATTTTGGTGATGATCAAGTTGAGTGATTTTGAAGCAGCGCAAGTACTTTTGTCTAATTTGAAGGCTTCAGAAGTGATCAATCCCCAAAATCTATATTACGAAGGTATTTTACTGGCTCTATTTTCAGATCATGACGGGGCAACTTCAAAATTGAGCACCGCTCGCTCGAATTCAACCGATTCAGATCTGAATCAAAAAATTGACAGGTTGCTACGGGCTTATGAAACCTTTGGTTTGGCTGAATCAGCTGAAGATCTCTATCTTAAGCAATTGGTGGCTAAGGCCTTTAATGAAAATGAAGAGTATGAAATGGCGATCAAGCTGCTCAAAGAAGTTTTGCGTGAGCGGTCTGAACTTAGAGACGGGTGGGTGTTGCTTGGTTTTGCTTATCTAAATCTTGAAAACTATTCCTTTGCTTTCACGGCTTTTGAAAAAGCCTACACCTTGGATACAACATGGTCCCCGACTCAGTATTTTTTGGGCATCACTCATAAAGAATTGGGGAATGTGGATGAGGCAATTGTGTTTTTTGACGCTGCTTTAAATAGTGGTTTTGAGCCCCGCGTGGTCATCCAAAACCATTTGGCAGATCTTTATTTTGACACTCAAGATTATCAAAAGGCGGTTGAGGCTTATGAAGCCGTTTTAAAAGTGAGCTATCAAGATGTAAACGTTTTTGTTCGTCCGGTATGGCTTTATAATGATTATCTAAATGACCCTCAAAGTGCTCTGAGACTTTCTCAGGCGGCCATGGAAGCGTTTCCTGAATCAGCCATGAGTTACAATTTGGTGGGCTGGAGTTATATCAATTTGGAGGATTATAAAAATGCGGAAGCCTATTTGAATCGGGCCATTGTTTTGGATCCAAAATTGGCTGCTGCACATCAAAATTTAGGCCGCTTGTATGAGGCTCGAGTCATGAATGATATGGCATTGGCTAGTTATAAAAAAGCTTATGAGTTGGATAAAAATGGCCCCATCGGTAGTTTGGCAGCAGAGCAATACAACACCTTATTGAAAAAGAATTTAACCCAAGTTTCTGATGAAGAAGGCTCTCAAAATTGATTTTAGCATTGCCCTTATATTGCTTGTTTTGGGCCAATTATTTTTTCTTGTTTACAGCCCTCGTTTTTTGAAAGTTGATTATAACAATCAAATCTTTGTAACCACGGGAGTGAGGCATGAACAGGAAGATCTACACAGGCTCAATGAAGCGGCTCATTATTTTGGAGAAACCATGATCGGTTGGATGAAATTTCCTAGTTTTATGTCGGATTTGGTCTCTGCAGTGGATCTACCTGAAGGCAGTCGCATGCATGGTCAGCTTCAAGAGCGTCAAAATATGATCTTTGTTCTAAACACCCCTTCTCCTATTGAATTGGAGGTTTTAGAAGGAGTTAAGGATTTTGTTCAAACTAAAATTGATGCCTACAATGAAGTTGGTCAGACTGAGTTTGTGTTGGCCAATGTGGACTACCTCCAGACTGAAGAGCGAAAGACATATGGCTTTGGTGCTTCAATTGTCTTTTTTGTCACCTTGATTTTAGGACTTGCTTGGGCTTTTGTTCGTCGTGAGTTCAGCGTTTATTGATTTTTCTTTGATTGCTCCGTCAACAACCTCAAACCATTGGACCCTTTTTTCATGAACGGGGTTGCTTTCAAAGTGAGTTGTGGTTAAAAATGTTTGAAAACCTTTAATGGCTTTTATTAGATAATCTTTTCTTTTTTCATCCAATTCTGATAGGACATCATCCAATAATAAGATGGGTTTTTTTTGGGTTTTTTCTTCAAGGAGCTCCAGTTCAGAAAATTTCATGGCCAGGACTAAGCTCCGCCATTCTCCTCGCGAAGAGAAGCGCTGCATGTCTTGCTCATTTAGAAAAAACTCTAGGTCGTCCCGATGGGGTCCAAACTGTGTTTTCCCCAAAAGAATGTCCGTGTCTTGTTCTTTTTCAAATTGCTTCAGGTATTCATTTTTACTTTTAATGGACTCGACTTTGGAATTATACTGAACCCTAAGATTATCTTTTTTTTGTGAAATGGCTTGGTAATGCTCAAGTGTTTTTTGATTCAAGTCATGGATGATCTCTTTTCGTTTTTGGTGTATGCCTTGCCCGTGTTGTGCCAGGCACTGATTCCAAAAATTAAGCTGGCTGCTGTCTGCTTTTTTTTCACGAATTTGCTTTAGAAGCGCATTTCTTTGCTTTCTGGCGGCTTCATATTGCATCAAGGCGGCTAAGTAGTTTCTATCGAACTGGGAAATGAAGACATCTAAGTACCGACGTCTCAGCTTAGGACTATGAGCCATGTTTGAAAGGTCATCAGGAGAAAAGAAAACGCAACTCAACTCTCCAACAATATTGATGGCACTTTGTTTTACCCCATTTTTTTTCAGAACTTTTTGGGCTGGCTTTCGAGTGAGAATGACTTCGAGCGTTGATTGTTCATCCCCTATTATTTTCACTGAAGTGAAATCGCTTTCGAACCCGATCAAGTCAACATTTTTGTGACTCCTAAATGATTTACTTAGAGCACAAAGGTAGATGGCTTCTAGTAAATTGGTTTTGCCTTGACCATTCTCTCCAGTCAGAAGATGGAGCTCATCATCTTGATTCAAATTGATGGATTGAGTCTTTAAGTTTCTAAAGCCGTTGATGTGTATTTGAAGGATGGACAATGTTGACTTTCGCTTATAAATTTGTTATAATTAACCAATGGCGGCTAGTTCCGCCTTAAAATTCTAATTTTATTTCAAACAAAAAGCAAAATGATTAATAAAAAGCTCGTTCATTTTGATCGCCTCAAGGGGAAAATAGCCCTCCTTTTTATAGCTGTTTTTAGTATTAGCTTAGTCTATACTTACCAACAAGACGATTATGGTCACTTATTCAATGCTAGTATTTTAGAGGATCCAAAGCCATTTGATGGAACCGTTTATCCGGCTGATAAGGTCCCAGATTGGACCCATTGGGGGGGTGACAACCATGTGAATTCTTATTCTTCCATTTCCAATTCAGATTTAATGGACATGCCTGAATATGATCCTCAAATGCTTCTTTTTCCTGACAATCAGTTGATTTGGGGCAAGTCGGAGCATGATTACATCCGCAATGCAAAATTGACTTATTCGGTGGTGTATTTGGGGAATTATATGCTGGATCATAAGGAGAATGCTGGTTCTCATTTGGCGGTGGACATTCGTATGCCAACAGGAACCCCCCTACGCTCCATTGCAAATGGTGAGGTGGTCAAGGTGTCTTCTGGGAGTGGATTTGGGAACCATGTGGTGATTTCACATCCTAATGTCCCTGATCCTGAGCATCCTGGTCAAATCACCACGCTTTATTCAGGCTATGCTCATATGGACAGCGTTTCTGTGAAGGAGGGTGAGATTGTTGATAAAGGAGATTTCATTGGAAAAAGTGGTAACACGGGTGTGAGTACCACGCCCCATTTGCATTTTCAAATTGATCGAGATGAAGCCCCATGGCATTTGTACTGGCCTTTCACTTCTCAGGAGGCTGCCGCAGCAGATTTAGGTTTTTTTGATGCTGTTAACGTTGGTTTAGGTAGTGAAAAAGCAAAATTATACACCGTTCACCCTCTGGATTTTGTACAGCGTCATTTGTCTGGTGAGGCTCTCTTGAGTGAACCATTGGACGTGGAGGAGATCTCCGAGTCTGAGGTTGAAATCATAGAACCTGATGTTGAAGTTGTTTCTGAGTCTGAATTAAAAGATAATGTTATTCTTTCTGGTGATTCTAAGGATAATAAGGTTGAATTTGGCCAAGTGATTGAAGTTCAAACAGACCTTGATTTTGCTGTTGAGGTGGCTCAACCTGAAGTGGTGCAGCATTTTAGTCCAAGTGGTATTGACACGAGCCTATTTTCTTTTGATTTTATCGGGGATAGTTTTGGTTTAATGGGTCAGAACATCAATTTTAGAGCCATCATGAATCCTGTTGACTTCGGTCGCATGGAAGAAGGTGATGTGGTTGAAGTTTTGATTGCAGGAGACGGAAAGGTCTCAGATGCCCGACTTTCTAAGTCTGATTTTTCATCCAGCGGCATTGCTAAAATAAATGTGACGAGTCAGCAAAAGGGTCGTGTTTTGCTTAGCCTAGGTAAAAGCAGCCATGAGTTTTATTTCATCGATAAAGTGATGCCCACGGCTAATTTAAAACTTGATACAGACAGCCAATTTAGACCTGGAGTGCCTCAAGAGATTGAAATTTTGGCTTTAGATGAAGAGGGTCTTCGCACACCTGCGACAAATTTTCCAGGCGTCATTGAACTCTCAACAAAGCAAGGTGCAGCTACATTTGAGCCCCAAAACTTTAAAGCGTCTGATTTTAAGGATGGAAAGGCAATGGTTACCATGATTCCACAAGGAAATGAGTCTATTGTTGTTCGCGCTCAAAGTGGTGCGATTTCTGGTGATAGCTCTCGTATTTCAATGAATGAAACTCCATTTTTTGCTGATGTGAGTCTTAATCATGCCAACTATAAGGCAATTAAGTTTTTGGAGGATGCGGGGGTGATCTCAGGCTATCCTGATGGAACCTTTAAGCCTGAGCTTCCTGTGAAACGTGTAGAGGCTCTAAAAATGCTAATGCTTGCCTTTGAGGTTGATTCTGGTGGGCGCCAGGTTAAACTTCCTTTCAATGACACGGACGAGTCGTCTTGGTACGCTTCAACCTTAGCGACTGCGCTAGACCGCTCAATCGTACGTGGTTATGAGGATGGCAGTTTTAAGCCGGAAAAAGTGGTTAATAAAGCGGAATACTTGAAAATGTTATATGTTACCAATAGCATTGAGCCAAAGCTGCCTTTAATGGAGGATCCCTATAGCGATGTTCCTCGAAACTCTTGGTATGCTGGTTATGCTCACTTGACCAATCGTCAAAATTTGATAGACGTGGTGAATGATCAATTGAACGCTGAGTCAGGAATGACCCGTGGTGATGTGGCTGAGACGATTTATCGCTTGATGCAAATCATGCAAAATGATTTGGTCAGCTATCAACCACTTACTTAATTTGTTATCAAAAAACCCGCCTAGGATCTAAAGGCGGGTTTTTTTGAAGATGACTAGCTCAATTAGAGTAATCCAGCTTTATCCATGTTATAGATGTAAACACCCACTTCTAAGCGAGTTGCTTTTTGAGTTGGAGTCACATCGCTACCAGTGTACAAGTCATTGTCCCTTGAGTACTTGGCAAATGGGGAATACCATTGGTCAGCATCAAGTCCGTTGTAACTTGCTCCACCAACAAAGTTTTGATCCAATGGGCGAAGCAGTAAAGTAAACATTTCAATGATACTTACGTCGTTAGCAGGCAAGAACATCCCTGCGTTAGGATCAGGTGCTTTATAGCCAGTGATCATTCCTATAGCGACTCCCTCACAAATATATGGAGAAAACCATTGACCCGCTTGAACATCTGGGAAAGTGCCACATTGACCATTATTTCCGTTGAATTTATTGTGGGCTTCGAGAGCAATTTTACTCACTTCTGCTCGGTTCAAAATTCCATCGGCATCAAAGAATTCATTTCCCCCTTGTCCAGTCATGATCCCTTCGTCTTTAAGCCATTCAATCGCTTTACAATTGGCATCATCTTGGTCAATATCAAGGTAACCAGCACAAGTGGTGTCTACAATAATTTGTTGTTGTAGAACAAAGTCATGAGTGATTTCATTGGTTGGATTTCCTTCTGAATCAACTCCTTTGACAGCCACTCTTTGCTTTCCTAGGTCTAGGTCGGCAACATCAAGTTTAAAAACATGATTTCCGTTTCCTGTGTAGCTGAAGGTATCTTTGGCAAATTGAAGATTATTGTCTAGATTTACCCAATAAAGAGTTACTTTTGTTTCATTAGCAAAATCGCTTAAATCAACTGAAACAGAATAGTCTAGTTGTGTTTTAAGGAATTCTTCAGCTGGAGCTGGGTTGAAATTGACCATTGGCTCAGCGTTTACTACCATGAACTCATGTTCAATACCGTTAATGTCAAGCCCTAAGAAGCTAGCAGTGTATTTTCCAGGAGCTACATCTTGACCTTGAAGTTTTCCATCCCAAGCAAAAGTAAAGTTGGTGAATTCTCCAAATGTAAAATTGCCCATATCCACTGCATTCCCTCCCTCTGGTGTGATGAAGAAGGTGATTTGTTTATCAGTGTTTGGTTCAGTCTTTTCAATTTCAAACTCAATGTTGTCTTGTGTTGTGATATTGAAGGTTTCAGGCAAGCTGTTGACAAATGAAAGTTCATCTGCGGAGGCTACCGGAACGGCAATGGAGGCAAAGAGTACTGAGGCAGCTCCTAGACTTGCCAGTCCACGCTTTAATGAAGTAAAAATATTCATAAGGTATGAATTAAAAATATAAAATGAATGAATTAAATTGTCCGTTTGATCAGTCGGCACTTGTTAAAACGTAGAATGTCTGTCTTTGTTACACTTTTTATCTTTTTTAGACTTAAAAATTATTATATAGATTACGTTTTAATGAATTAATCATATTTCATTTTTTTTAAAAAATCAAATGGACCCAAGCCCCTCTTCATGATAGAATGGCTACATAAAATACAAAATAACAAAAATATAATGATTAAAAAACTTCTTCGAAAACCCAAGAGAGATAAAGCTTTGGTGCTTTGGTTTAAAGAAATTGGCATTCAAGATGTTCCGTTGGTGGGGGGGAAGAATGCATCATTAGGAGAGATGTTTCAGAAATTAACTCGAAAAAAGGTTAGAATTCCAAATGGTTTTGCCATCACGGCTCATGCCTACCATTATTTTACAGAATCTGCTGGTATAAAAAAGGAAATCAAATCAATTTTAAAAGGGGTGGACGCCACTGACATTGTTGACCTTCAGATGCGCGCCCGCTTGGTCCGTCAGACCATTTTGAAAGCAGACTTTCCTGAGGATTTGAACCAAGAAATTCTAAAGGCTTATCGAAAAATGGAGCGTATGTATGGAAAGCATTGTGATACAGCCGTCCGCTCTTCGGCAACCGCTGAGGATTTGCCTGATGCTTCTTTTGCCGGTCAGCAGGAGACCTTTTTGAACATTCGGGGTGATGCTAGCTTGCTTGAGGCTTCTAAGAAATGTTTTGCTTCTCTCTTTACCGATCGAGCCATTGCCTACCGGGAAGAAAAGGGTTATGACCATTTTTCCATTGGACTTTCAATTGCTGTCCAAAAAATGGTGCGTTCCGACATCGCTTCTAGTGGGGTGATGTTTAGTATTGATACGGAGAGTGGGTTTAAGGATGCTGTACTCATCAATTCAGCTTATGGCTTAGGTGAAAATGTGGTTCAGGGCGCCGTTAATCCAGATGAATTTTATGTTTTCAAGCCAACCCTTAAAGAGGGATATCGGCCTATTTTAACCAAGCGACTTGGAGAAAAAGCCATTAAAATGGTTTATTCTGGAGGAGGCAGTAAATCCCCTGTTAAAAATGTGCGGGTGCCAAAATCAAAGCAGATGGTGTTTAGTATTACTGATGATGAAGTGCTGCAACTTTCAGAGTGGGCTGCCCTCATTGAAGATCACTATAGTAAAGAGGCGGGGCATTTTAAACCGATGGACATGGAGTGGGCCAAGGACGGTGAAACAGGCGATCTTTACATTGTTCAGGCTCGTCCAGAAACAGTTCAGTCTCAAAAAGATTTGACGGTTCTTGAGGACTATATCCTAAAAGAGAAGCCTAAAAAATTACTCACCACTGGTGCGCCTGTAGGAGCAAAAATTGCCTCTGGTCGGGCGAGTGTGATTCATGGGGCGGATGAAATCACGAAATTTAAAAAGGGGGATGTTTTGGTCACAGATATGACGGACCCAGATTGGGTGCCCATCATGAAAATTGCCTCAGCGATTGTCACTAACCGTGGTGGTCGAACCTGTCATGCAGCCATTGTCTCGCGTGAATTGGGAATTCCATGTGTGGTGGGAACCAATGACGCCACTAAGGTTATAAAAAATGGTAAAAAAGTAACTGTGGCATGTGAAGGGGAAACAGGGAGTGTTTATGAAGGGGCTTTGAAATTTGAGGTCAAGAAGACGAATATTAAAAACTTAAAACGACCTAAAACAAAGGTCATGTTGAACTTGGGGAGTCCAGAATTGGCCTTCGAGTCCTCATTCATCCCCAATGATGGGGTGGGATTGGCACGTCTGGAATTCATCATCAATTCATACATTCAGATTCACCCCATGGCGCTTTTGAATTATAAGAAGCTAGAAGACAAGCATTTGATCAAAGAGATTGATGCTTTGACACACGGTTACTCAAATAAGGCTGATTTCTTTGTGGATAAGCTTGCTCAAGGGGTGGCCACTATTGCTGCTGCTTTTTATCCAAAAGATGTGATTGTTCGCTTGAGTGATTTTAAATCCAATGAATATGCTAATTTGATTGGTGGAGAACTTTTTGAACCCATCGAAGACAATCCAATGATTGGATGGCGTGGGGCAAGTCGTTATTATGACCCAAAATACCGTGCTGCTTTTGCTTTGGAGTGTAAGGCGATGAAAAAAGTTCGAGAGGAAATGGGGTTGAAGAATTTAAAACTCATGGTCCCCTTTTGTCGTACGATTACTGAGGGTGAAAAGGTTTTGGCTGAAATGAAAAAAAATGGTTTACACCGGGGCAAAGATGGTTTGGAGGTGTATGTGATGTGTGAGATTCCAAACAACGTGATTCAGGGGGAGGCTTTCTGTCATATTTTTGACGGGTTTTCTATTGGATCAAATGATTTGACTCAGCTCACCTTGGGGGTAGATCGTGATTCTGAACTCGTTCGCCATGTGTTTGATGAGCGCGATGAAGGGGTTAAAGCCATGATCCGCCAGATCATTCAAATTGGTAAAAAGAAGGGTAGAAAAGTGGGAATTTGTGGCCAAGCCCCCAGTGATTACCCTGAATTTGCTCGCTTCTTAGCGGATGAAGGCATTGACAGCATGTCACTCAATCCAGATACGGTGGTTAAGACAACCTTGGATTTGACGAAAAAAAGAGGGAGTCGTAAGAAGAAATAGTTTCTCGATTATGCATTCAAAAAAGCGGCCTATTGGTCGCTTTTTTGAATTTCACCTTCATGAATTTCAACTCTAATTTCCCAAAATCCCAGCGCTGTAATGCGTGGCACTATATTTAAAGTAGCCTCTCGATTCATTATTTTTTTTGCCTCCCCTGCTGTAATCTGCATAATGATGATTTTTGCCAATTTTTTAGGGCTTGGGAATGGCTTCGTTGTTCCATTTTTTTTGGCTGATTCTTCTCCAGCTGTTTTTAATTTCTCATAGCAATCTAAGACTTTTTTTGTAATATGGTATATTTCCTCTCCACTTAAGCCGTCAATTTCCTCCTTTGACTCTTGCTCAAGCACTTTCTTGATCCGTCTGTTAAATCCTTTTATCTTAGACCTTATCTTAAGGGCTCTACCTAATTTAGAGCTGGCTTTTTTGATGGTTTTAATGCCGTGTCTGACTAATTTTTCTCTTATTTCTCTTGCAACTTGGCTATCAATCAGCAGGCTGATGATTTCGTGGGAGGGGTTTTTCATGATTATGATTTAGTTATCATAATATATTAAATTTTATTTTTGTCAAATAAAGCACCTTGGCCAAATTAGACTCAAGGTGCTTTATTATTATTTTGAATTTAAACAGCCATTCGTACAAAACTTACTACAGAATTTCCATCCAAGTATTGCTCGACGCTTTGCTCACCATTCTTAACAAAGGATTGTTTGATCAAGGCTGATTCTTCTCGGAACTTCTTCTCTTTACCCATCATGATTTTATCAATGATTTCAGCGGGCTTACCTTCATTCTTTAACTGTTCTGCCCAGATTTCACGTTCTTTAGCAACCACCTCTTCGGTCAGTTCATCAGGGCTGATGACTTCTGGATTCATGGCTGTGATGTGCATGGCAATATCTTTTGCTTTTTCAGCGTCTGTGTTTGAAAGGGCGATGATGGCCCCTACTTTTCCATTGGTATGCACATACTCCCCCACTCCATCGGCTTCAACCACACCCACTTCAATTTTCATGTTTTCACCCAACTTAATGAAGAGCTCTTTGATGGTTGGCTCGGCTTCAGTCTTAGCGGCTTCTGCACCAGAGGCAAGGCCTGTTTCAGCGGCTTTGTTGGCAATGGCGAGGAAGTCTTCATTTTTGGCGACAAAGTCTGTTTCACATGACAGTTGAACGATGACAGCTTTATTGCCGTCGATTTTAGTGACAACAATACCCTCTGCTGTTTCTCGATCTGATTTTTCAGCGGCTTTTGCAGCTCCTTTTTTACGTAGAATTTCAATGGCTTTTTCTTCATTTCCTTCTGCTTCTTCTAGGGCCTTTTTGCATTGCATCATTGAGATTCCTGTGCGCTTTCTAAGTTCGTTGACTTGGGTTGCAGTTATTTTCATTATTAATGATTGTTAGTGATAGATTGTTTATTGAGTTGAACTTTCTCCTAAGCTTTGACCTGTGTCATCATTTGGAACTTCGTTGGGCTTTAGTCCATCGAAACCCATTTCCTCTTCTTTGGTTTTTAGGGTTAAGCTGCCTTCTAGTTGGCAGGCTGCTTCATAAAAGAATGGTAGCTGCTTCCAGCGTCCAGTGAGTGCCGCAAATCCCATTCTAAAGAAAATTAGGACTTGAATGATGATCACTAGGTCAGAGATAAAATCAATGACTGTGAGAATGGAAGCAATGAAGAACATGATGGCTAAAAGCATCCCTTGTTTGCCATGATGTCGACAGAAGTCACTATCTTTTTTTAGATAGAATGGAACAATCGCTAGAAAACTGATGTAGCTGAGGGTGGCAATGGTCCTTTCATGAAGCGTGGTTGGCTCATTTCGCTCAACTTTTTTCACTTTCTTTTTTGTCTTCTTATCCTCCTTTGCTTCAGCGACTGGAACTTCTACTTGGCTATTGTCTTGAGCTTGCATTTCATCTGGCATGAGATGGATGATTACGAATTAAATTTACATTCGTGGGCAAGCCTCTAAACCTTAACCGCTTCTTTGGCTAGTTCTAGTATGAACTCTAGTGATTTGATGGCGTCATCATTCGCTGGGATTGGGAAGTTCACTTTGTCTGGATCAGCATTACTATCCACAATTCCTACGACAGGAATTTTGAGCTTTCTTGCTTCTGTGACAGCGATATGATCTCGAACGATGTCAGCGACAAAGAGTACATCTGGTTTTCCTTGCATGTTTTCTACCCCAGAAAGGGAGATGGAGAGTTTTTGAATTTTCTTTCGAAGTTTGGTTTGCTCTTTTTTGGTGTACTTTCCGAGAGCACCACTTGCATCATCTTGCTTGAGTTGCTTGAAGTAGTCGATCCGTTCCTTGATGGTTTTAAAGTTGGTGAGGAGTCCTGGAATCCATTTGTCAGTTACGATGGGCATTCCAGCCTCTTCTTTGATTTGACCAAGAAGGCTTCGGCATTGTTGTTTGGTTCCTACAAAAAGAATTTCCTTTTTGTTTTTAGCACTTTTATTCAAAAAATCGAGTGCTTGTACCAAAAGGTCAGCCGTTTTCTTTAAATCAAAAATATGAATCCCATGACGTGATCCGTAAATGTACGGCTTCATTTTAGGGTTCCAACGTGAGGTAGGATGACCGAAATGCACAGCACTTTTGGCCATCTCTTTGAGTGAGATATTTGTCATGATCCTTGGGGTTAACGCTCCATTTCTTCACGTTGAGGTTTAGTGTCTGATGTCTCCCAGACCAGGATGCCTCAATCCGAAATGTGAACTAGTTTTAATAAGCCCATCTATTTTACCACGTCTTGATTTGATTAACAAATTCCTGCTGTTTTTTCTTAGAATAGACTTGACAAAGTTATTAAAATAATTTAAAATATTCATGTAAATTTAATAAATTTGCCCACTCCTCCATGACTTCACTTAATACTCGTCCGATTGCTTTGGATGTTACTGTGTTTCCTTCAAAGGAGGCTGATGTTACTTCTGTTCGTGATTCAGTTGGTGACTTAGTCCTTTTTCCAAACGCAAAGCTTAGGCCTCCACAAAGCCCTTTAATTGGTATTTTTTATGAAATTTTACGGCTAAGGTCTAGAAACTTTGTCGCTAGAATGCGGTCTTCTAGAATTAACTACTCCACTTATGCGGATCTTGTAGATTACTTTTTAAGTAAACATCAAAAGGCTATTGAGCGTTATATTTTAGAGCAAACATCTGGTGTTTTTGATTGCAACCTAGACTCTGACTCTGAATTTGATATGAATTCGCATGCTGATCTCCTTTTGGATGCACTTCTGCCTTTAGTTGATTCAGTTTCTGTTCATTGATTTTAGACTTTCCTAACCAATTCCACGACCCCCTCCATGTGATTGGTTTGCGGGAAAAGATCAAACAAGGCCGCTGATTTAATTTTGTAGTCAGTGAATTTTGGTAAATCTTTACCAAGTTGTTCAACATTGCATGAGATGTAGATGATGACTTCTGGTTTGAGTTTTTTGAGTTGAATGATGGTTTCCTGATGCATGCCAGAACGGGGTGGGTCGGTGATGACGTAGAGTGATTTGTTTGGCAATTTAACTTGCTTAAGACGTTTGGCATCCATGCAAATGGCCTCGGCTTTTTTGGTGAGCTGATTGCGTTCAATGTTGGCATTGGCAGCAATGGTACATCCTTCAAAGGCTTCGATGGTGGTCATGCTCGAAAATAAATCAGCGTTGATGATTCCAAAGGCTCCCACTCCTCCATATAAATCTATCAAATGCGCGTCTTGAGTGTTGTATTGTTTAACAAGATGGTGGGTGTATTTGTGCATTTTTTCAGCCATGATGCTGTTGTTTTGAAAGAATCCTTGGGCGCTGTAATGGAAGGTTTTGCCTAAGATGGTTTCTTCTAGCATGTCTGACCCTTTGATGATTTGAAAATCCTCTCCATAACTTTGGGAGCTTTTAGCCTTCATGTTGGTGATGAGGACGTTGTTGGCACGTGAGACTGCCGCATAAGCTTTTACTTTTTCTACGGCTTGATCGTAATGTTCGGATTGTCGGTTGAGGACAATTGAAACAGAGCTGTCGTTTTGTGGAGTCCGGATGACGGCGTATTTGTAGGTTCCTTCGTGGGTTTTGACATTGAAATAATCGAATTCTGGTCCAAAAAAATCATTGATTTCAGTGATCAGTTCGTTGAGTCTGGTGTTGCTGATGACACAATTTTTAACGGGTACGGTGCGCCACCATTTTCCTTTTTCCCGAAAGCCCAGGCCTGTGGGAGTGAAAACCATGTCCATGCGGTTGCGATAATGCCATTCGTTGTCTGAAAACACTTGAATTTCAGCATGGCCAGTTTCGGTGATGAGTTTCTTTTTTTTGTTCTCAAGTTGAATGTGGTAAGGAATGTGTTGCATGGCACACCCCCCACATTTTCGTTCTTGGGTTTTTTCTTCGGCTGGATTGGCAAAATAAGGGCACTTTGGCGTTCTGGTCTCTGTCATTTTAAATGATTTAAGGTGTGTTTAGTCTACGAGGTGTTTTTAAGTTCTACAAGCTTTTTTTAGGCAAGTTGAAATCCCGAGCACCGCAGTTTGGTGCGAATGCTCGGGTCGGGGGCGCTCTGCTAGGAGGACCCGTGTTTTTTTCTTCTGAGCTCCTGCCGTGGTGGCGGGCTTCAAAAGGTGTAACGTGCTTCATGTTTTTTGTCCCTGTCCCCTTCTTTCTAGAGAGGGAGGACATCGGCGCCGGGGGTGTCGGCGGCTCCGTTTTCTTTAGGGCGTGGGTCGCCCTCAAAGTCGGTTGAGGGGTCCCAAACTGTCCAGAGTGCAATCCCCTGGATCATGGCCTGAGCCTCCTCATTAAGGATGCGGTAAATCCCATTCCCTCCCTCCAGGAGACTCAAAATCACTTGTGAATCCCACTGTTGGTTTTCATCACCCGTCTCTCCAGCTTCATCCACCAGTGAATGATTGATGATCAGCCCTGGACAGTCGACCGATTGATTGGGGCTGGCAGGGTTGTGAGTGATGATGGAATTCTCAATCCCTCCTACTACATCATTGCAGTGGATGGAATCTACACCATCTGGTGACATGTTGTCGACAATTGTGGTGTAGACCATGTCAACTCCTACTCCGCTCAGTGAGAGCCCGCCTCCACCATACTTACTCCCTGGATGGCCGTTGTTGGTGACAAAGGTATTACTCATCACCAGTGAGCCGCCGCTCATCTCGATCCCTTCGGACTTGTTCATGGTCACTACCGAGTCATTCAGGGTGATGTTGCAGTCTTCACCACGAAGGCCCGGGCCTGCACCACCCCGGATCTGAGAATGGCTGATGTGGAGCCGCGCACCCTGCCTGCATAGCAACGTTGGGTTGTCGCTGATTGTGGCCCCGCTCTCGAAGTCGAGGTTGTGGAGGTAGAGGGTGATATCACCAGTCGTATCCACAGATGGGTAAACCGAGCTAAAATCTGCTGCGTCAGATGCGTTCTGATCAGCGATGATTGCAACTGTAAACGGCGACTCACTCTCAAGGACCACTTTTGGCTGTGCGTAAGGGGCACCTGGGAGCATCTTGAAGGTCCATCCGTCAAGCCCCCCATTGTTCATGGCGTGCTCGAGGGCGATATTGAAGACGCAGTAGGGATTTTTAAAGGTTCCACCCAATCCCTTCATGTCAGTGCAGTTGTTCGACTTCCCTGTGTCGGTGAAGATATACAAAACCTTCTCAGGGTCCATGCAGGCGCCCGTCTCGATGTCGCAGGAGGAGTTGGGGCATTCTCCGTGATCGCTGCAACCAACGCAGATGTTGGCCATTGTGTCACAGATCGGCGTCGCCCCCTCGCAGGCCGAGTCATTGTCCTCGGTGCACTCGACGCACTCCCCGCTCGGGATGTCGCAAATCGGGTTGTCTTGATCGACTTCTGCGCAGCTAAAAATCGAAGCACAGTCCCCGCAGAGACCTGCTTTGCAGTAGGGCAATTCCTCAGGGCAGTCGGGGTTGATAAGTCCCAAGTTGGCATCGCATGCGAGTGGGTCGCCGGTGCTGGAGCCAGTGGTGGTCATGTCGGTGGTCGAACCCGTGGTCGAGGTGCTTGTGCCTGTGGTTGTTGACATTTCGTCATCGACGCAGGTGCCTGCCTCGCAGACGAGGCCACGGTCACAACCTCCGCCATCGGTACATCTACAGTCACGCTCTCCAATCCAACACTCCTCGCCACCTGACGAAGAACTAGAAGATCCACTGGTTGTGGAATCATCTGTGTTAGCCGGTGCTTCCGTCCCACAGGCAGTGAGACAGAAGGTGGTGAGAGTGAGGGTTGCAAAAAGATTCTGAGTCATGGTGTTCCTTTTTTGAAACAAGCGCAAAGCACACCTGTCCTTGGTCAATTTTCATTGCCGTGGGAGCTACCCTTCAATTTGAATGGTATGTCTCACGGCAATGGGTTTGAAATGATAAGCTGATTCATCCAACAAAACCCCACAGCATGCGCTGGAGATTTGTGCATAGAAAAGTCAACTTACCCGTTTCGCCCGATGATGTTAAAGGGCACATTACAGTCTGACTATATTCGCTTTCTTATGATTTGTCTAGTTCTGTCGACGGGAAATTTTGACTCACTCGTGTTATACTGCCTGAGATGAATCAACCCAAAGTCACCATCGGAATCATTCTTTATCGGGACACGACTTATCTTCCCTGGAGTTTGCCCTCGCTCTTGAATCAGGATTATCCGAATACTGAATTCGTTATTCGGGACCAAAGTCCTGAGGGCGAAGTTTATGAGTGGCTCGAGGAAAACCATCCAGATTTTTTTGAGAAGGCAACGATCAGTAAGGCTGACAATGTGATGCATAGTGGAGGGCATAATGCCATGATTCGTGACATGAAGGGGGAGATTTATTTTTGTGTGGGAGGTGACATGCTTTATCCCAAAAACTTTGTGAGTCGAGTGGTTGAAGCGATGCAAGACTCTCAGGATCATGTGGCCACGTGCAAAGTGATGCAGTGGAATTTTGAGGAAGTAAAAAAAGGTAATCTACATGGATCAAAAACCACTAAAATTGATAGTTTTGGTATTGGGCTTACTAAAAGCCATCGCTTATTTGATCGTGGGCAAGGGGTTGAGGTGACCCAATTTTTAGAGGATGGTAAAATCCTTGGTCCTTCAGGAACATTGGCTGTTTTTGATCGTGTGGCACTAGAGGCGATCTCTTATAAAAATGAGGAAGGAGTGTTGGAGTACTTTGATGAAAACCTTCACTATAAAAATGATTGTGATTTAGCTTATCGCTTGGCTTGGGCTGGGTTTAAAACCTTACTTGTTGATGTGGAGGTGTACCACGATCGTCAATTGGGTGAAAAAAGTAAAGGGGCTTTGCAGCGCCTTAAGCATCACCATGAAAAAGCAAAGTGGGCCAAAGAAAGCTCCCTTTTAGGCCATTTAGTGGTATTGAAAAAGAATTTTGATTCTAATCATTCATTTTCTGTAAAATTTAGGACAATACTCAGTCAGCTGGCCCGTTACATTTACACGCTTTTGCTGGCTCCAAGCATGCTTAAAACTTATAGAAAGGTTCGGGTGATGAAGCCAGAAATAGAACGCAGAAAGCAGCAAATGAAGAAGTCAGTGCCTGCTCAAACAATTGAAACGTTGATGACCTGACCCATTAAAAATGAAACATGAAATTACACCAAAGGTTTCGATTGTCATTTTGGATTTCATGAAGGCGAGCCGTGTTTGTGAAAATGTGAAAAGTATTTTAGAACAGCGCGTTGATTTTCCAGTTGAAGTGATTGTGGTGGATAATTCTGTGAATGAAAAGAATGCAGCCGAACTTAGTGTATTGGAACAATATCCCAATGTGGTGATAGAAATTAACCAGTCGAATGAGGGCTATGTTAAGGGAAATAATGCTGGTGCCAAACTGGCTTCTGGTGAATACATTTTAATTGTCAATCCGGACATCGTGTGGCGCGAAACGCACACCCTTCAAACGCTGATGGATTACATGGAGGGGCATGAGGAAATAGGTATTTTGGCTCCAAAACAAATCAATGATGGGGACGGAAAAGAGGCGATGACGGTGCGAGCTTTTCCTAAGCTTTTTTTACAAATTGCTCGGCGTACCTGGCTTCGAAAATTGCCTTTGGTTAAAAAATGGGTGGCTCACGATGAAATGCGCCATTTGGATTATGATCAAACTCAGGAGGTGGATTGGCTCCAGTCTTCGTTTTGGGTGATGCGTAAATCTCTATGGGAAAGTTTGGGCGGCTTAAATGATGATTATTTTCTCTTCATGTCCGATCCTGACATGTGTCATCGAGTTTGGGAAAAAGGGTATAAGGTGGTTTATTATCCGAAGGCAGTGGTTTATGCAGATGGGATTCGTTTGAGTCAGGGGGGGCTACGAACTTTCTTTAAAAAATGGACCCTCCGTCAGCACATGAAAGATGCGATTAAATACAGTTGGAAGTATAAATTTAAGAAGCATCCTCGAAAAAACTCCACTGCGTAATTCGTAATGCGTAATCCATAATTCGTATTACGTAGTATGAAGTACGAATTAAGTAGTGAGTTTCTTTTTTAATTGAATTTCTTCCCGAATCGTTACCTTTAAACTAGATTCATTGTTTTTTTGAATCCCTAATTCATGCTCTCTGGCCACGACAGAAGCGCGGTGCAGGCTCTCAAACGTTCCTGCATCAATCCACTCCCCTTTGACTTGATGGGCGGTTAAACTTCCATCTTCTAGGTAGAGACGGTTTAGATCGGTGATTTCATATTCAAGTCGGGCTGAAGGCTTGAGTTGTGCTGCGTAGGTGGCGACATTTTGATCATAAACATAGAGTCCTGTTTGAGCGAGGCTGGACTTTGGGAATTCTGGTTTTTCTTCAAGGCTCAGCACCCTTCCATTGTCATCCATTTCCACGACTCCAAAGCGCTGAGCGTCTGGCACTTCTTTGACAAAGATCTTGGCTCCTTCCTTGTGATCTGCAATGATTTTTGAAAAATCGTCTGTGTAGATGTTATCGCCTAAAATCAGAGTGCAGCTGTCTCCGGCAATGAATTCTTTACCCAAAACAAATGCCTCTGCAATTCCTCGGGGTTGATCTTGAACTTCATAAACAAAGCGGGCTCCAAACTCCTTTCCTGATCCCAAAAGATTTAAAAAATCTCCGGAATGTTCGGGGGCAACGATGATGAGAATATCCTTTATGCCCGCCTTGAGGAGGGTGTGAAGTGGATAATAGATCATCGGTTTGTTGTAAACCGGCAGAAGTTGCTTGCTGGTTACTTTTGTCAGGGGGTACAAACGGGTTCCTGTGCCTCCGGCGAGGATGATTCCTTTCATTTCGGGTTGGTTTCGAGTGGGTAAACGGATGGGCTTACGGGTTGGTTTCGAATTGGTTTACGGATGGGTAAGCGAATTGGCGGAGGATTTGGGGTTGATTTTACCTGAGTGACTGCTTGAAATCAAGTTACAAGTAAAATTGTTTTGTTTTTTCCAGCAGTTGGGCCAGTGGGACAGTTTCCGCTTCGACTTTGCTGCGCTCTTTCCATTCCACTGAATCGTTTTCGAGGGTTCGTTTAGACAGAACCATTCTCAAGGGGATTCCAATCAGGTCTGCATCGGCTAACTTGGTTCCAGCTTGTTTATTTCGATCGTCATAAAGCACTTCGATACCTGCTTCAAGTAGCTTGTGGTAGAGTTCTTCAGAGGCGTTTTTAACTTCATCATTCTTCCCCAAGCCAACAAGGTGAACCTGGTAGGGGCTCAAGGATTTTGGCCAGATGATTCCTCGGTCGTCATTGTGAATCTCAACGGCTGTGGCCATACTTCTTCCAATGCCTATGCCGTAACAGCCCATATAATATGGTTTTCTTTTTCCTTCTGCGGTGGTGAATTCGGCTTCTTTCATCAGGGTGGTGTAATGCGTGCCCAGTTGAAAAATATTTCCCACTTCAACTCCCTTTCCTTCTTTGAGAGTTTTTCCTTCTTTGGTTTGGGCTGCTTCAGGTGGCATGGCGATGTCGGCTAAAAGGTCGACCTCAAAGTCACGCTTATAATTGACGTTGATGGTGTCTTTTCCAAATTCATCGGCTCCGGTACAAAGGTTGTGCGCGGTTTGGAGCGAGAGGTCGCCCACTTTTTTAACCTGAATTTTGAGCGGAGAAACGTAGCCTATCACTGTACCCTGAGCTTCAACTTCTGCTTCGGTGGCGAGTCGTATTTCATAACATCCAATGACATGTTTTAATTTGATTTCATTGACCGCTAGATCCCCTCGGATGACCGCTAGAATGGGTTCATTTTGGTCCGTCATGTAGAGGACTGATTTTATGTGTTGCCAGGCTTCATTTTGATGCACCCGACACCCTTCTTGAATGGAATTGCCTCGCTCTACCGCTACAATTTCAGTTGGCTTCATGGCTTCATCAAGGTTTTTATCCTGACGAGCGAATTCAACAACTTCTTCATGGGCGGCATAACTTTTGTCTTCGGTGATGAGGTAGCGACTCTCCCCTATTTTTGATTCCACGACAAATTCATGACAGTACTCTCCCCCAATGTAGCCGTTGTCCGATTCAATCATCACGGTATCAAGTCCTATTCGATCAAAGATTCGAGTGTAGGTTTGAGCCATGTTTTCATATTCTTTTTTAAAGTCTTCTTCATCAGCATGAAAAGAATAGGCATCTTTCATTAAAAATTCTCGTACCCGAAGCAGGCCGCCGCGTGCCCGCAATTCGTCTCTAAACTTTTGGGAAAACTGGTAAATATTGAAGGGTAGGTCTTTGTAGCTGATGTTGAACTTTCGGACCACATCGACCACCATCTCCTCAGCGGTTCCTCCCAATGCAAAATGAGCTCCCCGTTGATCTTGGATGCTCATCAATTCAAATCCAACCGAATTGCTGCGATTGGTTTCGTCCCAGAGTTCCATGGGATGAAGGACGGGGGTGATCATTTTTTGAGCGCCTGCTCTGTCCATTTCCTCCTCGACAATGGCTACTAATTTGTCGCGCACTCGCATGCCAAGGGGTAGAAAATAATACCGGCCGGCGGTTGATTCCCGGATGAAGCCTGCTTGAAGGAGTAGCCTATGACTTGTCATTTTAACGTCTCCCGAAATGTCTTTGACGGTTTTTCCGAATAATTTTGAATATTTCACAGTGTATGATGTTAATTTTACCTTATTATTGTGTTAGATCTATTATTTTTTTTCAAGGTTCCATTGTACATTGGTGGTTAATTTTTAATCCCACCACCACCTTTCCATTCACTCATTTATTCCAAATACTTCTTCAAAATAGTTTCTTTCTGTTTTGGCATTAACTCAATTTGCTTTTCTAATTCAGCAATTTTCTTTTCAATCTTTCTTATTTCAGCAACTATTTTTTTCTGTTCGTCTATTGTTGGTAATGGGATTTTAAACTCTTCTAACTGTAATTTAGTAATCGCTTGTCTTGAAGTGCCACCGTCACCAATTTGCAATAACTTGTGTTTGTATTCTTTGCTGACCAAAATCATTTGTACATATTTCGGAAGAGCCTTGTCATTGGTCCGAATTATAGAAACGTGCTGATTAACTCTTGCAGGTAAATATTTATCTTCTACAATACAGCATCTTGCTACGGAAGCTCCAGTGATGTTAAAAAGAATATCATTTTTCTCAACTGTTACAATGTCTAACTTCTTGGCTTGTTCTTCATTGATAAAAGCAAGTCCTTTTTCTACAAAACCATAATCGTAAATATTTTGACTTCTTATTAAGCTAATTCCACTTTCTTGATAAGAACCTTTTCCTCCTTTTGGAGTTGCTCCACTTCCAATTTTAGCTGTAACCTCTTCTAATTTTGTTAAACTGCCTTTTGAATTGCTAATTGTTTTTCCTATATCTTCCCTTAGCTTCTCAATTCCCTCAACTGCTTTTTGTTCTTGTATTTCTAATTTTTCAATTTCAGCAACTATTTTTTGTTGAATACCTTTTGGAGGAAGTGGGATTTTGATTCCGTTTATAACACCAGATAAATTATTAATATTTGATCCGCTTCCAATATCTCTAACAGATTGTCTAAGTAAAATATTTAAAAGTTGAAAGAAGTATTTGGGTTCATTATAATTCTTAACTCGAATAATCCCCATAAATCCACCAGCATAATACTTTGTGTCATTTTCAATAAAAGCAACCTTTCCTAAATGCTGTTTGCTTCCACTTGAGAAACAAATAAAAATATCATTATTCTTTAGTTTCTTCTCATCAGAAATTTGATAATCATCATACAAGAAAACCTCTTTTTTAATTTTAAAACTTCCTTTCAGAGTAATATTATCTGCTGTTAAAATTATTTTAGAAGTTTTACTGTTGGATTGATCAGATTTAGAATAAGTGACACCTCTAATAATATCTGCTATTTCATCAAACCTTTTGCTTTCCCACTTACTCTCAATTTTCACTTTTTTTTTAGCCGAGAGCGAAATGTTCTTTTCAAAATCTACTCGGTCAAAAGCGAGCATATCTACCAAGTTGTGGTAACTTACATTTTGTTGTAAATTTTCGGGTAAGTCTAAGTCAAATTCTCCATTAAATGCTTTGTAAATGTAAGTACTTGCTTTTTCTGGATTGGTAAAAGTATTTTCATCATAAAGCTGCGTGCATTCATCTATGCTCTTGCTTCTTTGAATAGCGTGAATGCCTTCACTTCCCCTACGGTTACTAAATTCATAACCTAAAAAGCGTTTTTCTTCATTCTTTTCGCCTGTTTTTATCAGCACTAATTTTTGAGGGTAAGCAATAATATAATATAGAACTTTATCTTGTTCTAATGCTAAAATTGAATTCCAAAGTTCTTTTTCGTTCTTTGCTTTTATTTTCTTTTTGTATTCTTGATAAATTTCGTGTGCTTCTACTTTTTTGTTAGGTGTTTTTTGAAGTAATGTTTTGTAATCTTCAAATGCTAAATCATCCCAAACGTGAGCAACATATTTAGCAATAGGGTTTTCTATTCCGTTTACGGTTACATCTTGCAGATTTACAAACACCTTTTTTATAGCTTCTTCAATATTAATTGCATCTGCATTATTTCTACGCCTTAAAAATAAGGTAACGGTATTTGTTCCAGTTGCCATAAAGGTATTAGAACCCATTTCTGCAATGGCTAAAACATCAAAATGTTTTAATAAAATTTCTCTTGTCTGAGTATAAATTCCAGTATTGCTTAAAATACTACTTGGTAAAATAATTCCTGCAACTCCTCCGTCTTTTAATAGTTGCTTCGTACGCTCTATAAATAAACATTCTATTTCAGAACTTTGGTCGGTTAGTCTGTTGTATAAATCAAATCCTATTTTGGATTTTTCTTCATCCATCAACCCTTTAAAAGCGGAAACGGAGTAGGGAGGATTTGAAATTATTACATCAAATTGTTTGTTGTCTTGTGAGTAAGTTTTATCTGTTTCGGTTAAGAGGTCTTTAAATTCTGTAGATGTAGAAAAGTCACCTAATCCATCTCCGTGAATCACTTTTGCCAAACCGTCACCGTGTAAATAACAACTTACTTTTGCTGTCTTTACTAAACGGTAATCCTTTTCAATTCCATAAACATAATCTTCTGCCCAATCGAATTGATCTTTTTGCCAACTGTCTAAAGCTCTTTTGGTACTTGGATTGTAATCGTTTGGATTTAATTCATCAATGTATTTTTGTACCTCTTCCATTGATTCTGTAATGAAATGTCCACTTCCTGCGGCATAATCAATAACAGTTGGTAACAAGTCTTTTTTGTTTCCTTCTTCTATTTTTTGTTTAGTTATTTCTTGAAATGGTAAACTTTTAATAATAAATCGAGCTATTGGTACAGGAGTGAAAAACTGTCCAGATTCTTGTTTTAGTCCTGTTGTTAATAGTAATTCAAAGAAGTCACTTAAAAACTGCTGACGATAATTATACCTTATTTGATAGACTTGAAGTAATTCAACGACTTCTTTTACAACTTTTGCATTTTCTTGAAAAGAGGCATCATCATAAACTTCTTTTATGGCAAATTCATTATTCTTTTTAAGTCGTATTTCAGTTAGAATATCTTTGAATTGATCTTTGTATTTATCATCGACTTGCTGAAAACGTTTGTCAAATTCACTATCACTTACATCTGTAACTTTCTTTTCTAACAATTCAAGCATTCCTCTATTGTAAAGGTCTGTCATTCGTTTTTGAAAAGAGATGTGGTCATCTTCTCCTTCTAACCATTGAAAATGAAGTTGTTCATCGTCATTTCTGTCTTCATCAACAATTTTGCATAGAAAAAGAGTGAATATTTTGTTAAAAGCATTTGGTTTATCAGAAACTACATTGTGTCTTAAAATTTCAAGAAAACGATTAAAAATAAAGCTACTGTCTTCCTGTTTTAAAACTTTTAAATCTTGTTTAGTTAAGGCTTTACTTTGAAATTCATAAGCTGATGCCCAATTATCAAAAATCCCATTCGTTTTTGGTAATTTGTTCCATCTTTCAAAGAAGTCTTTTACGTTTGCTGTTTGTCGGTAATCTTCTTCAATTTTTACGATTTCATTTCGGTACTTGATGTCTTTACCATCTAATTCAGAAGCGTACAACATTATTACTTCGGCATTTTTATCTTGTTGGAAATAGGTAAAAAGTTGTCCTCCGTTTTTTTCTAAATTTTTAAATTCTTTGTCAAACTCAGCTCCCCAAGTTTTACATTCAATCATTAGATAAGCAGAACCGTTATCACGAGTTACCAAAATATCTAGTCGTCCACTTGTACCGTGTCCTGTTTTCCAAGCTTTCTCTAATGTAATATTTTTAGGTTGATAGCCTTTCTCAAGCAATCTGTCAACGCATTCAAATGTAACCCAATCTTCTGGCTTAACAATATTCTGAATAGAATTTTTTGAATCACCAAGCTTTATTTCTCCTCCAAAATTGAATTGATTTTTTTCAAAATCTACTTCAATTGCATATTTCCCGTATTTCTTTTGAAATATTCCTGTTGCGTTATTTTTAGGTGTAAATCCCAATGCTTGTATGAGTTTTTTGTATTTCATAAGCTATCTTTATTTTTTAATTAAGCTTAAGCTTTTTTAAACTGATTATAATTCAGTTAAAATAACGGGGCAAGCATTTGGCAATTGTGCCTATAGATTGTATTTGATACACTACAACTGTTACTTTTGAACCATGAAACAAAAAATCTTCAAAAAAATCATTGCAGCGGCTGCTTTCTTGGCTATTTTTGCCATATTTCTAGCACCAGTTGCTCTCGCCCAAACCAATTTCAATCCCCCTTCAGTTTTGCCAGGTGACAATTATAATATTGGGGGGTATGGGGATGCCTGTATTGGCCTGGCAACGATGATTCGAACGGGAGACATTACGTTGAGGCAAATCCCTTGTTTTATCAAGTACTTTTCGCAGTTGTTGATTGGTATCGCGGGGACTATTTCTGTTATTTTTGTCATGATTGGAGGGTACCGTTACACCATCATGTCTGAAAGCGGAAAGGAGGAGGCGAAACGTACCATCACCTATGCCTTGGTTGGTCTGGCTGTGAGCCTGATGGCCTGGATTTTAGTGGACATTGTCCTTCAATTTGCAACCGAATAATTATTACTCATTCATTCACCCATGCCTAAACGTATTTTTAATTCAGATTTGCTTAAAAAATCTCAAAAACGTATTGACGGACTTCGTAAAAAGTTTGATGACTTGTCTGCTAAAACACCTAAAAAGACTCCTAAGAAGTCAATTCCAAAACCTCCAAAGAGTGAGGTGACGGATGTAAAGATATCGATTTCAACCACCTCAGTGGTGAAGGCAACGGTGGCTATATTTTTACTGCTTGGCTTGGTTCAATTTTTAGGCATCATTCAAGGGACGATTATAACTTTTTTAGTCGCTTTATTTCTTTCTATAACGCTGACACCTGGGGTTGATCGACTTCATCGCTACAAGATTCCCCGTCCGCTAGCCATCATCATCATCTATCTTTTCGTGATAGGTGTTTTTGTGATTCTATTTTCGAATCTCATTCCTATTTTAGTGGAGCAAATTGAGCAAATCGCTCGAAGTCTGCAGAGTATGATTCAGAATTTGGCCAATGGTAGCTACAGTGATTTTTGGCTGATGGAGCGGATTCAGCCCTATGTTGATCAAGTGTGGGCTAACATTGACCTGGATGACTTAGCATCTGAGCTTACTGGTAATTTGAGAGGGTTTGCCACTAATTTGGGTGGTTTTGCTGAAAATGCTTTTGGTGCGATTTTGGCTGTCTTTAACGGAATTTTAAACTTGCTTCTGGTCCTTGTGATCACCTTCTTTATGATTTTGCATTCCAGGGGCTCAAGTGATTTCTTTCACTCGCTTTTCCCTCATCGTTATTCTTCATACATCACTTTAAAGAGTCAGCAAATCAGCACGCGTGTGGGAGAATGGGTTCGAGGTCAGCTGCTTTTGGCTTTGGCGATGGCAATATTGACCTTTGTACTCCTTTCTATCATTGGACTAGACTATGCGCTCACGCTCTCTCTTGTTTCTGCCTTGGGTGAATTCATTCCTTATTTCGGTCCCATCATTACCTTTGCTTCGGCCGCTTTAATTGCCCTCAATCAAGACCCTGTTCTATTTTTATGGTTGATTCCTACCTATGTTGTGATTCAATTTGTTGAGGGAAATATGTTGGTTCCTTTGATTGTGGGACGTTCGGTGGGCTTGAATCCTGTTGTGGTTATGTTTGCCTTATTCACTGGAGCAAGCCTGGGGTATTCTTTGGGGGGTGACAGTGTGGGCTTGGCGGTGGTGGGCATGATCATTGCGGTGCCAACGGCTAATATCATTTCTCTTTTTGTCGAGGATTATACGCATAAGAATAAATAGAGATTTTAACTTCCCTTAACCTTACCTTGCCAAATTATAATCTTCCTATTATAATAAGTTTAGCCTTGCCCTTTTACATCATTGGTGGAGATGCATGTGGTTGATGAATCTAAACTATGTTTTAATGCGGATGATTAAGCTCTATCCTCATTAGATAAACTTTAGATCCATGCCCTTGTATTATTAATTTGAGTGACATGAGATGATGTTTTTTCTTGATGTTTTTTTACTTTACACTGATGGTCACTGCTAAAGGTGATGGGAGTTTTTTATGTGTGTGTACTTATCTTATTCTAGTTGTGAATTTAACTAGAGATAGATGATTTATACTCCTCTTTCCTTTTGTGGTGACCATGACAAGGAAAAGCTATTTTCTATGTCTACTGGTTACTTGTATGAACAAGTTCATGAGTGTTTTATAGGCACTTTTGTATAAAATGGACTTGTAAGCGTTTTAGCTCTGTTTGTCTTTGGCAATCAGAATCTCATACATCAAAAAGACCTGAGGACAGGCTTTGTCCCAGGCACAACAGATTCTTCCCCCACAAGGAGGGGGCAACTGATGAACACGAACTTTTTTTGGAGGATTCTCCTCCTTCCATTCCTCTCCCTTTCCCTTTGCTTTTCTTTGGCTTTGGGGGGGTGTGCGGCAGGTGAGAGTATTGGTGACACTGACCTTGTTTCAGATGTCGAATTTGACCCTGACTCGTCTGACCCAGGTTGCGGTGATGGCATTGTCCAGCAGGATCTTGATGAGGAGTGCGATGAGGGTGAGGACAATAACGACCAAGGCTTTTGTACAAATGCCTGCCTGGTTGCCTTTTGTGGTGATGGTTTAATTCAAGCTGGGGCTGAGTCCTGTGATGAGGGTGGTAATAACGGCCTTCTTGATGCTGGATGCACGCTTGAGTGTGAGCCAAAGGAGTGTGGTGATGGCATTGTCCAGCCTGGCGAGGCTTGCGATGACGGCAATGAGAATGATGATGATGGATGCACCACAGCCTGCTTACTCCCCTCTTGCGGTGATGGCATTGTTCAGCCTGGTGAGGACTGCGATGACGGCAATCACAAAAATAGGGACGGCTGTACTGAGTGCGCCCTCGACTGTGGCAATGGACTTCAAGAGAATCATGAACCCTGCGATGACGGGAATGATGTCGATGATGATCAGTGCACCAACTCTTGCGAATTGCCCACTTGTGGGGATGGAATTAGACAGGCGGGTGAGGAGTGTGATTTTTTAGATGAAAGTGAGGAAGCCCTGGATGGTTGCACTCCATTGTGTTTGGCTCCTCGCTGTGGTGATGGGTTCATTCATGAAGGGGTGGAACAGTGTGACCCCGGAAGTCAGCAGACCGATACCCCTGGTTGCATTGGTCCGGACACCAACTGGGTAAGCCAAGAGTTGTTTTGTAGAGATGGGCAACTTATCTTTGTAACGGACACTTATTATAAGATTGCTCCTGTCCACGAACCTCAAGTTGGCATTGACTACAATTTCTTCCGTGGTCGGTCAGGTCTTAACAGTGCGGATACTCGTTGTCAAGAGCGCGCTGAAAAGGCTGGTTTGAGCGGAGAATACCGCGCTTGGTTGAGTGTTAATGCTCCTGACGGTTCTGCAACGGAGCATGTCGGCTTGAATGCCGATGACTTGCTTTTAGTCGCTTACTTTGGCCGTGATGTTCAGGAGGGAATTGACTCAAGTCTCACTGTCATGTCGGATCACTGGAGTCCCACTTATGGGATTTCTTTGATTGATGATGACTTTCACTTCGAGCGTCCAGTGAAGGGGGTCTATGGTAAGGATAAAGCCGTCTTAGCCTCTTGGAGTTCAACGGATGCACGCGGCGAGTTTTACAGCTCAGGTGACGCAGTTGGTGACTGTTCGCAATGGTCCGACCCTTCAGCTGGTAATGTCCATCTGGGTCGCCCAGGCATTGCCTCACAGTGGACGATTGGGGCTTCGAATCCAATGACGGTTACATGTAAATAAGGAAGTGGATTCCGTCTCAACTGTATCGAATTCAGGAAGGAGGAATAGCCAGGCTACTCAAATCTACCATGAGGAAACAAGGTCGACGCTCTCACATGAGAGCGTCTTTGACCTGCATTTGTATTGACAAATTATTAATTTATATTAAAATGTAATGGAAATACCTCCCAAATCTAAGGCTCAATGACCTTAAAATCACCCTCACACCACAACCAAAAAGTTGTCCTTGCCACCCTTGAACTCTTGAGGGAGCGAACAGATATTACTGCTGGGCAAAGGAGGGAGTTTATTATGGGTTTTAAACTCCGACTTTCTGAATTAACTGATAAGCACAATGAAAGTGCTGTAGTTAGTGTGTTTTTGGACGCTGTGCATGATTTTTTTTATGACCTTGATAGAAAATTTTCTACTAGGATTAGTAGGGGTAATGTAGAAGCTATATTAAAAGTAAGAAACGCACGTGGTATTAATAAGAGTTATCGTGCCATATTGGACTCGTTTGATGGCTCAGGGGCTGAATTGAACAGCTCACTAAAGCAGGATTTCCTTTTATCCTTGGATGCTTTTTTAATTAGAGTCTTTAACATCTCTCCTGATCAGTTTTATGAATTGGTAAAAATTTTTGTGTTCAATGAATATCGTTTCAAGGAGCATTTAAAATCACTAAATTATTCCAAGCGTGTGGAATTCATTCATGATTTTAAGAATCAGCTATTTTCATGTACAACCATAGAATCACTAAGTTCCTTTAGTGAAATTTTAGACTCATTATTTATTAAAAATCATGAAATAGAAAGTATTAGTTCTAACCCAAACTCTCAATTTTCTCCTGAAAATTTTGAAGACATATCGATTGAAAGTGTGTTGAAGTGTTATTTTTGGGCGTTCTTTTCAAGGGAGGCGGATGGAATAGAATCCTTATTTGAAAATGAAGAATCGATCAAGTCAGTGCTAGTTGAAATTAGGGAGTTGATGGATGACGTCGCAAAAAATCATCCAGGCCATTTGAATAGATTGTTGAATGATTTTAAGGAGGCGTTACCATTTTTAATGAGCAAATTACGAAATATAGAAAAAAATGAGCGGTCTTCGTATTTGCTCTGGTTTATTTCTACCTTAAAAAGCAGAGTTTCAAATCTTTTAAATCCAGTGGATTATGATCCAACGGAAGACCTAGAGGCTGCGCAATAGTCACTAGATTTATTCTTAGTCTATTGAGGCTTTTTTGACTCCTGACTTTAATTGAACTCTCTTGCTTGAATTAAATTCTAATCTGGCCCCTTTACAAGCCATTCAATCCGTTCTAGATTGAGGACAGCTTAAACCTCAATATTATGAAACGATTTGTCTTACTTTTTTTAGCCCCTGCCCTTTTATTTTCTAGCTGTGGTGTATTTGTTGATTCCAAGGCTTTTAATAATGAACTCTCCCAAATCAACCAAGCGGTGAATCAAGCTTATAATGATTACAAAGACCAGGCAGAAAGCACAGGTTTGGTGGAGGAGCAAATCATGGCGCTTGAAACAGCTCGGGTTGAACTTTTAGAAATCTTGCGTGCCCATGAGGCTGAGATAAAAGCGGTAAAAGCTGCTTCTGGTGGTAAAGATTTAAAAAATACCTTTTTGTCTGATGTGGCGATGTTGATTGAGATGACTCGGAATGAAGAGAAGGAATTGGCTGAAGTATGGCTCAATATGGCTAATGGCATTGGAGATCCCGCTGAAAATTCGTCTGAAGAATCAAAGTTAATGGAGACTATTGAGGCAAAAAATAGCCGTTCCTTTGAAAAAATAACCGCTGCCCAAGAAGCCTTTGCAGAAGCAAACGATTATATTTTGGAATAAAAGATTATGTAGTTTCAAGAAGTTGATAAGCTGCAATGCCAAAGGCTACACTGACGTTGAGGGAGATTTTTTGCCCGTGCATGGGAATGTGTAAAACATCATCGCACAATGCTAAGAGCTCATCCTTTACCCCTTCAATTTCATTTCCTAAAATTAAGCAGGCTGGCTCATTTAGCACATAAGAATGAAGTGCGTGGCTTGTATCATTTTTTTCTAAGGCAATGATTCTCACCCCTTCCTCTTTAATTTTTTTTAAGAGCTCCAGAGGATCAGAATGATATTCCCAGGCTACAAATTGGTCAGCATCTAGGGCTGTTTTACTGATTTCTTTTCGTGGGGGGCACGCGGTGTAACCTGTTAAATAGAGCTTTTCTACCCCAGCTCCATCACTTGTCCTAAAAACCGCACCCACATTGTGCATGCTTCGAATGTTATGCAAAATGACTGTGAGTCTATGCTTCATGTCTAGACGTGGTAAACTACCATGGAATAAGGATTGTGAAGGATTTTAGTGCTCAAAAGGCCCTCAATTTCTTTAGGTTCAATCCCTTTTATGTTCCACAAGATTCCGTAGTCTACGCGCTCAACGGTTTGACCAAGATGTTGATTGAGAGACGTTTTTTTTGCCTCACCCATGAACTCTTTTTCATTGGCTGTAATTAATGCTGCTTCCCAAATCAACTCAGCTGGTGTGAGTCCTCCTTGTGGGGTGTATTGATAAATTTTTCCTTCCCATTTAACAAATACATGATGCTTATTGAAGTTGGCCAATTCACCTGAATTGAGAATTTTTTCAATGGCAACGTTTGCTTCAGCAGCCTCTGTCAAATTGATTCCAAAGAATTCAAAGCGATCCAATCCAAGCTCATGCCCCTTCCGCTTGAATGCCTCTTCAATGGTTCTTTCGCTATTGTCTGTGATGATTAAGCGGGTAAAAATTTCTACATCATAATTTGGTTTTGGCTTCACTTCAATGTTCTCCTCAATGATTCCAAGGGGGTTGTATTTTGAAGAGTCATATTTTTCATTGGCCTCTAAATAATTTCGAATGGATTCAAAAATCAATTCACCATTGCCTGAGGGGTCGCGTTCAGGATGAGGCATCAACGCTAGAATATTGCCTGCTGGATTGCAAATACCGGCAATCGCATGCATTGAGCCATTGGGTGTGGTGGGATAATCGTCGCTAACTTGCCCCGCTTTATTTGAATACCTAAAGAGGATCTGATCATTCTCCTCAAGCGCGGTGAGTAGCGCTTCTGGAATCACAAAGCGTCCCTCTCCATTGGCCACTGGAACATGTAGGAGTTCATCAAAATCATTGAAAGCGGAGCGATTTTTAGGGGCTGTATTTTTAAGGTAAGCCCATTGATTGCGAAATCCTGTGTCTAGTACCACCCCCTCCTTCACCATCTCGTTCCATCCCAAGCCCATGCCAACAGCTAAATTGTCGTATCCAGGAATCAATCCTGTTTCAACCAATACTTGGGCTCCATTACAAATGCCCAAGATAACTTTTCCTGCTGCTGCCTCCTTCTTTATAATCTCCATGATGGGTTCTTGGGCGGATATAATGCCACTCCTTCCTCGGTCTTCATAGCTGAATCCCCCTGGAATACAGTAGCCATCAAATTCTTTGCAACGGGATTCATCCAATACCCCTTTTTCATTCCAAAGAATGATTTCTGCCTCCATTCCATGGCGCCTGAAAGCTCTGGCAGATTCATTTTCGCAGTTGGTTCCGGGAAAGGAAATGATGGCAAATTTTTTCATGAAGGCTAATTTAAAAAATCACATCCAGCATACAGGATTGAAAATAAGTCGGCAATTGATCCTTTGCTTAATTGTTCTACTAACCCCCTTTAAAGGGTTCCTTCACAGCTCGAGCGACCACTAGACCATAGACCTTCTCTAGCCCCGCCTCTTGTTTCAGTACTCTGGCACATTCATCCAGAGTAGAGCCTGTGGTGCAGACATCGTCCACCAAGAAACAAACCTTTTGACTGAGTTGTTTCAAACTCCCCTTATTCAATTGGAATGCGTTTTTTAGGTTCAGTCGCCGTTCAATTTTTTTAAGTTTTGCCTGTTGTGATGTGTTTTTAACCCGATTTAAAAGGAGTTCAATTTTAACAGGCTTTTCAAATTTGTTTGCCACACCATTTGCCAGCAGGTCTGACTGATTGAAACCTCGGTGTGCCAGTCTCTTTTTATGGAGAGGGACGGGAACAAGAAAGAAATCTTGCTTTTTGAGCATGTAAAGCTCGGATAGTTTTTTGATCAACAAGCTCACAAATACAGCATTGAGTTCTCGCGTATATTTATACTTAAACTGACTAATGGCGGCCTTTAATTCGGGATTCTTACTGTAATCTGCTGCATAAATCACGCCATCTAAATATTTAAATTCACTCCGTTGTTGATTTTTTCGTGAGAGTTTTGGAGCACTTTTTATTCTCATCTTACCCCGACAGGCGCTGCAGAAAAATGTCCCCTCTGTTTTACAAGAGGCGCAGGCAGGTGGAAAGAAAAAATTGAGAAGTTGGCTCAGTAGCTTCATTTGATTTCAAGGGGTCAGAAGAGAGTGAGCTTAATTGAACTTTGAGCTCTTGACAAGACCTCTTTTTTAAAAAAATCCTCAAATACGGTTTTTTAAATTCTTTGATTCATTTTATTTTAAAATCATGCTAAGCTAACTCTTGGTTTTTTAATTTTTACAATCATGCAAAACGTTATTGTGATTTCTCAGGTCGTGATTTCAATCATTCTAATGATTTTAATTCTGACTCAAAATAAAGATGGTGGTCTTTCAGCCGTCATGGGAGGGGGGTCAAATTTTGAAGCGGTACGTCGTGGGCCAGAGAAAGTTATTTTTAGAGCGACCATTGTGTTTGGTGTTTTATTTTTACTCAATGCGCTTGCCTTTCTTTTTGTTTAGGTTTTTGCTTCGGTAAATACATTTAATGACTTCAAAAAAACTCTTTAAGAAGCTTAAAAAAGTTGAGAAAATTGGCTTGGTTTTCCTATCCATTCTCCTGATTTTTTCTGCCTATCGCCTTGGCGAAGCTTTTTATTTGGACAATACAGAACAGGAATTCATTGTTGGTGGTGACTATACAGAAGGCTCTGTGGGTTCGGTTGACACCCTCAATCCTCTATTTGTAAATCAGGGGGGTGTTTCTAGTGACTTGGTCAACCTTATTTTTTCTGGATTGACGCGCTTTGACACACAAACGGGAGCAATAGTTGGTGATCTTTCCACTTTTAGTGTTTCTGAGGATGGTAAAACATACACCTTTATCATCAAGGACGGAGCGATGTGGCACGATGGCACCTTGGTGACTGCCAATGATGTGATTTTTACTTATGAAGAGGTGATAAAAAGTCCAGAATTTAATGGAGCCATTTTAAACTATAATGATTTATCTGGAATTAAGGTGACGAAGGTGGATGAGCGCACGGTTGAATTCTTGCTTGAAAAGCCAGACGCCTTCTTTTTGACCAAGACAATGACCCCTATTCTTCCTCGTCATACCCTTGAGAAAGTTCCCATCAATGCCTTGGAATCAAGTCCATTTAGCTTCCAGCCCATTGGCTCAGGGCCTTATCAATTTGTTTCTAAAACTCTTTTTCCAACTCACGAGGAGTACGGATTGGAACATTTTCCAAATTACCATGGCGATAAGCCAAACATTAATACCCTTTTGATCAAAGTTTTTCCTGATTTTGAATCTCTAGAAAAGCAACTTGAGACATTGGATGGCATACGTTTCATCCCCCAAGAAAATGTAGCTGACCTGTCTAAAAAAAAGTACCTTGTTTTTGATGAATATGAGCTTCCACAATATGTGGCTCTCTTTATGAATAATGATGCAGAAAAGCTTAAAGATGTTGATGTTCGTTTTGGCTTACAATTAGGAACAGATAAGCAGGCCATTGTTGACCAATTGGGATATGAGCAAATCATTGACACCCCTCTTTTAGAGATTGATAAAGAAAATTGGGTGAATCAATATAGTGTTAAAAAGGCGAATGGGGCGCTTTATAGAACTGTGTGGCAGATTCCAAATAAAGAGGCATTAGAATTAACGGGTCAGAATTTAGAGGATGTTTTGGGGGAGCCTACAGGAACCGCAGAGGTCACCAATATCACCACACCTAATGATGGAGAAGATTGGATGACGAGTATTGAGCCCATTACGATTTCTGGGAGCGTGCCTGAGGGCACTGAAAAAATTTGGATCAATGAATATGAGCTCACTTTGTTTGAACCTGGTGACACGGCATGGAATTATGAAGCTTCCAATCGATTTGACAGCATTGAATCAGGAAAAAATGTCTTTGAGGTTTACATAGGCAGCTCTGAAGAAGATAGAGTTTTGATTGATGCCATTACTATCTACTTTGAGGATGATGTTCAAGTCGCTGATAGTGATGATAAAAGTCGGGTTGATATGGAAAATGACCAGGCCTCTAATCTTCCCATTCGTGAGAACCGAAATGGTGAGCCGCTTAAGTTGAGATTGTTAACCAGTGACTCCCCTGTTGAGTACCGTCAAGTGGCTGAATTGATTCAGGTGCAGTGGCAAAAAATAGGCGTGGACCTTCAAATTGAAGCCCTCTCTGGCACTGCTTTTCAAGAGCGGGTGACCAATCGTGATTATGATGTGTTGCTTTTTGGTCAGAACCTAGGGTATAATCTCGACGCTTATCCGTATTGGCATAGTTCTCAGGCCAATGAAAATGGAGTAAATCTCTCACAGTTCAAGAATTTTGAGGTGGATATATTGCTTGAAAAAGCGCGCCTGGATAGTGAAGAAGACCGTCAAGATACATTGAATGAAATTCAATCAATCATCAGCCAAGAGGTGCCAGCTATCTTCTTGTATAGCCCCACCTATCATAGTGCTGTTTCTATCAATGTAAGCTACCCTCCATTTAAATATTTAGCCACCACCAGTGACCGTATTGCCAGTGTGAACACCTGGTATGCCAAGGCCAATCGTCATTTTAAAGAGGAGGTTGGCGTGCTCACTTTCTTTGGCTGGATGGCCAAGCAATTCTAACTTGTTATTTCATTAGTTCTTAATTCTACATATCAAATGAAAGTTATTCTTAAGCAAAAAGTTCAAAGCCTAGGCCATGCCTGGGATGTTGTCGAAGTAAAAAATGGATACGCTCGAAATTACCTATTTCCTCAAAATTTAGCTGAAATGGCCACCCCTGGTCTACTCAAGCGCGCTGAAAAACAAAGTGCTGACCGCACTAAAAAAATGGAGGAAATTCTGGCCAATGCTCAAGGAGTGGCTAAAAAAATGGCTGGCATCACTTTGACCTTTAAAGAAAAGGCGAAAGGAGAAAAATTGTATGGTTCTATTGCTGAAAAAGACATTGCTGAGGCTTTGACCAAAGAACACAAGTTGGAAGTGAGTAAGGACATGGTTAAAATGGACGAGCACATCAAAACAGTCGGTTCACATGCCGTTAAAATTCATTTGACTGAGAAGACAGACGTTGAAATTAAGGTTGTGGTTGAAGCTGAGTAAATGTGTTGTATTTTTTAAAAAAGCCACCTGAAACTGGTGGCTTTTTTGGTGCTTAAGTTCATTTTTATTTGAGATGGTATATCCACCAGCAATCCTGAAGATCAGTGAGGATGTGGAGTAATAATCCAATGGCAATCATTCTAGTGTAGCCATTGGGAATGAATAGCATTAAAAGATAACTTAGAATGGCGTGGTTTGAATGCAAGGGGTGGAATCCCACACTACATCTGCTTGAATCAAAGATCGGGGTTGCTAGTAGATGATCTAAATCAATGAGCATGGTTAGGATCATAATCAGCCAGGCACTTTTCCAATTTTTCCTAAAGAGCAGCCAGGCAATCAATCCTGGGAGGAAAAAGTGTAGGCCAATGTGCAATGTGTTTTGTAGGATATTTAATGCTTCCAGAATAAATAGTTTAAGCTTATTGATACGAGTTAGATGCTTTTTTTTATTCTAATTCTATATCAAGATAATCCAATAAACCAATGGCTTCTGGGGTTGTGAATTTTGTTTTTTTAAGGAGGTTCTGCTGAGGGTTTATACTATAATTTTTGGCATTCTTAAAAGAAGAAAAGCTCAAGTTACAATTTTCAAATCGACTATTTTTTAAATCCGATCCATCAAAATCTGCTCTGCTTAAGTCAATTTCAATAAAATTACATTCAAGAATCTGGCAGCGCCTAAAAGCAGTCTCTTTTAAGTCCAAGTCAGAAAAAATAGACATTGAAATCAAGCAATCTTCAAAATCAAAGCTGATGATGAGCTTATTGCATTGCGAAAAATTCAAGCCCATTATTTTACAGTTTATAAAGGTAGTGTCTTGAATTCGTGCGTTCTGTAAATTCACATTAGATAAATTGCAGTTTTCAAAGGTGCAATCCACAAAACTTGAGTTTTTAAACGATTTTTCCGTGAAATTTATGGTTTTGAAGGCTTTTGATTCATAGTCTCGATCGTGGTATTCCATAGACGATAGTTTTTTTGCTATTTTTAATGTTGATTTAAGCTCAACATTTTTCTACTGCAGTGTCTTGGTAGACATTCCCATTTGTAAAAAGCACGATTCATAGTCAGACTACATTGACTTTTGATTCCATTAGTCGGTTGTTCCTTGAGCTACATATAGTGAGGTTTAATTGGTGGGCCCGGCCAGATTTGAACTGGCGGCCAATCGATTATGAGTCGACTGCTCTAACCACTGAGCTACGGGCCCATCTATCCCCTATTCAACTCTCTTTTTTTGAGTTTGACTCATGTATATTAGATTATCCTCGTTCAAAAATCCAGACTTGAATTAATATTAGGTTTCATCCCTTGTTTTATTTAAAAATATCAGTTACTATTAATACAATAGAACATAATTTATAAAATGAATCAAGATAACGACGGCCAGACAGCAGCACAACTGAAATTCTCTGACCTTGGCTTAGACAAACCGATACTAGATGTGCTGGATCGATTGAAATTTATTCACCCCACCCCCATTCAGGCTCAGGCCATTCCAGATGGGCTAAAAGGAGAGGATATCATTGGTGTGGCTCAAACAGGAACAGGGAAAACACTGGCCTTTAGCCTACCGATGATTCAACGTCTCGTTAAGCATGGAGGAAGAGGCTTGGCCTTATTACCCACTCGGGAACTCGCCATTCAAGTGGAGGAGACCCTCCATAAAATTGCAGGTTCATTTGGACTTCGCACCAGTATGATCATTGGTGGAGCTCCCATGAATCGCCAAAAACAAGACCTCCGTAGGAACCCTCATGTCATCGTTGCCACACCGGGACGCTTGATTGCCCACATCCAAGAAGGAAGTGTGAAATTAAGAGACGTAAAGGTGCTTGTTTTGGATGAAGCTGATCGCATGCTCGACATGGGATTTGCCCCTCAGATTAAAAAGATCCTTCGTGAAGTCCCAAAAGAGCGACAAACCATGCTCTTTTCAGCCACCATGCCCTCAACAATCGTTAAAATGGCAACAGAGCATATGAAACGACCCACTCATGTTGAGGTGGCTAGGCAAGGAAGCACTGCGGACCGGGTGAAGCAAGAGATTTACATTGTGACTCGAAACCAAAAAGGCCATTTACTTGGAATGCTTTTGAAGGAGTATGACGGGCCCATCGTTGTCTTTAGTCGTACCAAGCACGGGGCAAAAAAGATTTGCCGGGATGTGAATAAAATGGGGCATACCGCTGCTGAAATTCATTCAAACCGCTCACTCTCTCAACGAAAGCAAGCCCTTGAGGGGTTTAAGCGAGGAAGATACCGCGTCTTAGTCGCTACGGATATTGCGGCACGTGGTATTGATGTGAAGGACATTACCTTGGTGGTTAATTATGATGTTCCTGAGTATGCTGAAGATTACGTTCATCGCATTGGTCGAACGGGCCGTGCAGGACGAGAGGGTGTTGCCATCACCTTCATCATGCCAAGTCAGAGTGATAAGCTCCGGAAGATTGAACGGCTAATTGAGTCAAAAATTGAAAAATCTGCTTTACCCCAAGGATTGCCCGAGCCTCAGTATGAAGCTCCAAAAGCGACTCGAACTCGACGTGGTGGAAAAACAAGTTTTAGGCGGAGGCGCTGATTGCATGGGTGTTTATCATTCATTTTAGTTGACTAGCTTGATTTTTAGATAGATTTTTCTCAGTATTTTTTGGCATGTTTCAATTAGTATTTGACTTTTTTTAGCTTAGCTTCTATTTTTATCCTGTTCGCTGCCCATGACGGGCAAAGAAAGGCAATGGATATGCAAGATGGTGAAGACCCCAAGGGGCCCAAGGCAAGGTTGATTGCTGAGGTCACCCAAATCCTCGAGAGCTATGCTCAGACCCCAGCAGTCATCAAGGCTATTGTGACTGTGATTGACCGTGAGTATGAGCTCCGTGGCCTAGGCCACGACACCAAGCTCCCTGGAATGCGCTTAGGCGGTAATCAGGAGGAGAACGCCGACTAGCGAATTTGCACTCCCGACCCAGCCTCTCTTAATTGAGGGGTTGGGTTTTTATCTAGCCAAGTCCTTCGTGAATTTGTATAATTTGATTGAATTAATCATCATTTTTTATGGGAAATCTCACTGAACTTCGCACTGGATCCATTGTTAAGGTCAATGGCGATCCATTTTTGATCACGTGGAATCAGTTCATGCGTAAGGATGCCTCTAAGCCTGTGATGCGGACAAAATTGAAGAATTTAATCACCGGAAAGGCGCTGGATAAAACTTTTTTGGCAGGAGAGTCTTTTGAATTTGCGGATGTTGAAAAAAAGAAGTGCCAATTTTTGTACAAGGATGGTGAATCAGCTCATTTTATGGACAATGAGAGCTTTGAGCAATTTGAATTGCCTGAATCTGACATTGAGGACTCACTTAAATTCATGAAAGAGGACATTGAAGTCTACGTTACCTTTTATGAAGGGCGACCCATTGGCATTCAACCCCCTGTTAAAGTGACCTTAATGGTGACTGAGACTGTTCCTGGAGTCAAAGGAGATACGGCTCAGGGAGGGACAAAACCAGCCACGCTTGAAACAGGTGTGACCATTAATGTCCCCTTGTTTGTTAAAGAAGAGGAGAAGATCATCGTCAATACAGAAACGGGTGATTATGTGAGCCGTTCGAATGACTGAGTGCTGAACCGGTCAATCCTCAGAATTAAGCCAATAACCCTTGATTTTTGGGTCTTTTTTTGGTATAATGGCTAGATGGTTCAATATAAAATTCCTCAAAACGTCGGGATTGAAGACAAGATTGTAGGGCCGTTTAGCCTTCGACAACTGATTATTCTTGCCATTGGGGGTGGGATTAGTTATACGATTTTTGCCATCAGCACGCGCTTTTATGAGCTGAATGTTTTGGAATATATAGTCATTCTCTTGCCGGCTTTAATTGCTCTGGCAGGGGCCTTGATAAAAATCAATCACGTTAGCTTTTTTCGCTTCATTTTACTTTTGACGGAGTCGGCCATTCGCCCTCAAAAACGCCATTGGGACCATCAAGGTATTGCGGCCATTGTGGACCCCGACTTGAGTGATAAAAAGAAGGCAAGCCCAGTGGCAAAAAATGAAGCCAATGCACCAAAAAAGGATGTAAATTTAAAAAACCTCTCTGTGATTTTAGATTCGGGAGGGTATAAAGGACCAGCCACCACGCATGAAGATTTGGATAATGTGAAGGATGATGACTTGATCACCCAAGCTTACTTTGGACATAAGCGAAAAGAAGCGGCTGCAGAAAACATGTACTGGCGAACGCGTGACGTTCAAAAGAAGAAATTAGAATGGTTGGCTAAACTGCCACAGACACCCTCGAAAGATTCAGCCCCTGGCCCAGAAGCGGGTGAAGAAAATAGTGACTCAGCTCAGGTTCAAGCTCAGGAGAATGAGCTTGCAAAACTGCAAAATCAGAAAACGGAAGAATCTTTGCCTGATGAAACTCTTTCATCTGCTACAGAGCCGTTAAAAGCAAAGGTGATCCCAGAAGAAATCCCTAAAAAGGCCTTGAAACCGAAATCTCTTGATGTAATCGCTCAAAAAAAAGAAGTCTCTGAAATTGAGGTGCCTCCTGAAGTTCCAAGTGTCACTCCCTCTAAGCCTGCCGTGGAGGATCAAGTTCTTGAGCCAAATCTGGCATCTAAAACCCCCGATTCACAAGCATCTGATTCTCAGGAGTCATCTCCTCCCAAGAAAAAAAGACGTCGTCGTCGGCGCCGTAAAAAAGTGTCAGGTCCGATAAGGGAGGTGCCGATCAACACTGTTCCATCGGCCTCAAAGGCCAACAAAAAACCATCAAATTCCAGTCAAAACACTGCTTCATTAGATGACCTTTCAGCGGGTCAAACCATAGAATTTAACCTCGATTAAGCCATGGCTGATCAAAATAAACCCCCAAAAAGCACCGTAAAGAATAAAAAAGGGAGTGCCACCAAAAGCACCCAGTTATTCTTGGACATTGCTGAAATAAAAGACAATATTGTGGTGCTTAAAAACGGTGGCTTACGGGCTGTTTTACAAACCAATAGTATCAATTTTAATTTAAAATCTGAGCAGGAGCAAAATTCCATCATCTTTAGCTACCAAAGCTTCTTAAACTCTGTTGATTTTCCCATTCAAATTGTGGTCCAGAGTCGCAAGTTAGACGTGGACAAGTACATTGAGACCGTTCAAGAAATCAGTGGAACCCTAAAGAACCCCTTATTAAAAGAGCAGTCTAATGAATACTGTAGCTACATTGAAAAATTAGTGGAATATGCGGACATCATGGAGAAAAAGTTCTATGTCATCGTCCCCTACGACCCTTATCGTTCTCGTGACATTGGAACGTTTAAGCGATTCATGAATTTTATTTCTGTGGGGGACAGTATTGATAACATCAAGCGGCGTCATCGTGAGTTTGATGACATGAATAAAAAGCTCACCGATCGGGTCAACTCAGTTCTCACCGGGCTAGAAAACTGCAACCTAAGAGTAGCGCAATTGAACACGGCAAACTTGATTGAGCTGTTTTATCAGATTTACAACCCCTTCACGGCACGTAATGAAAAAATTGAATCCATTGATAAGATTGACTTCAGCGACTATCAGCCAGCCAATTAATCTTCCATGAGTTTGATTTCAATGTTGTCAGCAATCCGTGGTATTTTTGAAAGCCAGAAAGGCCAGAGTTTGATTTTGACGATTTCAACTTCAGGTAAATTTGCCACATAGGCTTCGGCATCTTTAACATCCCTGCCGATGATTTTGTCTTTCACCTTATTTCCGAAGCGCAACCCTGCCTGAATGGAAGCATCTATCACATATTCTTGAATGCCTTCTATGCTTGCGGTGATTTTGATTTGCCCCACACTTGCATCATATCCTTCTCGGTCGATGGCATCAAAAGTGATGGACTCTGGGCGAATTGATTCTTCTTTGATTTGCATGTCTGGATGCGTCCTGTTTTTAAGATTCCTTTTTAAGAGTTCAAAAAGCTGGTCAAAGTCGTAGGCAATTCCTGTGGCTTGAATTTGAGCAAAGACTTCAAATTTTTCTTGTGTGGTCCCTTCGATGTTTTCGGGAACCTTTATTTCTTGAAGTTCAAACTGGAGGAATTCATCACTGTCGAGTAGGATTAAATTGGTTTTATTGAGCTCATTCATGCTTTCAATATGGTCTCTAAGCTGAGCCTTGGCCAATTCCATCAGATTGTCTTCGATTTGTCTCTGAGCCGCTTCAACATCTTTTTGATCAACAATGCGATCATAACGTGTGATTCCCCCTGTCATGGGGGCCTTGCTTTCCCCCCAAATACGTTCTTGGTTAAAGCTTGATAGTCCAGGGAGGCTAAAGCGTGTGGGTTCAATGTTCCCCTGCTCTCCAATGGGCTTATCGAAGGTGTCAAAAGGATCTGCTACCACTGCAACCGTAAGCGTCCCAGGTTGATCCTCCCCCTCGTCATTGGTTGTTTTACCTGGAACGAAGGCAGGCTCCTTGATTCTAAAAACAATGCCTTCTGCGGTTTGAAATCGGGTTTCTGCCACCAAGGGCCAGTCGTCAATTGCAGTATTGAATATAGTGATCTCTCCTGTGGCGTTGACTCCTTCAAAGCGCTTTCCAGTGGCTTCAAAAACTCTGGTTTCCTTTGTAATGGTTTCAATCACCTCACTGGCGATGACATTGGGCTCGTTGCGACTGAGTAAGTTCTGATTCTTTTGCTTATCCGCTAGCGTGACATTGACTGAATGCTGAATGTTATCAAATTTTGGTTTGATATAAATTGTGGCTCCTGGCAGCGCAATATAGCTGATCATAAAAAATAAAGCCAAACTTATGACAAGGGCAAAGCTTAAAAACCTTCGATTCGGCCTCACGTAGTGGTAGACGCCTTCAATTTCAGTTGATTTCTTTTTTGATTTTTTGTGTTTATCTCGTAGTTCATGGATTAGCTCTCCAATGGTCACTTTACGCTCCCTAACGCGTTTGGGTAGGTCCTTAAAAATAGAATTTGGCCGTGCTTGAATGGGTTCAATTTCAGTGTTTGCTTCCTTTTTTCCCTTTATTTTAACTTCCTCAACTTTCAGGCTTTCATAGGCAGGGATGCCAACTTGCTCAGCCAAATGAAGGCCAATACGGTCTGTGGTGACCACATGTAGATTTTTCTTAGCCTCTTCCATTTTACTTTTCAGAATCCGCAAATTCACAACACTCTGAAATAGAATTGCTTTCCGTGGAATCACCAAGAAAATGTCCTTTTGCTTCACTCGTTTGATTTGGTCATAAATGGATGTGACCTCGTCGTCAATTTCAACGTAAATGACTTTTTTCATTTTGTTTTTTAAGGATGGTTTATTCAGAGAGGAGTTCTAGTGCCGGGAGTGGATTGCCTTCAATCATTTGAAGGCTGGCTCCCCCACCAGTTGAAACGAGGGTCATCTTTTCACTCAATCCCAATTTTTTAACAGCGCTCGCACTGTCTCCCCCTCCAATTATAGTGGTTCCTGGGTTTTTAGCAATGGCTTCCCCAATTTGTGTGGTGCCGTTGGCAAAAGGTGGTAGCTCAAACACACCAATGGGACCAAACCAAAGGATGGTTTGTGCTTTTTCTAATTCCTCTGCAAATGTTTGGCTTGACTCTGGGCCGATGTCCAATGCCATCCATCCCTCCTCTATGGAGCTGGCGGAAACCACTTTGTGATTTGATGTTTCAGAGAAAGCATCCGCCACAATAAAATCAGTGGGTAGCTCTACTTTATCGCTTCCTAAAATAGCTTTCACTAATTCTGATTTCTCTTCCATGCCTTCATCGTCACTTTTGCTGTCGCCAATTTCATAGCCTTTGCTTTTGAGGAGATTGCAAGCCAGGGCGCCTGCTACTAAAATTTTATCAGCTATTTCGAGTAAGTTGTAAATGGCGGTGAGTTTATCGGCCTTTAACCCTCCAATAACAGCCACTAATGGCTTTTTGGGTTGTTGTGTGGCAATTTGAATGGCCTTCACCTCTTTTTCTACACCCAATCCGGCCACACCGGGGATGAATTTAGGCACAGATGTCATGCTGGCATGAGAACGATGGGAGTTTGAAAAGGCTTCATTGACGTAAAAGTCAGCGAGGTTAGCGAGCTGTTTCCCAAAGGCATCTCGCTTCCCCTCATCTTTTGACTTTTCTGATGGATTGAAGCGGAGATTTTCGAGCATGACCATTTTAGACTCTGGCATTCCGCGCCCTCCCCAGTCATCGATTTTTTCAACTGACTCGTTGATAAGCCCTTCCAAATGCCTGGCTAGAACATCCGTTTTTAAGTGGGGTTCATCGTTTTTTGGTCGTCCCACATGGGTGGCAAGAATGATTTGCTTAACGCCTTTTTCAAGTAAATACTGGAGGGTTGGGAGGGCATGCTTGATGCGCTTATCATCTCTAATATCTCCCTTCTCATTGAGGGGGACGTTAAAATCCACTCGAATGAGAACACGTTTTTCTTTCAAGTTTTCTAAATCATTGAGGGTGCGTAGGCTCATTTTTTCTTTTAATTATGGTGGCTAAATTATAATTGAAGGTGCTTTGGCAATCAATCTTCAGATAGATAGTTGGCGCATTAAATTCATTGACAATTTATTAAACTTATTATATAATTTAATTGTATTATTCCTCAGAATTATCTGTGGGAAGAATATCGAACCTCGTACTCAGGAGCTACTGTGACCAAATTCATCATCCTTTTCACTGCCGTTTTTATCTTCGCTGGCTGCGCCACCAACCCTGACGGCTATTCTCGCCGGAGTGTCGAACGCCCTGACGTGGGACTAACCAGCGCGCTGCATGCGGCCCTCAATGATCATGACCGAGCGCTAGTCGTGATTGCGGACGAAGGGAGTGCAGCAGGTAGCCACATCACTTCTTTCTGGAACCATCACAGGTTCGAGGGTGAAGTTTACTTTATCAACGGTGCTACGTTGAGTAGCGCTGAAAAGATATTACATGAGCAGGCCCCATTTTTTGGAAGTATGCCCACCTGCTTCATCTTCCAGGATGGTGATTACAAAAAGAATCATGTTGGCTTCTATGACTGCACCATCACAGCTCTTGACGAGCTGTTGTAGTGCGAGGGAACTTGCGGGATGGGTGCGCTTGGGAGTCTTTGGACCCTCGCACCCTCCCAACACTTTTTTGAATATAATTTTTTTAACTAATGTAATTTAATTTCTATTTTTTCAATTGGCTTAGCCGTATTTATTATTTTATATTAAAAATTATGGCCAATGTATTGACTTTTATTTAAAATATATTATATTACATTTTTAAGTACACTAAAATCTATGATTGAAATTAATTCACAATTTAGAACTGCGAACTTAAATGAGGCTGACCGACATGATTTAAACCGCATAGGTTCTGAGCTAAATGTTTATGAGGGGCCGTTTTCTTTTTCCGACGTTCCCCTTTGTGAATCAGGGATGTCGTTGCGTACTGCTGATGAGCTAGAGGGGTTGGCATCTGATGATTATCCTAATTTATTAAATGATGAAATTTTAAGCCACTTTCTTTCCACAATAGATCAGCTGATTCAACGAGTGCGTGGTCACTTTTCTAATGTTCTTCAGGGGCACTTCCCAAACAGTGCCAATATCTCTAAAGCCTTTATAGATGATGATGACTCCGATGATCTTTTTCATATTGATACGGGTGGTAGCCTTATGATTCTTGCCTTTGGAGGGGTTGCTAAGACAGAATGTGTCAGCGGAAAGATATGGGTTGATAAAACTGAATTCTATAATGGTCAAGATGAATTAAATTTTCACAAATCAACAGTTTCAGCCATTGAAAATAATACGGCCTGCTGCACAGCCATTGACAACGCAAACCCTGTATTGCTTAATGATCATAGTGACCATCGTCGCGGTTCGATCATTGTGCCTGGTTGGAGGACTTTATTGACTTTTAGATTTAATGATATAGATCTGCTTAGTATGACATAACTTTGGATCCATTTGATCCCCCACCTAAAAAAGTGATATCATACACACAGTCAAATAATTAAAAAAACTGTGAAGCAATATTTAGAACTCGCTCAAGAAGTCTTGGACAATGGAATCAAAAAAGAGGATCGTACAGGGGTGGGGACAATTTCGGTATTTGGAGCCCAAAAAAAGTATGATTTAAGGGAGGGCTTCCCCTTGGTGACGACCAAAAAGGTGAAATTTGACAATATTCTTCACGAGCTTCTTTGGTTTTTAAGTGGCGAAACAGACATCCGCTACCTTGTTCAAAATGGAGTGCATATTTGGGATGAATGGGCTTATCAAATTTACCTTGAAGAGAATCAGTTAGAAGAAAAATACCCCCGCTATTCTGAGGCATGGAAGGCCAATAAAAAGGAATTCATCCAAAAAGTGGCTGACGATGAGGGGTTTGCTAAAAAATGGGCTGACTTAGGTCCTGTTTATGGCAAGCAATGGCGTGCTTGGGGGGGAGCGAATGGGAAAAGTTACGATCAAATTCAATACTGCTTAGATCAACTTAAAAACAACCCCCATTCTCGCCGCATTCTCGTCAATGGCTGGAATGTGGGTGAGCTTCAGGAGCTCATTCATAACAAGCACCATGCACCCCCTCCTTGTCACACCCTATTTCAGTTCAATGTGATGGGAGACCGCCTTGATTTACAGCTTTATCAACGTAGTGCTGATGTGGCCTTGGGTGTGCCCTATAACATTGCTTCCTATGCCTTGCTCTTAACCATGTTCGCTCGGGAGTCTGGTCTGACACCAGGTATTTTTGTTCACACCATTGGGGATTGCCATATTTACTCCAATCATGTGGAGGGCATGAAAGAACAACTCACACGCACCCCCCACACTCTGCCAACTTTAGAAGTGGCTCAAAAACCATTTTGGGAATTGAAATTTGAAGATTTTGAACTCAAAAATTACGAGCATGATGCTTTCATTCGATTTCCCATTGCTGTTTAAAGCATAAAATCTAGTCAATCAAAAAAATAATATGAATCCAAAAATTTATCTCATTGTTGCTGCTGATATTAAAGGCGGTATTGGCCTAGGCAATAAACTTGCTTGGGATTTACCGGGGGACATGAAGTTTTTTCAAAAAACCACCATTCACACTGAAAACATTCAATTTAGAAATATGGTGATCATGGGGCGGAAAACATGGGAAACCATTCCTGAGGCCCACCGCCCTCTTAAGGGGAGGAAGAACGTCGTCATCACTAAAAATAAGGACTACAAGGTGCCAAAGGGAGTTGTTTTGGCTCATTCATTAGAAGAAGCCATGAAATCTACCGATGAACGTGTGGCTGACATTTTTATCATTGGAGGTGCCTCTATTTATGAACTTGTCTTTAAGAAATCTCGTATCGATGGTATTTATTTGACCAAAGTCAAAAAAGAGTTCAAGTGTGACCGTTTTTTCCCCAAAATTCCACGTGCTTTTGCTCCCGAGCGATTGGGTGAGGGTGAAGACAATGGAGTGAGGTATGAATTTTTTTACTACAAGAAAAAGAAAATCACCAGACCTGCCCGATCCACGAAAGCCACCAAGCGAAGCAAACGAAGACGATAGGTGCTAGTTGCTCAACTCAGCTCCCTCCAGGCCGATGGGACATTTACCAGAGATGATTCCAGTGGCGCCAGCTTCTTTTGCCATGCACTCATTGTTATAGGTTGTTTTTTGTCCGTTCAATTCAGCACATACTGGGTTTAGTTCGTCACTACAACTTGGAATTGCTTCTTGTAGCTCGTCCGGAATTGGACAACTTCCTGGTTCCACATTATTTGCTCCTGCTGCCTCTGCTTTACAAAGGTTTTCAAAATTGGTCCGTTCACCATCGATCATTCCACAAACTGGCTCCCCGTCATTTGGACATGCCTCTAGGGGTGAGCAAATGCCTGGCATTAAGTTTTCTGCTCCAGCGATTTCTGCTTCGCAGGTGTTTGCATAGGTTTTTTCTTCTCCATCTAGTGTGCCACAAACTGGGTCAAAAACCTGAGGGCAAAAGGCAGCTTCTTCCTCAATCTCCTCCTCTGCCTCAGTTTCAACCTGCTCTAAGACTTCAATTTCAGGCTCCATATCCTCCTCACCAAGACTAGGTTGTCCATTTGCAATCACCTGATAGGCAATCACTGCAAAAGATATTAAAAGAAGAATCAAGAGTAAAATATTTGTTTTTTTGCTTTCCATGGTAATATTGTTAATAACAGATTGACTTCAGATTATCATTATTTTAAAGCCTAATCAACTCATCATGGCGCACCCCATCATTGGAAACGCTGCTCCTGATTTCACTTTAAAAACAGCCGAGGAAAAAGAACTCAGTTTGTCTGATTTTAAAGGTAAGAATGTTGTTCTTTATTTTTATCCCAAAGACAATACCCCCGGTTGCACCTTGCAAGCTTGCTCTTTTAGGGATAATTTGGCCCGACTCCAACAGCAAGACACGGTTGTATTGGGGGTGAGTAAGGATTCCGCTCAGTCCCATCAAAAGTTTAGCACGCTCTTCAAACTCCCCTTCCCCCTGCTGTCTGACCCTGAGGCCAAAGTGATTGAAGCGTATGGTGCCTGGCAAGAAAAAAGCATGTTCGGCAAAAAATACATGGGCATTCAGCGTTCCACTTTTTTAATTGATAAAGAAGGGATTCTCCAGCACATTTGGCCCAAGGTAAAAGTGAAGGGGCATGTGGATGATGTGCTTAAAGTCATTGAAGCTTTAGATTGAATTAGCCCTTGAAAAAAAGTCTAAAAATTGCTAGCCTAAATACTAGAGAATAAACCAAATTAAATGAAATTTTCACGAAATGACATCATCAATCTTGCCAAAAATTCCTACGAGAATACAGGGGCAGTTGATGTGGTTAATTTGGCTTCAAAGCTAGGCATCGAAGTGTATGCTGTGAACGAAAATGATAATTTTGTGGCACAAATCAAGTACTCGAATGATGAGAAAAAATTCTATATATTAGTCAATAAAAACCACCCACATACACGGCAACGCTTTTCAATTGCCCATGAATTGGCTCATTTCATCAAGCATCCTGAAAAAATTAAGAATGAAGGCGTCATGAACCGTCTGAATGGTGGCGATGCAGATGAAGAGCGGCAAGCGGATAAGCTAGCGGCTGAAATTTTAATGCCAGAAGAAGTGCTTGAAGGATATTTAAACGAGAAAAAGATAGACAAAACTCAGACCATTAAATATAAATTCATTGCACATCTGGCCGAAAAGTTCAAAGTCTCTAAAATCGTTGCTACACTGCGCCTTCGCCACCTTAAATACTACGTCCCTTATATTGAATTTGCTTAAACAAAAGGAGCGGGTTTACAGTGATACTGAACTCTCGTTGCTTCAAAAAAATCATGAGTACAATCGGCGAAAGCTTATATTAGATTTTCTTTCTTCTATTTTTGTCATTTCGGTGACCATCGTTTCCATTGTCTTTTTTTATGAGTTCATCATGAATGAGTCGCTACGGTCTATTATCTTAAGTAAGATCACAGAAAATATTATTGGAATCGTCTTTTTTAGCTTAGCCATGTTCGGGATTAAAAATAAAATCTAGCCACAATGAAACACCTTAAACAATTTTTTACACTTAGTGCCGCCTTCTTTCTGATATCATCCTCCTTTCCCACCTCTCTTTTGGCTCAAGGTACTTTTTCTGATGTGATAGGACACTCTTATCAAGACAGCATTGATTTTTTAGCAGAACGCAACATCGTTCAAGGGCATAGCGATGGTCTTTTTAGGGCGGATGAGCCACTGAATCGAGCGGAACTGATGAAGATATTAATTGAACAGCGCTTTGGAACTCCAAAAGAAGCTTTAAGCAATTGTTTTAAGGACGTGGCTAACGAATGGTTTGCAACTTATGTTTGCCAGGGGCATGCAGAAGGGATTGTTGATGGGTATCCTGACGGACGCTTTGGCCCAGGGCGGGAGGTGAATATGGCGGAGGGTTTAAAGATGGTTTTTGAGAATTTTGAAATTCAAAACGTGACTGCGACTGAAGGAGAGAATTGGTTTGTGCCTTATGTTGAATTTGCCCACGAACATTCTCTATTTTCAAAACACAGTTACCTTCCCAACCGCTCTATGACGCGAGGAGAAATGAGTTTTTTGGTCCATCAATTGATTCTGGATCAAGAGGCACTATCTCCCTTAAAAACTGGAGCACGTTATTTGTCTTCTGGATGTGGTACTGCTGCTCCAAACCCAGTTCCCACTCAGTCACAAGTCAATGGGCTCAGCCGTCATTACATCACTGTCATTCCAGATGACTACAACATCAATACACCAAAAAAGCTGATTTTTGCCTTCCACGGCCGAACCAATTCCAACAGCGATGTCCGGGGTTATTATAAGGTGGAGCAAGCCGCTGGAAATGAAGCGATTATGATTTACCCTTCTGGGTTACCAACCAATAGCAGCCCTCGAAATTGGGCAGATGCTGGAAATTCAGCTTCGGAACTTCGGGATTATGCTTTTTTTGACCAACTCTTAGAAGAGTTTTCCAGTGACTACTGCATTGATTTAGACGAGGTGTATGTCGTTGGCCATTCTTTGGGGGCCTGGTTCACTAATAGTCTGGCTTGCCAACGGGGCAATGTGATTCGGGGGGTGGGGACCTTGGGGGGTGGGACGTCGATTGGAGAATGCACAGGTCCTGTGGCCACGATGATTTGGCACAATCCCAATGACCGCCTGGCACCATTTAGTAGTGGTGAAGTCGCTCGAGATCAGTACATACGTCAGAACCAATGCGGCCAAGCAACTGTTTCTGTGGCTCCAGCAGCGGGAAATTGTGTGGCCTACCAAGGGTGCTATAAAGACGCCCCGGTTGTCTGGTGCCCTCACACGCTCAATGAAGGTTGGAACGGGAGTTATTACCCACACAATTGGCCTAAAATTGCTGGGCCTGAAATTTGGACTTTCTTTAAGTCACTGGAGGATTAAGCCCCAAGCACTTCCATTAATCTAGAGCGGTCTTCTTTGAACCACACCTTAAATTCCTCGGAAAATATAAATTCCCCATTTTTTTGCATGATTACTGTCAATGATTCATTTACAGGTATAAAATCTAACTTAATGCAGTCGTGATACACACTGTCATATGCTTTAAAGAATGAGCCGTTTGGGAAGGATTCACACAAAAAAGCCATTCCGCTTTCAATGCTTTCAAATTTATACTTAAGAGTAAGGTCGAATGAATCCTTAAATTTAAAAAAGGAGAAAAACACTTTTTTAGTTTCTGGCATTGTTTATAGTTAGAGGGGGTTTACATTTTAACCCTATTCTATTTTTTTGACAAGCCAATGATATAACTTTCATGACTGCTTTTGCGGATGGCTTCTGGTCTGTATTTTCTAACCTCTCTAAAAGAGGCTCGAACTTCACTTATTAAATCCCCCTCATTGAAACCAGATAGGATTTTCATCACCACAGCCCCTCCTTTTCTCAAGTGCTTATTGGCTATGTTGAGCACCTGAAGGTTGAGTTCCAAAGAGGCATGACCATCCACTGATTTGATTCCTGTGGTTTTAGGGGCAAGGTCAGAAGTGATTAAGTCAAATTGTTGAATCATTAAAGTTTTCATCAAAAATTCAACGCCTTCTTCATCAAAAATATCCCCCTTGTAGGTGATTACATTTGAGAGTTCAAGGTCTTTAATCTCTTGAAGGTCGATTCCAACCGCCAGGCCTTTTTCTCCAATTTTCTCAGAAATATACTGCAAAAAGCTTCCAGGGGCAGCTCCCAAATCAAGTACATTCATGCCTGACTTAAGGAGTCCAAATCGCTTCTGAATTCCCTCTAACTTAAACACACTACGGGCACGGTAGCCTTCTTCTTTGGCCCGTTTAAAGAACTTATCATGTGGATTGAAATGGCTCATTTTTTATCAACTAAGGGCTAACAACTAAAGTGGGTTTTTACTCGGCACACCATCTCGACGGGGGTACTTGGCATTTGTCACTGTTTTTTTAGTGAGCTGGATTAAGGTACGATTCCCCATGTCCTCGGGGAGTGAATAGTGAAAAACACGTGGGGATTCTGCTCGGAGAGTCTGGATGGCATTTCGGGCTGCTGTCAGCTCATTGATGTACTCGGGCCCTTTATAGGCGATGATGTTGCCATAAGGATGGATGAGCGGAATCGATAATTCCACCAAAACACGGAGGGGTGCAAGTGCTCGCGCTGTGACGAGATCATACTGCTCTCGGTGTGAAGGGTGCTGAGCAAAATTCTCCAAGCGGGCGGAAACACACGTCACATTTTTTAGATTTAATTCTCGAGCAAATTCCTCAATGGCTTTGATCTTTTTTTCAGTGGCATCAACCAGGGTAAAATGGGCTGAGGGGAATAGGATGGCCAGTGGGATCCCTGGCATTCCTCCTCCGGTTCCAATGTCTGCCACTTGCATGCCTGGCTTTTGAAAAAAAGGGGCGGCCATCAGGGAATCTAAAACGTGCTTGATCCATGCCTCCTGCAAGTCGGTGATGCGCGTGAGATTGAGCACTTCATTTTTTGACTTGAGGAGCTGGAGGTATTGGGAGAGCTTGTCAAACTGCGTGTCAGTCAACTCCATCCCCACTTCTTCGAGCCAACCTTTAAAATCAGCATGCACCGTGAGCATCTCTTTGAGAGAGCGTGTGAAGGACTGAAAAAGGGAATTTCGATTGAACATAGTATGTAAATTTTTTCTGTTATTATATTTTCTCTCATTGATGATATCATAGTTGAAGCGGAAAGTTGGATCACTAAAAAACAACCCTGACTTCCTTGGGTTTTCATCGCTGTGATTCGGCTTGTGGTGATTGGATTGTTTGCACGGACCCTGAGAAAAAACGCTGAGCTCTAGTACGTGTGTAAGTTTGTAAGTGTGTAAGTAATAAGTAGTACGTGTGGTAAGTGGTAATTGGTAGATTCCACGGTCTCACTAGGTTCGCAATGGAATGACAACTGATTTCGTTTCAACTTCTAATCACCATGTAAATTGATTGCCTGATTCAAAGAAATCTAGGAGTCCATCCATCGCCTTGGCTAAGGATGGCACTTTTTAGTTCGTTTTCCCGGCCATCTAAAATTTTATATAATGGTGAGGTGTCCTGTCCGCTGTATACTAAAAAATGAACAAACAACAAAATAACAAAAAAACGTAGGCGGTGATTAGCCGGAGGTAACAGGGTCGCCACTTACTATAAAAGAAGTCATTGCTGTTTTAATTTTTCAGCGCTTAAGCCACTCAATCTCATTCTGATTCAAATAGAACCACTCCCCCAACTGCAAATCTCCCAATTCTAGGTCTTTGATGCGCACTCGTTTTAAGTTTTTGACGGGGAAGCCAACCTTTTGACAAATGCGGCGCACTTGCCGGTTCTTGCCTTCTTTGAGGATGATACGAATTTTAGCGGGGCCAATTTTTTTGACCCGAGTGGGCAAGGTCTTTTCCCCATTTAGTTTAACGCCTTGCTCTAATTTTCGAATGGCTCCCATGGGAATTTGAACGTCAAAGGTGACCTCATATTCTTTTTCAGATTCACTGGAGGGATGGATGATTTGATTGACTAACGTGCCATCATTGGTCAACAGGAGTAGGCCACTGGTTTCTTTATCCAAACGGCCGACGGGATAAATGCGCTCAGGGATGTTGACGAGATCCGTGACAATGTGGGGGTCTTGACGGGTGGCTTTCATCGAACAGACATAGCCTTTTGGTTTATTGATGGCAATGGTGATGAGTTTCTTATCCGCCTTCATTTGAACGGAGTCCACCTCAAGCTCATCGGTTTCTGGGTTGATTTTGAGCCCCATTTCGGTCACTACCTCGCCATTGACTTTAACAAACCCTTTCTCAATGAGCTTATCTGCCTCCCGCCTCGAGGCAATGCCTTGTTGAGACATGTATTTATTGATTCGAATGAGTTCCATAGAAAAAAGTTTACCCTTAGTTTATCGCTTTCTAAAAAATTAACAAGCGTGGCTTAAAAAAAGGCTTCTTAAGATGATTGAGACGACCCACCTCAGGCTTAATAAATCCGGCTATAACTCGTTTCTAAAGTATCAGTGATAACCTCACCACTTGGCAAGGCCATGTTGCGGTAAAATTTTCCATAGCGTCCAGATGAATAAGGCCCATCAATTTCAACCTCTGTATAAGGTGAGTTGCCAATCACATAAAGGGTGATTTCTTTGGCTTCAGGATCATCACTCACATAGTAAAGCACGGGTGAGCTGGTGTTGTTTTTCATGATCACATCGGTTTGACCAAAAAAGATCGTCGCATCGGCCCATTTTGATTCCTCAGGGTAAAGATCAGTATAGTAAGAACTATGACCTCGTCGCGCTACAATCTCGAGTCCCGCATGCCAACTGGGTGTAAAAAACAAGGTTGCACTTCCGCAGAGACCCCCTCCATAGGTCCATTCTTCCTCACCTCCAATGATCGCCCATCCTGACAAATAACCGCCCAATCCCCCATCCCCTTCTTTGAGTACTTGGGTAAAACTAATGTTTTCTCCTGGTTGAAAAACACGACCATTGAGCTGCATGGCTCCTTTGACCACATTAAACTGCCTGTTATAAATATTATTGGCATAACTATAACTCATTTGTGCCATCACCTGATTCAGGTTGTTGTCTACAATTTTTTGGCGGATGTCATCGGGTAGGTTTTTGATTTTATTGGTCGGATGTTCCAACTCAATCAATTGCTGCTCCACTTCAGCAAATTTTAGATAGTAGCTTCTTAATTTTTCAGTGAGTTGTACGGCCTCATCACTGTCTTTTGAAATCAATCTAAGCTCATTGATATGGGAAAGTAGGGTGAGTCGAATGTTTTTGACTTGTGGGATTGAGGTATAGCGCTGCATGTTGATCTCAATCATCTCACTCACCAACCCCTCATAATAAGGGATTCCAGCATGCTCTTGAGAAACATCATAACGATACAAAAATTCTTGCATCGTTCCATAAGTCAAATTTGCTTCGGGAAGCCAATTGTGTCGTCTGGCATCAAGCCACGCCTGTTGATAAACTTGAGCATCTGAGCCTTCCAATACAACCCCTTCTGCTTCAGCTCGAAGCAATTCAAAGCTTAAAATGAACTCACGTTGCGTCATCATTTGATCGGCTGTTTGCATATTTGGCTTGAGTGGCATTTCAGAAAAATAGCTCTCAAGAACCTGCATTCCCTTTTCTAGTGGCACCTCTTGATTGTAATTTTCTCCACTAACAAAAAGGTTGTAAGGCATGGTATAGCCAGCGGGTGCAGCAGCTTGACCGAGGGGGGTGGAAACTAAAAATCCGATGGCAATGGCAAGTGGAACTAGAAAGCGTTTCATTGAAGTATTTTTTTAATTATATTTAATTTAGCCTTTTTTTGGCTTTATTCCAAGTTTTTTTATTTTTCCAGGATCAATTCATCCACCATACACCCTTCTTTCTCATCCCATTTTTCCCCCTTGGGGCAGCTACAGTGGCTTGACTCAATGAATTCACATTGCACTTCAGTGCTTTCTACACAAGATTCAATATAACTTCCTCCCTCGGCGTGGCAACGGTCTTTTTCTAAATTAAAGGCTTGCTTGAGGACGTAGGGATCCCCCCACATGAATTTCCCATTTTCATTGCTATAAACCCAGTTTTCAGGGGTTCCGTAGCGCTTTCCTGTTTTTTCAGCCTCGTACCACCCCCTTAAGATATCTTCTTTGGCAATGTTTGGCTGGCCCAGAGTGCTTTCATGCTCTGCTTTTAATTCTTCCAAAAAGGCTTCATCCACAGGATCTGACTCTAACAAAGCCTGCTCCAGCAAATTTACCGCTCTTACGGGAGCCTCTTCTTGTTCTAGCTCAACCAAATTGGCAGTGATATTTAAATCACCCTTTGAATTTTGCAAGATGAAGGCCAAGGATGCGATCAACGCAACTAAAAAGCAAGTGGCAATGATTTTGGAGTGTGAAATTTTCATATCTCCTAATTATAACCAATTTTAATGAAAAAATCAAGTGATTAAGCCGATGAAAATAGTTATATACTCATATCCAAAGGCAAAATAGTAACCCAGCGGAGAAAAATCAAGAATCTGACCTAAAAAGCGGTCTAAAATTATAATCACTATTAAGTAAATGTACCCTTGTGACATGTAACGCTCGTAGGCTGCGTCCATACTCTTCGGGACCACTAGGCCAATCAACTTTGAGCCATCCAAAGGCGCCACAGGAAGGAGGTTGAACAAAAAGAGCACAAGGCTGAGCTCATAAATTCGCTTGAGGAGGGTGAAAATATAACCATCGGGAATGGCAAAACGAATGAGAAGTGCGACTAAAAAAGCGGTTATAAAGTTGGCCATCGGCCCAGCCAAGGAGATGATGGCTGCATCACGACGAGGGTTCTTTAGATTCTGCTCATTGATCATGACAGGCTTTCCCCAGCCAAATTGAATGAGGAAAATCATGAGCGTTCCGATGGGGTCCAAATGCCGCGCTGGATTGAGTGAGACCCGGCCTTGCATCTTTGCCGTTTGATCCCCTAGTTTTGAGGCCACCCAGGCATGCGCTGCCTCGTGGACGGTGACACAAATAGCCAAGGCCATCACTAGGAATAGAATATTGTTTAAAGTCATGAAGAAAGGTTTGACATTAGAAAATGGACTTGGTAAGCTTTTGGGGCTTTTTCAATATAAATCAAGAATCCAATCATGTCCAAAGTTTGCCAAGTCACAGGAAGAAAACCACGCGCTGGGAACAATGTCAGTCACTCCGTTCGCCGCACTAAACGTCGTTTTTTACCTAATTTGATGACCAAGAAAATTCTGAATCCTCTCACTGGAAAGATCATCAAAATAAAAGTGTCTGCCAAAGGACTTAAGAATTTGACCAAATCCCCTAAGAAGTGGTTCAAAAAACTGGCTAAATAGTTTAATCATTTGATCGGTCGGTGATTTGACCTGGTTTTACATCAGGTCTTTGTATTATTTTGGGTGTCTATTGTGGAGAGGTGCCAGAGTGGTCGAATGGGCTCGCCTGGAACGCGAGTATACCAGCAATGGTATCGAGGGTTCGAATCCCTTCCTCTCCTCCATCGCAAAAACACATTCCAGCTTACAAATCTGCCTCGTGCTCGAGCCAGTTTTTCCAGCTTCCATGTGTTTTTGCTCTTTCCCCACTAAATACCCTCCTCATCTCCAACTTCAACTGCGTTGAACTTGTCACCTTCCCTCGCATTTTGTGGGGACCCCGTTTTTTTTGTATTTGGAATTACTTCTTAATTCCAAATACAAAATTTTGTAGCTTAGAACTTATCACTAATTTTGCCCCCCCCTTCAGAGAAGGCTAGGCTTTTTTACTTGACAAAACCATTTTAAAGCTTTATAATTTAATCGAACCTAAACAGGTAAATTCTGACCTCAAATGCAACTTTCTATGTCTGGGTTTTTAATAATATCATGTTCAAGGGCAACTTCCATGGCACTTTTGTAGCCTAAGGACTTTCTGTATTTGTTGTTGAGTGTATTTATGGCTTCCTGGAGTTCTTTCCTACTCACTTTAGACCAATCTGTTCCTTTTTTGTAGAACCAGCGTCTGAGGAGTCCAATACTACATTCCACCAATGGTTTTTGCCAAGGACTGTGAGGATTTGCAAAGTAAGTGGGAGTGTTCCATTTTTGGTGTCCTCGGTTCTCAATGCCATTGTCTCCGGTGAAGGTGAGAATGTTAGCTTCTTGAGTGAATTGATTCACGGCCCTAGTCATTTCATCATTAGACAAGTTCATGAGCTTATGAGCCATGATGAACTTTGATTTGATGTCTGTTGCTATGGCAATGGCTTCATTATTATCCACACGCTTTGGAGCTACAGCAGTGTCCAGTTCAAAGTGTTTGTATCTGGTTTTATTGGTGGCTCCTTTGGGCCTTTTATCAATACTAATTCTACCTGGAATCATCTGCCTTTTGCTTTTCTTTTTCTGCTTCTTTTTCTTGTATCTTTTGGTGCAAAGGTACTTTGTATATTTTTGACCTTTAACTGAATAAAGCCAGCGATAAATTGCATCTTTTGCTGCATAGAAAGGTTTTTTCTCTAATTTCATCCGTCCTGCAATTTCATCAGGTGATCTTTTTTTCTTGAGCTCTTGAACAATGTGATCTTTTAACTGGGAGTTAGATCCTACTTTCATGCCCTGGTATTTGCTATGTCTACGTTTTACGTAAGCTTTTTGACCTGCTGCACTGGCTTCATATTTTCCACTCCTTAGCTTACGTCTTCCAACCTCACGGCTAATGGTTGATTTGTTGACCTTGAGGATCTGAGCAATTTGAGATTGCTTCATTCCTGATTCCAACATTCCTTGGATTCTATCTCGGTCAGATTGATTTAAATGTTTAAAACTATGTTTCATAGCAAGTTTCTTGGGTTAGTAACCCAGTTTATGAAAGTTGCATTTCAAAGTCGAATTTTCGACATAATAATTATGGCAAGTAAAACACCTAGGTCAGAAATGGAAGCGTTTGATGCCTTTTATCCTGATATCGAAGCATTTGATGCCATACTAGCAGGCACTGAACCTCATAAAAGAGCTGGTTTTTTAGATTCTTTTTACTCAAAAAATAGGGAGTCAAATGATCTGAATTATTTATTGGCACTCGCATCTCTACTCGAAAAATGGAGTAAGGACCCAGCAAAGGCTGATTTTTCATTACACATTAAAAAATTACGTCGTATTGCCAACGTCCCCAAAGGTATAACATCACCAGAAGAAAGAGAGAAAGTGGTTGCAGAAAGAAGAAGAACTGACAATGTATTTACATCCGTAGATACAAGCTACCTTTCAGCCGAGGAATCTGTCCAAAAAATTAAAGACCTAGTCGAAGCTCAGGCATCTGTTCATATTTATACACACATTGACAGTAGCAGTGGAATGGTGAGCATCAATAATGGTACAAGACAAGTTAATTATAAACCAGAAAAGCGAGAATTTTTTGCAGCTACAACTAAGAATGGTACCACCAGCACTTTCCATGACATTGAACAAGTTGTTGATTATCTTTCCAATAAAAACTTAATTCCATCATCAGGCCTTGCTATTATTGAATTAGTGGAAAAGGAAACTGGAAAAAGGCCAAAATTTGGGTGCTTTAGTAAGGATTATGCGCCTCAAATATATCTTAATGGAAGAACTGTTACACTTAAACCTGGTGGACTGCTTTCCCTCCGCTCAGGAGAAAATATACATGAGGGAACTTCAATGGATACTGCCCAAGTTGCTGACTTTCTTATGGAAAAAGAGGTACTTCCCCCATCGGCTAAAGAAATCATTGAACTAACAGAAGCTAAAACTGGCTCAATTCCTTACTTTAATTTTAAAGAAGGTGGTATAGTGGGCATTGAATTATGTGGAAGGGAAATAACATTTACGCCAGGTGAAAAATTATTTCACTTTTTTAGCCCTGAAGGCTCTCCTGCGGGAGGAACTTTTACTGATTTGAATCAGGTGACTGATTATCTTTCTGGTAAAGATTCATTCGATCAGTCTACCAAGGAAATCATTCGATCAGTGGAAGAGAAAAGTGGTGAAACACCTCAATATCTTCTTGTGGAAACTTCTGAAAGAAATGGTGATGTTGTTAGCATCAATTTGCGTCCAAATTGTATCAGTCTTTACCCAGGCAACACAAAATATTTTGCAAGAATAGATAGGTCCCCCATTTTTGACAGAGGCGTGTATCTTAAAACTCAAAATGAGATCATTAACTTTCTTTGCTTACATCCTGCTGCCAGGAACCTTATTCAATCTATAAAAGAAAAAACCGGGTGGGAGCCTAGTTACCGCATCTTTGCTAATGGACTCATTGTTTTCACTGGGATGGATAATAAAATGGCTACCCTTAACCCCAGTGATGATAGAATTCATATCTATGATGGGCGAAACACTGGGGAGGAACTTAATGGACTAGAGGATGCAATTGAATATCTTACTAGCGAACTTTAACTAAAAGTGGGTACACTTGCTATCGTTCGCTTTATCAGCGTCGCGTAAGGCCATCACTCTAAAAGCCCTTCCATTTCCTCATACAACCCCTCAATCTCATCATAAATCACTTTGCAGGCCTGGCCCAGTAACTTAATTTTTGAGGTCTCCCGATTTAAGCAAGCCTCTTGAAGTTGGCTTTCATTTTCTATTTTTTCTTTTTCTAACCGCTCCAATTCTTTTTCTATTTTTTCCAACCGCTTTTCCCTCAACCGGGTCTCTTTTTTAATTTTTTTAGCCTCGATGTAACTTTTCTTACTTTCCGAAAGAGGTTCTGCGCGCTTAAAAAAATCATCCTGCTCATCATGCCACCCTCCCGATGCTAAGAATTCATCATAGGTTTTTTCAAGAACCTGGATTTTTCCTCCATCAAAAACAATAAGGCGGTTGGCTACCTGGCTGAGCATTGCCTCATCATGGGAAACAAAAATCACCGCACCCTCAAATTTTTTCAAACTTTCGGTCAGTGCTTCGCAGGATTCCATATCCAAATGGCTGGTTGGTTCATCCAGGGCAAGCAGATGATTTTTGTAGAGCAAGACTTTCCCAAGGCAAACCCGACTCTTCTCCCCTCCCGACAAGCTGCGGATCTTTTTTTTAGCGTGCTGGCCAGTGAATAATAACGCAGCACACACACTCCTCACTTGCTTTTCATTCACATCTGGCAGGGTGATCAACTCCTCCAAAATTGTTTTTTCATCAGAAAGTTGTTGCTTGGTGTCTCCCCCAAAATAACCGACTTGCAATTTATTATGATGAATCAGCTTTCCGGACTGAGGTTTCAATCTAGCCGTGAGCAACCTGAGTAGCGTTGATTTTCCTTTTCCATTCGGCCCCACAATGGCAATTTTATCCCCTGGCAAAATGTTGAGAGAGAAATTATCAATGCTCTTTTCATCTGGAGTGTAAGCGAATTCTAATTCCTCCGCTTGGAGCATGGTATTACTCTTAAAAGGTTCGGTTCGAAAGTTGAATTTGATCTGAGGAAGTTTGGCCAATTTGGTGCCTATTTTTTGTTTGGCTAGGCTTTTGATGCGTGATTGAACTAGGCCAGCTGAACGTGCTCCAGCCCGAAAATTGCGGATGAACTCTTGAGTTTTCCCTTGTTTTTTCACCTGATTCTGCCGGGTTTTCTCTTGAACTCTTTCTTCGAGGGCGATCTGGTCCATCAATTTCTTAGGCCCCCCTTTCATCTTTCGCATCTTGCCCCGATGAATGATGATGCTATGGGTGACGACTTGTTCCATAAAATGCCGGTCATGTGTTACTAGAATGAAATTGCCTTTCCACCCTCTTAAAAACCGCTCCAGCCACCTCAGCGATAAAATGTCTAGATAGTTGGTTGGCTCGTCTAAGAGGAGGAGGTCTGACTCGGCCACAAGGGCTTCTGCCAAGCGAATTCGAATCTGGTAGCCACTAGAGAATTCTGAAGGGGGTCGGCTGAAATCCTCGACGGTAAATCCCAAGCCCATTAAAATGGATTTTGCTTTCCATTGCTCCCCATGAGATTCGGGAGGGAGACCTGCAGCCACTTGAGCTAAAATGGTGGGCTCACTGAATGATAGATTTTGTTCTAAGGCTTTGATTCTAAATCCTTGCGGGAGCTTGATTTCCCCTGACTGAGCCCCTTCTTCACCGAGTAGTATTTTCAAAAAAGTGCTTTTTCCTGTCCCATTCCTCCCGATGAGGCCAATTTTTTCTTTGGCATTGATGGTTAGATTGACCTCGTCAAAGAGGGTTTGGTGGCCGAAGAATTTTTCTAAATTGTGAATGTGGATCATAATTGGTTTCTAGTTTACCTGATTTTCTCGCTTCTGAATAAGTATTAATTTTTGATCATACTTTCTAAATATTATTTAGATGCTGTAACTCCTTAATTTCAACTCATTTTTAGCCTGATTCAATAATTCTACTTTATTCATCATTGATTCACTTATATAGTAAAGTCGGCCATTAACTTTATGTTACCTTGGTATGAATGCAAATTTTTGCTGGTTATAGGGTCTAAAGTTTGGTTTGAAACGAGTTAGGTGCCATTGCAAAAAATTATAATTCAATATAATCTAAAACATGACTAAAAAAATACTCACAAAAGTTGTTACAGGTATACTGTTTTTCTTCCTGGGCTCATTCTCAACAATCACTTACTTCCGTTATAGATCTAGAAATGAGTTCATTCCTCATGTTTCTAGTTTAACAGGAATGAATGAGTCAGAGGTGGTTCAGCTTGAGGTTTTTGAGTGGCCTTTAGATATTCTTTTCCCTTTGATACCTTTTGTGATTATTATTTGTTTGGTCTACCTTGTTTTAACACTTGTTTTAAAGGTTAAATAGATATTTTTGCAACAGCTCCTAACACGGTTTATACGGCTCACTTTTTGCATTGTTCTGACGAAATATTATAATGCAAACGTTCGGCCCAAATTCAACGCCAGTTAGATAATTATACTGGCATTGAACTTCGTACAAACCGAAACGTTAGGCAAAATAAATAATATATCTCCTTATGGAATTAAGCTTCGAACCAATAATTAAGAGATTTGACTTACTAGCTTCTCCGGTCAAAAAAATAATTGAAAACTGGGAAGGTAACACACCTATAGATGAGATTCAAGTAGCAGAAATTAACCCTAAGTATATGGGGGTGCTGAGCCATGTAAGCACTACAACATATCACCAAATTCCGGTGCTAACTGTGTGATAGCTGAAGCTATAGGATGTGATAAAGAAACTCTGGCAGTTTGTCTGGCGCCAGTTGGTAAACGTATAGATTTCAATAGTACCGTAAGAAAATATTTAGACGCTCGTTGTGTCTCACTTGCCCACTAGAAACAGTATTAGAGTTAACTAAAATGGAATATAGGAGTATCACGGTAGTGGGATTGCCAGAATCCTGGCCAATACTTATTGACCCGCGTATTGTATTGCTAGAAAGAGTTTTTGTTGGCTCAGGTTTACAAAAATCTAAACTATCACTACTTAGGAAAATGCTCCTTGAACTTCCAAACGCTTATGTTCTTGAGGAGCTTTGCAAAATAACAAGCTAATTCTTATAATACAGAAAATACATTATTTGCATCATATAACACGTTTTGTACGGTTCCTTTTCGATTACGCTCCACCACACTCAGGCTCACCCAAATATCTAACTGCACCCATGAAAACCAAATGCATACTTTGCAAATCCAAAAGCACCCATAAGTTTTATAGGGATATGCATAGAGATTATTATAAATGCAGCCATTGTGATCTTATTTTTGTCCCTCCGTCTTTTTACCTATCCGCCGACAAAGAAAAAAAGCGCTATGACCTACACAACAATAATCCAGATGATTTAGGGTATGTTAACTTCCTGGGCAAGCTGCTTGATCCGATGGTGAGCAGGCTGAATCCTGGTGCACTGGGGTTAGATTTTGGATCGGGTCCAGCCCCCACGCTTTCATTGTTATTTAAAAAGGCTGGTTATCCTATGGATGTTTATGATATTTTTTTTAATAAAGATGAGACTGTTTTCACCAAAACTTATGATTTCATCACTTCCACTGAGGTTTTTGAACATTTACATCACCCTTTGAGAGAGCTTACGAGACTTTGGGATATGATAAAATTTGGAGGATATTTTGCGGTCATGACTCGCCTAGTGACCGACGAAGTAGACTTTCCTAGCTGGCGATATAAAGATGATCTCACCCATGTGTGTTTTTTTTCACCCCTCACGATGAGATGGCTGGCGGAGCAGATTGGAGCAGAAATGGAAATTATAGGTAAAGATGTGGTGATATTCAGAAAGCCTTGATATAGAAGTTTTAGGGCTGTGATAGCTTATTTTATTTGGATCCTCACTCAGCTAAATTGAACGACATTGATAGTTGCGGAATTTATTCACCTAAATCAACCAGCAATCATGAGTGCCACTTTTTTCATGTACCTTTCACCCGCTTTTGTTTATTCTATCCACTGGGTAAAACCACTTTATTTATATACTTTCCAAAAAACTCATGGCAGATGATCGCGTTGCTCAGGCTGAAATAATCATTTACAAATGGGTGGATGAAACTCCACTCTTTCTTTTACTCAAGCGCATTGCCTCTAGAGGTGGGTTTTGGCAGCCTATCACCGGTGGAATCCACCCGGGTGAAGATTACACTTTAGCCGCCAAAAGGGAGGTGGAAGAGGAAACAGGGGTCAGTGATTTTTTAGAATTTCATGAAGGTGTGCATTATTTTGAATTCCTCTCCATTGGATACGGCCATCGCAAAGAATACGTCTACGGAGCTCAATTCAGTCCCGATGCTAAAATCACCCTTTCTTCTGAGCACGATGAAATGAAATGGTGCACATTGGAGGAATCCCTTGAGCTATTGGCCCATGAGTCAAACCGAGAGGGATTTAGAAAGCTATCCACCCTAATCCACAAGGCAAAATAAAGGTTGAATATTGCCACAGAGGTTACTTTTGTTTATTATCAGCATCAGAAATTAACTCTTAAATTAAATATCATGCAAAAGACACGAAAAATCATCGCCATTATTTTTTGGGTATTCACCGTTATTTTTGCTCTTTTGGAACTTCTTTTTGTCTGGGGTGCTTTTGAAAGTGGTGAATTTGCCTCTAAAATCCTTGGAACCTATATCATTATCTTCTTCACCCTTGCAGTGACGATGTCTTTGATTAGCAGTGTGATTAAAAAATAGTTCTTCACAGAATTGCTTAAAAGCAAGCCCCACCTTTTTAGCGTCGGGGATCAATTTTTTAAATCAAATATCATGCAAAAAAACATAGCCCCATTGTTATCTTTTTTTGGGTCAGCACCTTAGCGTTTATCGTTCTTACTACACTGGCCATTTGGGAGGTGATTGATGAAGAAATTGGCTTTAAAATATTTTCGACATACCTTGTCTTCCTCCTTGCCATCATAGCAACCACTTTTGTTATCAAGAATTTTTCTAAAAAATAGCCTTGCCCTCATGTACGATTTACACCTTGCTGATCGGATTTCCTATCAACTCAAGCAAAAGGGAATAGTTTTTGAAGAAAAAAAGATGATGGGTGGTCTTTGTTTTATGGTGGACGACAAGATGTGTATTGGCATCAATAAGGATGAGATGATGGCTAGAATAGGTCCTGATTTATACGAAGAAGCCCTCCAAGAAGAGGGTTGTAAGGAAATGAGATTCACCAAGCGACCCATGAAAGGTTTTGTTTACATTGAAGCCCGCGGCATTGATTCTGATGCAGATTTAGAAAAGTGGGTTCAGCGCTGTCTTGACTTTAACCCTCTGGCTAAATCAAGTAAAAAATAGGAAATTTAATTAAATTATAATTAATTGCTTGCTTTTTAGCGGAAAACCTCTACACTCTAAAAACTGATTAGAAATTGATAATAAACTTTTGTCGACCTATTGATTTTTAGTTACTAATTCTTAATTAAAAAAACATGGGTAATTTTAATCGTGGTAGATCAGGTGGAGGTGGAGGCTTCAATAGGGGTAATAATCGAGGCGGCTCAGGAGGGGGTGGCTTTAGAGGTGGAGGGGGTGGCCGTGGAGGCTTTGGTGGTCAACGAAATGACAGGCCTCAAATGCATCCTGCCACTTGTGCTGACTGTGGAAATCGTTGTGAAGTTCCTTTTCGTCCTTCTGGCGACAAACCAGTTTATTGTAGTAATTGTTTTGGCAATAGTTCTAACTATGGTTCAAAACGAGCTGAACGATCTGGTGGAAACCAGCGCTTTGATCGTAATGACCCTGGTCCACAAATGCATTCAGCCACTTGTGCTGAGTGTGGAGACCGTTGTGAAGTTCCTTTTCGCCCTACTGGAGAACGGCCTGTACTTTGCAGCCACTGCTTCAAGGGAAATAGCAAAGCTCCACAAAGAGACAACCGTAGGAGTGATGAACGCATGAGCTTCCCTACCCAAAGTGGTGGTGGTAACTCTGATGAAGTTGGTACTCTGAAAAAAGAAGTGGTAGAACTCAATAAAAAGATGGATAAAGTTTTGACTCTACTACAACGGACCAACTCTGTTAAAGAGGTGACTGTCATGAAGGCTTCTAAAGCGTCTAAGGCAGATAAATCTGAAGCGGTTGAAGCTAAAGAAGAAGCTGCTCCTAAAAAGAAGGCTGCCAAAAAGGAAGTGGCTAAGAAGAAGCCAGCTGCAAAGAAAAAGGTAGCTGCCAAAGCACCTGCGAAGAAAAAAGCGGCTCCTAAGAAAGCTGCCGCAAAGAAGGCTGCTCCTAAAAAGAAAGTGGCTAAGAAAAAATAGTTTGCTTTCAACTAAAAACCCCGCTCCAAAAGGAACGGGGTTTTTAAGTGTCTCACTATTTAACCATTGCCTTAAGCAAACCATCCACCAATTGTGCATGAACAGAAACATTTTCCTTTGGATCCGTTGGAGTTCCAGCATTCATGTTTTCTTCAGCCGTTTTATTTCCATCAGGCTGCCCCCCTTCAAAACCACTCAATAGGTCACTGTTTTCTTCAGTTCCTGCATCGTAGTTTTTAGCCGTCATCATTTCATCCATTTCAAGCTTCATGCTGTCAACAAGTGCGTAACCATCGTTTGAGCCTACGGCCATTGTAATCACTGAGACATGCATGTTTTCATACATTTTACTGAGCATGACTTCTTGCATTGCTCCAGGAGCCATGGCCTCGGACATGTAAACCGCCATCACACCATCCATACCTTCAAGAAGCATTTTAAGTTCAGATCCATCTCCCCATTCTGCCAAAGCTTCCACTTCTGCAGGGGCCATTTCACCCATCCAGTTTAAAGAGGCGGTGTCATCATGAATCACCACAAGCCCTGGAGATAGGGTCTGGCTAGCACTTAGGTTTTCAAGGTGAATCATCATCATTTCCTTTTCCATCATGTCCATTTTATCCATCATCATTTTGTTGTTGCGGTCCATCAAGACAGAGACTTCAGCACGTGTGATGGGATTGTTGGGGCGGAATGTATTGTCTTGGTATCCTTCCCAAAGACCAGATTCAACTCCAGCACTGATGGCACTTGCTGCCCAGTGATCTTCTGGAACATCACTAAAACTAGTTGCTATAGCAGCAACGGTTCCGATCATCATTGCCATACCAAGGGTAGAACCAACGATTATATTTTTCTTTTTCATGTGTGAAAAAGAAAAATTATTACCTTTAGCCATATAAACAAAAACCCCAAGCTGACATTAGCCTCGTGCCAATTAATCCGGATCGTTAGGTGGGCATGGCCGATCTGGGTAGTGCCAGATGTAAAACCAATTCCCTTAAGTGATCTGAAAGAGTTAATGCACAAAGTTGAGCGCACAGGTTCGAGTTTTTATTTTTATTTTTGGCCTTTCGGCAACTTTATTGAACCAAATTTGTATTCATACATCAAGTGCTTTGGCTTGACACTATTTTTTAACATTGCTTGGAATTCAACAATCAATATTTATCATTTTGCTTAAATCTGTTAGACTTAGATTGAAATTAACCAAAATAAATCATGTTTAAAAGAAATCAAGACCTACCCATTGCCCATGCTCATTGTGATGGCCCTTGTGGTGTTTATGACCCAGCTGCAGCTCGTATCAATGCTGAGGCCGTTTTATCAATGACTAAAAAGCTACTCGCCCTCACCCCTCCTGCTCCAGAGGATAGCGAGGGGATGTTGGCCTATTGTAATTCTTTGTCTCGTTTTTCTCAAATCAAAGAAGAGCAGTCTCAAAAGTGTAAAGAGGAGCTTCTTATTTTGTGGACCGATTACTTTAAACCCCAGCACTTAGAGGATTCTCCCAAGCTTCATGATATATTTTGGAGAGCGGCTAAGCTTTGTTCTGCCTGTAAGGTGGAGGTTAGCTTGGAACATGCCCAGGAATTGATGGAGGCGGTTGAAGCCATTCACCACCTCTTCTGGAAATCCAAAGGAAAAGAATTGCCATGGGTGACAGCGAGCTAATCCCCAACTCTTAATCCTTCAATGATTTTACCATTTCAAAAGAAAGCATTAAATACGCCGGATCATTAGAGCGTTTGATGCTTTTTTTGGGTCGTCGTGAATGTTTTCTGGTGGAAGGTGATTCCATGACTCCCCTCCTCCATTCTGGAGATAGGATTCTAGTCAAAAAAATCAAAACATTTAAGGGGGGCGATGTGGTAGTTTCTAAGCACCCCATTCAATCCGATTTAGTGATTGTTAAGTTGATTGAGTCCATCGACGCTCATGGCCGATTAAAATTAGTTGGCATGAATTCAAAAAGCAGCCATTATTTTGGATTGGTAAAAAGTGACCTGGTCCTTGGTAAGGTGTGTAGTATTTTAGTTTCAAATTTGCCATTTGATCAAAAAAATGTAGAATATTGATAATTAACTATAAATTATGGCGATATTAAATAATAATGAAGCTTTAAATGCCGCTAAGGCTTTTTTGATGGAACAGAAGCTTATGACTCTTTCGACCGTCCATCAAAATAATCAGCCTCACTCAGCCACACTTCTATTCACCATTGATGCAGAATTAAATTTTTACTTTCTCTCTCATAAAACCAGTTTAAAAACAGATAATATAAACCAGAATTCCAGCGTGGCTGGCTCTGTTTTTGAACTGGGGTCATGGTATGTTCAATTTCATGGAACAACTGAGCAGGTACAAGGCAAGCTATTTGATTCAGCCATAGACAAGATTATAAACCAGGCTGATAAATTAAAGGATTTTTGGCCCCCTTTGTTCATGAAAATCGACCCTGAGTATGTGGTTTATAAAATCACACCCACATGGCTTAGATTGACCGATCTTTCGACTTCCACAATCACCTCAAATCCAATGCCAGTGTATACACTGATTGGCTCAGATGCGAAATAGTGGAGCAACGATTGTTTCATACTTTGACCACTAGTAAATCACTTCAAAGGGCTAGCTTGAAGCATGCATATTAAATCAAGTGTGCAGGTTTAGAAGGATTCAAATAAGCACAACTAAGACTCAATCACTATTTTGATGGAGCCACGATCGGGAATTGAACCCGAGACCTCACCCTTACCATGGGTGCGCTCTACCAACTGAGCTATCGCGGCACGTTTTTTGACATAGACAAGACAGACCTTATCAATTTCCATCCCAAGAATCAAGCTTGATTTTTTGCTCATATGCCTTGATGCTAATGGTACAAAAATAAATCACTAAAGTCATGATTCAAACCATTGATGTTTTTGATCTTAAAAAGAAACTAGACCATGCCACTGAAAAAATAGTTCTCATTGATGTTCGAACTCACGGGGAGCGTGAGGAGGGTTATATCAGCAATTCGATTCATATCCCTTTAAATGAACTGTATGAGCGCATGAGCGAACTCAGCTCATTCGGCACACTCTATTTTTATTGTAAGGTGGGGGGTCGGAGTCACATGGCAGCACAGCTTTTTGAGGAGGATGACTTACCGGAGAGCATTAATGTCATAGGGGGTGTGGCTGCTTGGACGTTGGCTGGCTACCCCCTGAGCACATAAAATCATTGGGTCATTCCAGCAAAAGCCCATGCCATTCTAAAAATATCTCGTTGGGTGTCTGCAATCTCTTTGCTTTCGATCAGAATACCAATCAACTCATTATGAAATGAAGTGATGGCCACTTTGTTGTCGTAGATATTGATTTCATTCGTGAACCTAAATTCCTCAGCGGATAAAAGACGGGTTTCTCTTGAAAAATTAGGATCAGACTGTTTCACTTCCTGCCCTGAAGGATCATTGGGGGCAATGCATTTGAGGAATATTTTCTTTTTTGCTCGCAATTGAATGTACTCTTCATCATAGTTGGGCCAGTAGCGACGGACCTCTAGGGAGTTAGTGTAGTTTAAAATTCCTGTGGTGGCGGTTAAAGTGTCTTCGTAGACGCGTTTTATTCCATCAATTCCTTCAAAATAACGGACCCGTGGTTGGGATTGTTTATGAAAGAGGCCTTTTAATTCAGGGAGGGCTAACTCAAAATCCCGTATGTTCTCCCGACTTCTTTTTAAAAGGGCTTCGGGGTCAACGGGGCTAAAAATAATGTGTTTGGCTTTGTGAATTTTGCTAACGTAGGCTTTTTCAAGCATGTCATTGAGTAGGTCGTAGCATGACCCTCGAGACACATCGGCCTCTCGACTGATCTGAAGCACAGTCCCCTTCCCCAGCGTGAGGCAGGCTAAATAAATTTTTGACTCTTTTTCACTCAAACCTATTTGAACCAATGTTTTTTCTGAAACCATATTATCTAATTATGTCTATTTAAAGTTGTTGTCGAAATTTCCGACAGTTTTAGATTAACACTAATTTTAAAGCTACACAATGTCTGTCTTTTAGCTTGACGACTTATTTTTGTGTTCATTAAACGACTTGTATTTTATTCTAAAACAATTATGTTTGAGGCAACACTTAATACAATCCATATGACTAATCCATTCATGCCAGACGCAGAGGCGCAAGCGCTGCGCGAATCACGTAAGTTAAAACTAAACTATACCCAACTTAGACAATACAATGGTCAACTAGTGGAGTTGGCGGATGCAGGTCAGGATTTTTCACAGGATGCTCGAAATATCATCAGAGAGACTGAGGGAATTACTGAGGTTATTGTTATGTTTACTGGTCTTGAGGGGGAGCTACATGAATTACCCTTTGAAAAACGTCATTTTTTAAATAGTGAAGAAAACCTTACGTTTGATGGCTCATCCATTGGTGGATTTTCAACACTAGATCAATCAGACCTAAGGCTCAAGCCAGACTGGAGCTCATTTAAATATGCACCCGCTGATGTTTTTGGTCCAGGCAAAGTAATTATTATTGCTGATGTACTTGATAAAGATCACAAACCCTATGAAAGTGATTTAAGGGGGACCTTAAAGAGGGGTTGTTCTGATTTAGGCGAAGTATTAGGTATGGAGGGTAATGTAACCTTTAATATTGCTCCAGAAATAGAGGGATTTCTATTGGAAGGCATAAACTCAGATGTTAATTTTAATGGGAAAGAGCTAACCCCAGCAGACGTTGGTGGCTACATGCGAACCAGACCAGGCAGCAAGCTATCGATATTTACAGAACGCTTAAGAGAAACACTTGAAGCGCTGGGAATGATCACCGAAAAAAGACATGGAGAAGTAGCCCCAGGTCAGTTTGAGGTCAATCTTAAATATGCCAATGCGGTGAGAGCGGCTGACCAAATCCAACTCTACAAATACGTTGCCAAAGAAATTGCAGCTCAATATGGTTTGACTGCCACATTTTTGCCTAAGGTCATCGAAGGCATTAATGGCTCAGGAAAACATATTAATATATCAGTTAGTCAAAATGGAGAAAATAGATTTTATGATACTGAAAATCATGATGGTTTATCAAATCTTGCTAGAAGGTCGATTGCTGGTGTTTTATACCATTCACCAGCCATTACCGCTGTAGCATGCTCTAGTGCAAGCTCATATCAAAGGCTTGATCCAAAATTTGAGGCCCCGAACGCGATTCAACAATCAAGTACTGATAGAGGTTCTATCATTAGAATTCCAATTGGAGATAGGAACTCCACTCGAATTGAAGCAAGATTTCCAGATCCTGAATGCAACCCATATATGGCCCTGACATTATTTTTAAGGGCGATGGTTGATGGGGTTGTTGCCACTGGAAATAAAAGTGCTGAAATGTTGGCTTTGCTGGAAAATAATGAAAATCCAGGGAAATTACCAGGAAGTCTATCTGAGGCCCTTGATAAATTTGAAAAAAGTGAACTTGCAAATAATGCAATGGGACCAGATGCACACAAAAAATATCTAGAGCTTAAACGAGAAGCTACAAGAAAAACTGGAGACGAAAAGTTGGATATACAACGTTCTATTCTTGGGCATCATGCAACGAGGAATCAGCTAATTGAAAGAAATTTAACTGTAGCAGAGGAAGCTGTAATTAGTTCTAAAAAAAGACCAGTTGCAGTCGCATAAAAAATAGATACTCTAAGAATAGTGTTGACAAACTCACCTCTTTCTCATAGACTAATTTGGCTTAAATAATACTATCAACATGCCACGAGGAAAAAATACCAACGTTTATCTAACTTGCAAAGGAATCATTAAGAAAAAGGGTGGAAAGCCTGAAAATGGTTGCAACATGCAAAACTACAAAACTCGTATCAACAAGAAAGCCTTGGAAATGAAAGGAACCAAGAAGCTTGAACGGATGAAATTTTGTTCCACATGCAATACACCGACCCTTCATGTGTCTGGGAGTGAGATCAAACACAGCTCTTAAGTATAAATTTTAAAAAGCGAGTGGTGGCCCTGAGTCATCACTCGCTTTTTTGTTTAATCTTTAGGGATTAGGAGCATGGTAGATTCCACGCTCAATGACGTGGAATGACAATTCGGACTCACCAACAACTTCCCGTTAGACAGTTAGATTAGTGTCCGTCTGCCCTAAGTACAACGGCAATGGTTTTTAGCATGATTTTTAGATCCAACCGCAGAGACCAGTTTTCGATGTAATAAAAATCAAGCTTGATCTCATCCTCAAAATCCAAGTGAGAGCGTCCATTGATTTGAGCCAAGCCAGTGACCCCAGGCTTGAGGGCAAACACCCTTAAATGGTGTGACTGATATTGATCCACCTCTTCGGGTAAATGGGGACGAGGGCCAACCACACTCAAGGTGCCTAAAAAGACGTTGAAAAATTGAGGGAGTTCATCCAGGCTTGTTTTTCTTAGGAAGCGGCCCAAACGCGTCACCCGGGGGTCATTTTTAATCTTAAAAAGAGGTCCCTTTCGCTCATTTTGGTCCAAAAGCTCAGCCCGTTTATCCTCAGCCCCCATCTCCATAGAGCGGAATTTATAAATCGTAAATGTTTTATCACGATACCTCCGCTTACTCCCGTAAAAAACGGGCCCATGAGAGTCAATTTTAATCAAGAATCCTACAATGAGCCACACTGGAAGGAGTAGAATGATGATCACTAAAGAAAAAATTAAATCGAAAATTCGTTTATAAACCCTCCCCCACCCCTCCAATCGGGTTTGTTTGAGGCTAATGAGTGGGATGCCGTCAATCATCTCCATTTCCACATTCACACTTTGCAAACGAAGGACTTCTGGAATCATATAATAGTGCACATGATTGGCCCGGCAAAAGGCTAATAATTTTTCCGACGTCACCTCTTTTGAACTTGAATCCGCATGGATGATCTCATCCACGTGATACTTCTTGGCCACTGTTTCAAATGCATCGAGTGCCCCAATGATGGGAAGCTTTGGGTGGTGTTGTAGGCTCATTTCATCGGTAAGCGCCCCTACAATGTGGTATTTAGGATCACGCCGTAAAGCCTGGTAGGCTGCTTCTACAAAAGGTCCCACGCCAATGAAAAGGACTTTTGTTTTTCCAAATCCCCAGTGATGCAAGCGGTTTTGAATGAGGAAAATAAGCGTCCTCCCCACCACAATAAACACAATGGCAAATAGCCAAATTTGAGCCAGTGCGACACGAGAGAAAAAGAGCTCATGAATCACTAGAAAATAGTAGGCAATGATCAACATCAACCAGGTTGAAACTGAAAAAATAATCTTTAGAACGGTCCGGCCAAAACGTTCGTCAGGGTTGATGGAATAGAGGCCATTAAAAACAAAGACGAATAATAGAAATAAACTGGCCAGGATTGAAAGCCCCACATAATCCCCAAAGGCAGGGAGTTGCTCAGGCACAAATTTAAAATGAACCCCAGGGATCAAGTCGGTTATAGGCCGGATGCGGTAAGCGGCAAAAAAGGCAGCAATTGTCGCTAAAAAATCAACGGGTGGTCTTAGAATTTCAAAAAAGAGTCGAAAGCGCTTCATGTTATTATTTAGGTTCAGATGGCGTTGCATTCCCTCAAACTCATAAGCCGAGTTCTGTCCTTCAATCCAAAGATCAAAGGGGTAATCATCTATCTAAGCGGCAGCAGGAATGGGACGACAAGTGACCGTCTTTTTCCATTCCCCCACGCATACCTTGCACCAGGTGGGGTTTACCCTCCCGCAAGGTCACCCCAACGGGATCCGTGCTGATTATCACGGACATTTCACTCTTATCCACCAACACTCAATGAGCGAAGCTAGAAGACATGGTTTCTGTGGCACTTTCCCTTGAGTGGCATTACTGACACCCCGGTGCGCCGTTAGCGACCACCCTACTCTTTGGTGCTCGGACTTTCCTCCCCACCAGACTTTGAAAGTAAGCTGGGGCGATTACCACGGTTTGAAGGAACGCAAGCTTAAAAGTTATAACATATTTAACTCTTTTTTACCACTTTTCTATCCTGTTTTTTTAAATTAGGGATTGACAGGCTGCCCCACCATCAATTAAGGTAAATCGTGCGTTTTACTGTTCTTCAAAAAAATAGTTTTTCCTTAGACGTTTAAAGCTTTCAAATGCTTTAGACACAAGAATGCCACCTTAGCTCAGTTGGTAGAGCGCCCGCCTTGTAAGCGGATTGTCGCCGGTTCGATCCCGGCAGGTGGCTCCACACCATTGAATCAAAATGGAGCCCTGCGATTGGGGGAAGTATAGAGATTGGTAGAAGCAGCAGTGAACAAGCGTATGAATTTCTGGGGAATGGGAGATGTTTGCGGAAGTTGCAGTCAATGGCGAACCAGTCATTGAAGGAAGCTGTAGCAAAACATCAACAACGTGGGTAGGTACCGAAGCGGTCAAACGGGTCTGGCTGTAAACCAGATGGCTCTGCCTTCAGGGGTTCGAATCCCTTCCTGCCCACCAGTCTTCGTTTGCCGTGAATAAGGTGAACGGGAATAAGAAGGCTGCCATCCGAAGCATCGCGAAGGGTGGCAAACTACGGCTGCTGCGCCAAATAGGTTGCCACTTATATTTTGAAGTGGTGGTTTTTTGGAATAGTCATTCCAAAGTCTACTTACCACTTGTTACTTATATCTAAACTCAGCTCCCCCTTTATCAAAGGGGGTTGGGGGGATTTGTAATTAGAACATCCCCTCCTTCGGAGGGGCCAGGGGGAGGCTGCGATTGTCTCATGTCTCACGTCTCATAGCTCTCAACTCGGAGTTGGTAGCTCCCTAAATTCTAGCCCAAATTCGACCACTTTCATGTTAGGGCATTAAATACTTCATTAGGAGTGCGATAACTCAGACATTTTCTAGGTCTGTTATTGAGTTTCTCCTGGATTTCATGG
>Ga0316189_10000047_pt1 | contig 100845 bp, 95 predicted proteins | sample LowCovwburrow_MG_FD_204930 | JGI IMG/M metagenome (GOLD analysis project Ga0316189, IMG submission 204930) | Coastal sediment microbial communities from Maine, United States - Lowes Cove worm burrow | ecosystem: Environmental > Aquatic > Marine > Coastal > Sediment | place: USA: Maine... | reverse complement strand
AAACCTTTGATGAATTTTATCAGGCAACCTCTCATTTCTTCCAGAAAGAAAACTGGGAGTCCATTTTGCCTGAACTCGAAACATTACTCACTCTTAACTTCGAAATTATTTAATGAATTTAGTATATATTTTTTAAATTTTGTCAATAAAAAAACCTAGCCTTACAATGGGATGACAAAGCATCAATTACCTCACAACAGACCTTCAATTAGAAACACTACCCCTCTGGATCATGGTACAGCGTGCCCTCATTCAAAATGTCATCTAGGTCATCGTGAAGCGGTGGTTTTGGATCTGCCGAAGCAGGTGATGGCTTTTGAACTGACGCAGGTTTGAATTCATTTTTTTGAGCTTGGGGCGCTCTTATTTTAGGAGTTGAGTCCACCGCAACTGCCTTATTTTTGGACTCATTTCGAACTGGCCTAGGCGTATTAACAGGGGTTTGAACTGCTTTTTTAGGGCTTGCTTGCGGTGCTTTGGCTGGATTTTCGACTTTAGGAGCTGCAACCCTAGCTTCAATAGGCTTTTTATTTGCTTGATTTTCCATCGTTCTTGAATCGTTTTGAGATGGCTTGATTGAATCATTAGCGACCTGAACAGCTTTTTTTGGGTTTGACTGTGATGGCTTGGGCGCATCAACAGCTGTTTTAGGCACTCTTTTTTGATCTGGCTGAGGTGTTTGAATTGGATTCTCAATTTTAGGAGCTGTCACTTTAGTCTCAATAGGCTTCTTTTTTGAGGATTCATCCAACTTAATCTGGCCTGGCAATGGAGGGGCGCTGGCTGCAAAACTCGCTGGCATCAAAGGATTGCGTCGACGCCGAGCCTGTGGTGGTGATTGTTGGGGTTTTTTTTGTGTTGAATGCTGATGGCCGTGGCCCTGCTTTTGAACTGGTTTTTGCCCCTGTTTCTCAGCTGATTTTTGAGTGGCAATTGAGGGAGCTTTCGCTTGAGCTGGAGAGGGTGGTGGCGTGGCTGGTCTGGGAGGAGCTGCAACGGAGGCAGCTGGTGTCGGAACTGGCTTTAAATTTGATACCTGAGGGTTGGGCGGAACTGGAGTTGCCGCTGGCGCAGGGGGGTTTTTGGGGCCTGGAGCTTGAGGAGCTGGGGCAGGAGTTGGCTTGGGTTGAACGGGTGCTTTAAATGGTTGTGTTGGCTTGGGCTGAGTTGGAGCGGGTGCTGGCGGTTTAAAGGGAGGGGCTGGAGGAGTTGAGCCCGGAGTGACTGGCTTTGGAGTTGTGCCTGAAAGTGGCGCAGTAGGCTTGGGAGGCACCGCTGAACCTGGAAGGGGTGGTTTTGCCCCGGAAAGTCCCAAGCCAGGCTTCGGACTGGCCGGAGAAGCAGGTTTGTCCTCCTTTTTTTTATTATTCGTCCCCACCCGGCGGAAAATCTCTCGCTCTACAAACTCTTTTTCTCGGGCAAATTTAAGACGAGAAAGTTGGCGAAAGGCCTCTGCAGCTTGAACATCTCCCTTGTCTGGATCATAAACCGTGGCCATCGAAAAAGCGCGCGAGGTGGCATTGTCGATATTGAGCTTGATGTAAGCTTGATAGTTGGCAATGTTCACCAAATCCTGCTCACTAAAAACAGGAGCATATTCCTTTGCCATGTATTCAGCATCGGAGGCACCAATCTTAAAACACATCATCGACCCCACATTCCCAAATACGGCATCACGAATGGTGGTGTCCTCTGACTTTCCTTTTCCTCCCCCCCCTAACTTGGTGATTTGCGAAATATATTGATGGGCAATGATCAAGTTTAAGCGGTATTTACGGGCTTCAGAAAGAATGGAGGCGAAGGATTCGGTCACGAAATTTTGGAACTCATCCACATACATGTAAAAATCGAGACGGTCTTCCTCATCCGTATCCACCCGACTCATCGCACTCATTTGAAGCTTGGAGACCATGATCATCCCCAAAAGCTGTGCATTCAAGTCTCCTAACTTACCCTTTGAAAGATTGCAGAGCAAGATTCTCCCCTCATCCATCACCTTTCTAAAATCAAAACCCGATTTGGTCTGACCGATGATATTCCGGATCTGGGCATTGGTGATGAAGGGGCCAAATTTAGAAGTGAAATAAGGAATCATTTCTTGTTTTTCACGCTGACCCGTGTTGGCCATTTCATTGTCCCAAAACGAGCGCACCACGGGGTTTTTTACTTTGCTGGATTTATAACGCTGCCAGGCCGTGTCGGTGAACAAGCGAGGCAAGTCAATTAAGGTGGCTCCTTCTTTGTCATCATCCATCAGGGTCAAGACCCCATTTCTAAAGTAATGCTGCAAGCGTGGCCCCATGATTTCCTCCCCAAACAACTTGATGAAGATGGCCAAGGCCTCCTGAGACAAAAATTCTTTTTCATCCGGGGTGTAAGCCTCCAAAATATTCATTCCCATCGGACGACTCATGTCTCCTGGGTCAAACAAAATCACATCGTCCGCGCGTTCACGAGGAATATGAGGCAAAATACCTTCCACCAAATCTCCATGAGGATCAATCAGACAAATCCCCCGTTTGGTCGCAGCATCTTGCTTGAGCATGGCTTGCAGAATGGTTGACTTTCCTGTTCCTGACTTTCCAATGATGTAAAAATGGCGGCGGCGATCATCCACTTTGATATGCACCTTCCGAGTCTCTCCTCGATAAATATTATTGCCCAGAAAAACCCCTTCTTTAGGCAGGTTGTTAGGCGCTCCTGCAATTTTAAACTCTTGCCATTTGATGACAGGAGTACGATTGAATTTGATATTAGGAAAATGAAAGATGGACGTGATCTCTTCTGAGCTGAGAATCATTTTTTTAGCTGAATTAAACAGGTCTTGAAACCAGTCTTTGCTCATGCTACGTAAAATAAACCCCTTGATCAGCTCATCCTTACTATAGTATTTTGATTTAGAGAAGCTATTGTTGTTTGGATCACTGTATTGAGCAAAAGCACTGCCGATTTCGGAGGCAATTTGATTGGCGCGGGGCAAGCTATTTGCAGAGCCCACCACTCGAAGCACCACTTCAAACCCCACCTTAGCATTCTTCCCCTCCATCATTTTGATTTGCTCTTCCATCATCGGCGTATTGCGTGACCCTGCATCAGGCTCATCGCCAAATTTCTCATTTTCTGCCCCGTGCACTAACACTCGAAAAAAAGTACCCACCCACGAAAACACATTCAATGACTTGAGGAGGGATTTTTTCTTTTTCTTTCCTGCAAAGAGTTCACTGGCGGCATCTCGGCCTTTCTCTTGCCAGCCATTGGCCATTGGCCTCAGCATGACCTGAATGGCAGCCCCCTCATCAAGCTCTATCTTGGAGAGCGCGTTGGCAATGTTGTTGAATGGGTCCGACCCCAAAAACTGATAGGTCCGAATGGGGTACATGGATGATTTAGACAAGCTCAAATAGAAACCTGTGGATTTGCAGCCCTGTCGGAAAATATTGTAATCCTCCACCTGTTCAATAAATATATCCGGGTAAAAGGCGGTGATTTGCTTGTCAAAAAGTGACTTGAGATGAGCTGGAACCACAAGAAAAAATTGTAGTTGCCCCTCAAGAAGTACATATTCACAGGAAAAAAAATCCTCTCCTGTGAAACGGTTGATCATCTCACCACTATGAATGGCATGAAGCGCTTCGTAAAAATGCGTCATCACATCGTTGTATTCTTTTTGAGAATTTCCCCCCATCTGTTCTGAATCCCGCTCTTTGTCCTCTCGTGAATCTTTGAGAGGTACTGAGATCCGCAAAAAAACCATGTTTAAACTCCGAGTGAGGTCGGATTTTGCACGCATACGCCGGACCAAATAGTAGCCCAACCCAATCAAAACGATGATGACCAGGGCAAACTGGAGAAAAAGCACGTTTATTTTGTTTTAAATTCCCCTTAATTATAGCATAAAAGGCGAAAAAATGACAGGGAAAAAGGGCGGATTCCCTTCAATTTACCCCCCTCTGAAGGCGAGGTGCCGTCAGGCCAGACCTCCCCCACCATTCCGCATTCTTCCACCCCCTCCTTAATTAAGGAGGGGGTTAAGTTAAGGAGTAGGTAGATTCCATGTTGTGTCTGGTTTTTAACATTGTCATTCCACGGCACTGACCGTGGAATCTACCAAAAACTAAACCTCACTCATACCACCCCTCTGATAAATCCTCCCATTCTGGATTCTCCTTTTCAATAATATCCACCTTCCACTTTCGTTTATAGCGTTTCAATTGTTTTTCCCTCCCAATAGCCACAGAAATATCATTCGTTTCTTCAAAATAAACCAGTTTACTTAGATGATATTTGGCCGTAAAGCCGCTAGAATTCATTTTTTCTTTATGCTCATAAACCCGCCTCATTAAATCATTAGTCACTCCCACATAAATGACTTTGGTTCGATTGGCCATGATGTAAACCCAATAGCGCTTTGTTTTCATGAATCTATCCTCAGGATTAAGGATTCAGAATAAGATTTGGTTAAAAGTGAGTCAAGGATTTAGTTGATTCCACGCGCTCGCTCCACTCGGTGTGGAATGACAATTAACTGAACCCTCCTTCGAATTTTGAATTATATATTTGGTGTCATTCCACGGCATTGACCGTGGAATCTACCAAAAACCAAACCCCAACCTTCCCATGCTACAATAAACTTAAATCATTAATTAGAAGTCAGACCATGCCAGATAAAATGCAACAACTCCACCAACTCCTTGCTCAAATCCCTCAAGGTAAAGTGACCACCTACAAAGAAATCGCCCATGCCATGGGCACCACAGGCTACCGGTTTGTGGGCCAACTACTCAACAAAAACCCTCACCCGGATGAATTTCCTTGCTTTAAGGTGGTGCAGTCGGATGGAAAATTGGGGGGCTTTGCCCTAGGAAATAAGGACAAAATCGCTCGTTTAAAAACAGAGGGCATTGAGGTGAAAAATGAGAAAATTGTGGATTTTAAGCAAAAATTATTCCAGTTTTAAGTCAATTTCAAAAAAAGCCCGACCTGTAGCCGGGCTTTTTAGGGGTTTTTTCTTATACCACCTCTTCTTCAGAATCATTTCGACGCTTGTCGTTAGAAGCCAAACGCATATCGCGTGGTTGTGGCTGAGGTCTTTTTCCTTTCACGACATCACCCTCTTGAAATTCAAGAATTGTGTCTGTTTCCGAGTCGTCAAAATCAATACGCTCAACTTTTCCTGGTCTACGCTTCTTTTTTGGACCCGCTCTAAATTCATCATTCGAGTTGAATCTCGCGTCATATAAGATGGCTACAGCCTCCTTATAATCAGGAAGTGCATTTGCGTTGGCCATTACTGTTTTGTAGGCGGTTTTTAGCTCTCTGTCATTCAAACCATCAAGTTCAGCGTACATATTTCTTCTTTTTGCAGCCTCCCTGCTATTTGGCTCTCCTAAATTTATCCAATCCAAAACATCCATTTTTTTGGACTCTGGAAATTTTCCAGTCATCCCTTTGTATCTCATGGCTGCAGCCACTCTCATGTCGCGATCGTCACTATTATCGATTATTGTTTGCAATTCACGTGGCCTTTTTAGTTGCTTTATGGCATCAAATTTTTTTTCTCTCAGTTCATCTTCTGAAGGCCTACTTGCCTCAGCAAACTGCATTTCATACTTATCCATCAACTCCTTTGCTTCTGCCTCAAAATCTCCAGTAAATGGATACGTTTCGTCTTCCATTCTTTTTTCAGCCTTTGGATTCAGGTCCAATAACTCTTCCCCTCTTATAGGCCTTGGTGTTTTATTTATGCCACTCATAATATTAGTATTAATTTTTATTACCAAATCAAATCATTATATCACAAAAAAACTTTCACATCAAGCCTTTCCTTAAAAAATAGTTAATTCTAACAAACATAAGGAATCAACTGATAACGAGATAGCTGGAACAAATAACAGTCAGAGCAAAATAAACCAGAGTCTTAACTGGATTTTTATAGGATCAGTAGATTTTTCCTCCGAGAAAATAATTCATCCATAAATCTTAGCAATACGGAATAAAAAGAATTTCTTATCAGTAACACCCCTGACCAGGGCACGGAAACCCTTGAGCTTAGCATTGAAGGATTCAGCTGAGGCATTGGTTGACCTTTCAGGAAAATAGTTAAGGATCCATCCTTCATGGCCTTTGATGGAATGAGCGGCAGTAGTGAATGATTTAAATGCCTCTCTTCTACTTTTATCTTTTGTTTTTTCTTCCATCTTCTTATGCCATTGATCCAACCTTTTTTTAGCTTCGATTTGTGTTTTTGAGTATTCATAAAAGGACCTGAACATCATCGAGAGTCTGTACCCTTCCTTCAACTGTGGAAATTCATCAAACAAAATCGCTGCTCTTCTCTTTTGCGAATCAATCCATTTGCTTTTGGGTTTAAATAAAAGGTATCGACCTCTGGCTAAGAGCTGCTTTTTGGTGTCCCCATTGGCATAGGTAAATGGGTGATAAGGGATGCCCGCTTTTTTACTCATTTCCATCTCCTGGCTTTGTTCATCAATGGCCTTCCACCTCTCTTTAACTCTCATTTCCTGAAGGGCATCACTGACCAATTTTTGCACATGGAACCTGTCATTAACCTTTTTGGCATTGGGGAAGCATTCACGGACAATCCAATCCATACTATTGGCCATATCCAGGGTAATGATTTCTACCTTTAACCTCTCTTTCATGGGGATCTTCATCAAAATCTCACTGACCACCGAAGCCTTGGCTCCTTTGATGATGGCGATCAGAGATCCTTTCTTACCCTTGGCTGCCTTGTTGGTTACAATGGTGTAGAGCTCACCATTACTCAAGCTGGTTTCATCAATGCTCAGATGTAATCCTATGTTTTTTGGAAAAAGGAGCCAGTCCTCACAATGTTCAAGGTGTATCCAGTCACGGAAGCCGGACAAATATTCTTTGTATTGTTTTTGTAGCGTTTTATGATTCAGTCGGTTTTCTTTAGCCACTCGCCTGATGTCTACTGGCTCATGGTCAATTGAGTCCTTTTAAAAAACTGGCAAATTCTCTTTCCAATTTTGTGCCCTCAGCGCAAAGCTTAATGTCCCGCTTAAACCATTGATCAACTCCTTCAAATTTCCAGGAGCGTCTTTTTAATACGAGCTCTCCTTTTCTGCCTCTAATGGGGAAGTCATCAATGATGATGTTATTGAGAGTGCTATCGATGATTTTTTTACCATGGTATTTTTTGGATAAATCACTTGGTATCATGGGCTTTTCCTTGAGCACCAACCTGAATGTATTCTCAGTTTTTTCATAATCATCCAAGTCAAAAAACATATCCAGATCTTTGGGGAGCATTGCCCAAAAGACTTGCTCCATCATAATAGCTTTTTGTTCCATAGAAAATACACATTAAGAAATATGTATCCCATTTTAGCGTAAAACTTTCTCGGAGGAAAAATCTACTGATCCTTTTTATATCACTGCTCCGCGAAAACATTTTAATTCATGTCATCAAATTCGCTCACATCCCCATTCCGACGCGTTTTTTCATTGGGCACATCCGCCTCAGGCGCTTCCATATCAGGCACAGCTTCATTTAGATCACCTGCCTCGCTATAATCTTTAAGTTCTGAAAGAAGGTCATTCACCTGCGCATCCCCCTTTTTCACCTCAGATAAAGCATCCGCCCATTCTGGAGTTTGTGGTTTTTTATTATCTCCCTCTAAGGCCTCGAAGCCTTCTCCTCCCCCGTTGTGATTTGGTTTTTCTGACATGATGTTTTTTATTACTTAGTTACGTAGTATGTAGTACGTATTACGTAATACGTATTTCGTATTACGTATTTCGTTGCCCCACTTCTATCAAACCGTCAATCAGGGTTTCGGCCATGGCGTGGCCCACCACATTGCTGTAGGCTTGTTCTAGGCTTTTTCCCGCTTTCATTTGAGCAGCCACCTTCGTCCCGTAATGTTGAATGAAGGCTTGTTTATCCATTTATATTTTGTTGAGCAAAGGCTTTGATCTCAGCCTCGTTTAAATTAAATTGATGGACCACTTGATTGACCTGCCGGGCAATGAGCAAGGCCTCAGGGCTATGACCTTTTCGATCCTCTGGAGTAAGATCAGCTCCGAGAATATCAGTCACTTCATTGGCTAGTGTTTTGAGCGGCCCCTCATCAATGTCCAAATGGTCCACGATGTAATCACTTAGATTATCCACCGAAACGCCTTTTTCTCTTACTGATTTTACAAAGGCCTGGTCCGCCTCATCACTCTTTTTCCACCCCTCAATGTCGCTAGAAGATTTCTTTTCATTTTCTGAACGATTTTCTAAATTTTCATTGGGAGATTCAACTTCTTTTTCGTTGTTTTCCATGGCATCCCTAAGAGCTTCCATCGCATCACCTTCACGCTGATCAATTCCCCCTTCAACGTTGTTGACGAAATCGTCGATTTGCTCAGGCTCCATCACTCCAAGATCAGGAAATCCATCGCCTTGCTCAGCCAAACCTAAATTGGCTAAATTATCAATTCTAGACTGTTCAAGGTCTTTATCTTCTGGGCCGCCTTGATTCTCGCCGATATTGTCTGGACCTCCTGCCATTTTTTTAGTTTTAGGTTTATTTTAGAATCGCCTGTCTCATCATACAACATTATTGAGTTCATTTTCTAGGTCGAAACTCGCCGCCTCTTGTTCACGCTTTATTTCCTCAAGGGTTTTTCTCATTTTTGAGGATTGATAGTTTAGAAGTTGCTTGAGCTCTGAAAGGGCTTTTTGTAACGCTTCTTTTTGCTCCACCAAAATCGCTTGCTTTGACTCTTGATCCTCCTCTGGAATGAGCTCTAATTTTTTTAAGGTGCTTTGTTTGATCTCCTCACAATGAGAGCGAAATGCCTGACGCACGTGCTCAAAGTACTCATGGTATTTTTCCATGGTCTGCTCGTAACGCTGTTGAATCATTGGGTCGTTGGACATGGTTGAGGTTTATTACGTTTAGCTTGTAACTTCTAAGTCGGTAAGTGTTTATGGGTGTAGGAGGCCGACTTATCATACTTAAAAGTTACCCACTTGCCCACCTACCCACATGAATTTTTCTCCTCATTATAACACAATTCACAATCGAATTCAAGCCTTATCGGTAGCGAATCGGTCGAGATCTGGGTAAAATTTTTCTGAAACATCAAAATAAACGACATAAACGATCCGGCGAGAGTTTTTAATACGCTATTTAAGCTCAGTAAGCTACATAAGCTATAAGAAAATTTACCCCCTAATCACTCACCCCCCATGAAACTCGTTTATTTTTTCGGTGAAGGCTCCAAAGCCGATGTTGATCTTCTCGGTGGAAAAGGAGCCAATCTCAATGAAATGACCCGTCTTGGTATTCCGGTTCCCCCTGGCTTCACCCTGACCACTGAGGTGTGTAACGAGTATCTAAAAAATCGAAATGCCTGGCCCAATGGACTTGAGGAGGCGGTCGATGAAAATTTGCTACAACTTGAAAAAGCAATGAATAAAGGATTTGGTGACAAGGCCAATCCCCTTTTGGTGTCGGTGCGCAGTGGGGCCAAAATCTCCATGCCGGGCATGATGGATACGGTATTGAATCTAGGACTCAATGAGGAAACGGTGCAGGGGTTGATTGGAAACACTCAAAATGAGCGCTTTGCATGGGATGCCTATCGGCGCTTCATCCAAATGTTTAGTAACGTGGTTTTAGGGATGGACATGGAAATTTTTGAGGAAATTTTGGAGGAGAAAAAATCTAGCACAGGCGCTAAATTTGATAGTGAATTGGCCGCCAAAGACCTGATGGATATTGTTCGTCAGTATAAAGCTCACATTCAAGAAAAAAGAGGAGAACCCTTCCCCGAAGCCCCGCGAGAACAACTCAAAATGGCCATCAATGCGGTGTTTGACTCGTGGAACACCCCCCGAGCCATCAGTTACCGCACCATTCACAAGATCCCTCATGATTTGGGAACGGCGGTGAACATTCAAGCCATGGTCTTTGGAAACATGGGAGACAGCTCTGGAACTGGGGTGGCGTTCACTCGAAATCCTAGCACGGGGGAACGGGCTTTTTATGGAGAATTTTTGATGAATGCTCAGGGAGAAGATGTGGTGGCAGGGATCCGCACGCCAGACTCCATTGAAAAATTGGAGCAGGTGATGCCTGACGCCTATCAAGAATTGGTTGAAATCTATCAAAAACTAGAACTGCATTACAAAGACATGCAGGATTTAGAGTTTACCATCGAAAATGGAACGCTGTACATGCTTCAAACTAGGCGAGGAAAGCGCACCGCCGCCGCAGCCGTTCGCATGGCAGTAGAAATGGTGAATGAAGGATTGATTGATAAAAAAGAGGCTCTCAAACGGCTTGACCCCGAGCAAATTGATCAACTGCTACATCCCACTATTTCTCCCCATCATGGCAAGACTGTGATTGCTAAAGGTCTGCCTGCCAGCCCAGGGGCTGCGAGTGGAAAAGTGGTGTTTGAAAGTGATGTGGCCGCAGAAATGGCAGCCAAAGGAGAGAAGGTTATTTTGGTACGCAAAGAAACCAGCCCCGAAGACATTGAAGGCATGCATGCCGCTCAGGGGATTTTGACGGCGACTGGAGGAATGACCTCCCATGCCGCCGTGGTGGCTCGTGGAATGAACAAGTGTTGTATTGCCGGGTGTTCGGAGATTGTGGTGAACCCTAAGGCCAAGAAATTTGTGACTCGTAATGGCCAAGAGATTCAAGCCGGTGATTTGATCACTCTAAATGGGACCACGGGAGAAGTGATTTTGGGAGAGGTGCCCACCATCCAAGCTGAATTGGACGATAATTTTGAAACGATCTTAAGTTGGTCAGATGAATTTTCTAAATTGGTGGTACGGGCCAATGCCGACACCCCTCACGATGCTAAAACGGCCTTTAAATTTGGGGCCAAAGGCATTGGACTCTGCCGCACGGAGCACATGTTCTTTGAAGCTGATCGTATCCCAGTGATGCAAGAGATGATTTTAGCCTCCAACAAAGAGGAACGGATTAAAGCCTTGGGCAAATTAGAAGTGATGCAAACCGAGGATTTTCGCGGGATTTTTAAAGCCATGGATGGCAACCCTTGTACCGTTCGCCTACTTGACCCTCCCTTGCATGAATTTTTACCCCACAAAGACAGTGATATCAAAGCCTTGGCTGAAAAAGCTGGGATGACCTTTGAGCAGCTCAAAGACGTGGTGGTGGGTATGAATGAAGTGAATCCAATGCTGGGTCACCGCGGGTGTCGCTTGATGATCACCTATCCTGAAATCACCGAAATGCAAACCCGGGCCATCATGACGGCCGCTTGTGACCTGGCTGATCAAGGCGTGACGGTCAATCCAGAAATCATGATCCCTCTTGTGGGAACCTTGGACGAATTTAGAATCATCAGTAAGGATATAAAACGAGTGGCTGAACGAACCCTTGAAGAGCGGCGTCAACGTGTGAATTACAAAGTGGGGACAATGATTGAAATTCCACGCGCCTGCCTACGGGCTAAAGACATTGCCAAAGAAGCTGATTTTTTCAGTTTTGGAACCAATGACTTGACTCAAATGACCTTTGGCTACAGCCGGGATGATGCTGGTAAATTCATCTCTGACTACATTGAACAAGGGGTTTTGCGTAAAGATCCATTTGTGAGCATTGACACCAAGGGAGTGGGTGAACTCGTGCGTCAGTGTGTGGTCAACGCCCGTAAATCTACCCCTGATTTGAAGGTGGGAGTGTGTGGAGAACATGGGGGCGATCCAGATTCCATTCAATTTTTCCACAATACCGGTTTGAATTATGTATCTTGTTCGCCTTATCGCGTGGCGGTAGCAAGGATTGCTTCAGCTCAAGCCAATATTTAAAAGCGGTGAGCGAGTAGTGGCTAGCGGGTAGCATCTTTGGTGCAATGGGACACTTTATTCCATTTATACTTTAATTTCTAAGGGTTCGCTAGCTGAGCTAGAAACGCAATTGATCTTATCTAATGAATTGAATTATATGTCTGCAGAAGATTTAGAAGGTGTTTTAAAGCTAATTTGTGAACTAGATCGAATGTTATACTCCTTCGCATAAATAATTTCGAATTTTGTAGTATGCACCGAAGCCTTTATTATCTTCTACCTAAGGCTAAAAACATTATTTAAGCTATAGTGTATTATACCCGCCTTCCAAAGCGTGCGGCGGACAGGCAGAATTATAAAGGCAAAGGTGTATATACTCTTTTCACAAAAAACTAACCACTCCACACTAACCACTAACCGCTTTATTAAATGATTGGAATTTTCGACTCTGGGGTGGGTGGATTGACGGTGATGAAGGAATACCTCAAAAAATACCCTGAATTCGATTATTTATATCTAGGAGATCAGGCCAACAATCCTTATGGAGCTCAGAGCAAGGAAAGGGTGGAGCAGTTGACCTTGGCTGGGGTGGATTTTTTGGTGAACGAAGGGTGCCAGCTCATCATTGTGGCTTGTAACACGGCTAGTGCCGATGCCTTGCGCGTGGCTCAGCAAAAATATCAAGGCAACCCTGTGATTTTAGGCGTCCTTGTGCCTGCTGTGGAAGCGGCCTTAAAGACCACTCGGTTTGGGAGCATTGGTCTGATTGCCACCAAGAGCACTGTTGAATCAGGAGCGTATGAGCGAGAGCTTAAAAAATACCACCCCCTGTATAAACCAAGAAGCAAACGAGCCCGAGATCAAATAAAACTCTATTCTCAGGCCTGCCCGCTTTTAGTTCCCCACATTGAGGAGGGAATGGTTGAGCATCCTGCCACCCGAATGATTTTGAGGAATTACTTGAGACCTTTAAAAAACGCCCACGTGGACACTTTAATTATGGGTTGCACGCATTATCCCCTCCTTCAAAAAGAGATTGAGCGGATGATGGGGAAAAATTGTCAGGTGATTTCTTCGTCTTTGGCTTCGGTGGAAGCAATTGAGAGTTATTTTGAACGGCATCCTGATTTGCTGAAGCGGCTTTCGACCCAAGGTAGCAGACGGTATTTAACCACGGATTCGGTGAAGCGTTTTGCGGAGTTAGGAAGTCAGTTTTTGAGTCAAAAAATTGAAGTTAGTAAAGCCAAACTCTAGCTTTAGAATAAGGTTATCTCTGAACACTTTTTTTGATCATGAATAAATTTTTTGTTCTATTTTTAGGCCAGTAAAACCATGGCCACCAAAGCAAATCCCATTCCTGTGATTTGCTTGATGCTGATCACCTCATTTAAGAAAAAGTAAGAGAGCAAGATAACCGCAATCGGATAGAGGGCAGTAATGGTCACCACGACCGATGCCTTGCCTTTACTGAGGGCGTAGAAGAAGGCGAGTGCACCTAGAAGACCAAATACCCCAGTGATTCCAGCAAAAATAGCTCCCCTAGGGTTGGTTTCGGGCTTGAATTTAAGGATGAAGAGCATGACAATTCCCACAAGCACTGACCCCACCGCCTCCCAAAACAAAGCACTTTTAGGATCAATCAAACCTGAGGCCAATTTTGGAAAGAATCCCCAAAATCCCCAGAGAACAACGGTGACGAGAGAGAAGATAAACCAAGAAGGCATGTGTTGAATGTTATTATTTATTACATTTTTATTATAATTTAATATTTTATTTTGTCAAGTTAAATTTTTAAAAATAATTAATGAATAATCAGGCCCAATTCCGATAGCTTGATTTAAAATATCTTAGATTCATGACACCTTGAATTTAGCAAGACTCCACGATCGGAGTCGTGGAGAACACACTTTTTTAACAAATATAGACTGGCTTATTTTCCATGACTCTGACCGTGGAATCCCCTAGCTACAAATTACGCTCAACCCTTAGCAGCAATGTCGCCTCTATTTTAACAATTTACTATTTTCACACCCCTTATTTAACCTTCCTCACCAGCACCACATCCTGATAAGAAAGTGGATTTTCGCGGCCTGACCACGAACCATAATGAATTTTATTGAGGTGTAGTCCTGCTTTTTTTAGATTAGCCTGAAGCCACGTGAGGGTGTAACCAATTTCAGCCTCGGGGACATTGCGATGTGAATAGAGGGAATGTTCATCAAGTTTATATTTTAAGTCGCAGGTGGATTTTTTTTGTTCAATTTGAACCTGAGCAAATTCATCGATGACAAAAAAGGTTACCAATGCTCGGCCACCTGGCTTTAGCACCCGACTGATCTCCTCAAGGTAGTGTTCCGCGTCTTCGGTCAATAAATGTGTGAAAACAGAGGTTGCAAAGGCAAAGTCAAAACGATTACTTTCGTAAGGAAAGCTAAATTCTGAGGGAATCAATGCACCTTTTTTATTGTAATATTTATTGAAGAGATCGACGTATTGAAATTGAAAATGAGGGTGTGTTTTGGTTAAATTATTATGACACCATCTGACCCCACGCTGGTCGATATCGAAGCCTTGATAGCCTCCCTCGGTGGAAAAATAGTCGAGAAAGGGAATGGCCATGCGCCCCACGCCTGAACCGATGTCAAGGATGTGGTGATGGGGTTTGACCGCCCCTATTTGAGGATCAGTGAAGTAGCCGAAAAATTCATTGGAAACGTTTAAAAAATCCTCACTCCCTACAAAATTTAGGCGATGCGGAGGGATGTGTGCTGGTCGAGCTCGCGTGATAAAATCTTTGAGATCCAAAAGGGAATGATAGCCGTATTTGAGGGCTTTTTTAGCAGGAACGGGAAGGATATATTTGGCAATTTGTTTGATTTTTTTCATGTTTATATTTTGAGGCTTTAAGCCGTCACTGTCAATCGTAAGGGTTAATTTTAAGCATGACTGGAATCATCTCCCTTTTGAAATAAGTATTTAGGTAAAAGTCTATATTTAAAAAACGCATGTCTTTTGTAAATAATACAGAGAGCGCTGGAGATGGTGGGTTAAGCAGCCATTTTTTCTGGACTAGAAAACTCCATGGGTTCAATTTCTCCCTGTTCACACACAAACTCAATTCTTAAATTATTCTCTGCAGCCCCCTCCCCTAAAATAACAGCGAGTGACTCGGAGACAATTTCAAAACTCTTTTTATAGGCTCTCAGAAAGTCTTTTCTGTAGTCTTCTTGAGTGTAACCTTCATACCCCTCCACACCACTCATTAATACATTAAAGTCGTCTAAATCTACGTAATATCTAATAGTAACTGATGAACAGTCTTCAGGCATATCAAACTCGTAGCCAAGGGTGGAATAAGGCACGCATCGATGGAAATAAAAGGGGTCGAATGAATCATCACCTTCTATAAAAACATTAGGATCTTTGACGTGTTCGTCGTAAACACGCTGCCTACAGACATCAATCTTATCTCCAAAACGCACCATGAGACCAACTGCTCCTGCCTCTCCTGGGTCAAACTCCCTCCCCTCCATTCCATAGTGATTATGGTGCAATATTTGATTGTAAATCTGAAGAATGTCTTCTTTATTTAAAGTCCTCCAATTTTTATTTTCATCTTTTATTGTAATTAAATCATCCAAACTCACCCCTTGTGCCTGAGCATTACTTGGCAGTGTTGATATATTCCTTTCTGACTCTTTCATTTTACCCAAAAGCTCTAGCCATCGCTTAGCCTCATCAGCTCCATAGGCAGCATGTTTTTTGAATGAAGTTTTTCCAGCGGCGGCAGGATCAATATTATTATGGTCAGGTGGATCTTTTCTGTTATAACCAATATCGTGAATGAGGGCTGACAAAGCAGAAACTGCCTGCACCTCCTTGTCATACCCCAACATCTCCATCAGCACAACTGTATTGAGCCCAACACGGTACTGATGACCCTGATCATGCTTATTAATAGACACCTTCAAAAGCAAATTATAAATCTGCCTAAACCGCTCAGCCGTAAACTTAAATACCTCAGGAACATGCAATCTTTCTTTTATGAACCTGCCAGCCTCATGCTTTCTTTCGGAAAATTCACGACTTGACTTGTATGATCGCATTAAATGAAAGGGTTAATTTTCTTAATTAAACTATTAATATTTATATTTGTCAATACCTATAATGCTCTGGCTTAAACGGTCCTTCGGTTGACACACCAATGTAATCGGCTTGTTCTGAGGTGAGTGTTTCTAACTCGACCCCAATTTTAGCCAAATGCAGCCGGGCGACTTCTTCGTCGAGTTTTTTAGGGAGCATATAAACGCCCGCCGGGTACTGGTCAGTTTTAGTGTAAAGCTCGATTTGGGCCAACACTTGATTGGTGAAACTATTGCTCATTACAAAACTTGGATGCCCTGTTGCACAGCCTAAATTCACCAAACGCCCCTCGGCCAGCAAAATGATGTCTTTTTGAGCTGGGAGCTTGGAGCTGGGAGCTTGGAGCTGACCACTACTTAACGTGTACTTATCCACTTGTGGCTTGATATTCGTCCGCTTTGCATTCTCTTGAAGCCAGGCCACATCGATTTCGTTGTCAAAATGGCCGATATTACAAACAATGGCTTGATCGGGCATCAACTCTAGATGCTTTTGGTTGATCACGTGGTAATTTCCCGTCGCGGTCACAAAAATATTTCCAATTTCAGCCGCCTTAATCATTGGCATCACTTGATACCCCTCCATAGCTGCTTGCAAAGCATTAATGGGATCGATTTCAGTCACAATCACCCGGGCGCCCAGGGCAGAGAGTGAGCGGGCGCAGCCTTTTCCCACATCTCCATAACCAGCCACGACGGCCACTTTTCCAGCCACCATCACGTCGGTGGCTCGCTTAATACCATCCACCAAAGATTCGCGGCAGCCATAAAGGTTGTCGAATTTAGATTTAGTGACGGAGTCATTCACATTGATGGCGGGGATTGTCAATTCTCCTTTTTTCATCATCTCGTAAAGCCGGTGCACCCCTGTGGTGGTCTCTTCGGTGATGCCTTTGATCTCCTCTAAAAAGTGAGGGTATTTTTTGTAAATGAGCTGGGTCAGGTCTCCCCCATCGTCTAAAATCATGTTGGGGCCTTTGCCTCCTTCAAACTTAAGCGTTTCTTCAATGCACCACAGATACTCTTCCTCTGTCTCCCCTTTCCAGGCAAACACAGGAATGTTTTTTTCGGCCATAGCAGCGGCGGCATGATCTTGGGTGGAGAAAATGTTACACGAACTCCAGCGCACGTCCGCCCCTAAAACAATTAATGTTTCGATGAGGACGGCGGTCTGAATGGTCATGTGGATGCATCCTGCAATTCGAGCGCCCTTGAGGGGCTTGCTTTCTCCATATTTTTCACGAAGAGCCATGAGACCAGGCATTTCATGTTCGGCAATTTCGATTTCTTTGCGCCCAAATTCGGCCAGGCTGATGTCTTTGATTTTGTAGTCCATTTTGAAGGGGTCAGTTGAAATTTATAATTTTAGAAGCATCCTTTCACTTCGCCACCTATAATACGATATCTTTAACGTTTGAGCTTAAAAAAAACTTGACTTATTAGTTAAAATATTTATTATTAACTCTCAATTCAAAATAATCCACTTGCAATGCCTGATACAATTAGCCGTCGGCCCGATGAAATAGGCGTAATGGGGTGCATTTTAAAAGCAGTTCGAGCCAAATTACTTCCCCTAACTGCTGCTTTGGGCTTAGCTGCATGCACGATACAAAATGCACAATTGGATCATCCTGATTCAGATAGCTACGAACATGAAGTCGATAGGGATAATATTTGGGGTAACTGTCATAAAGATAATATTCTAGAAACAGATTTAAACTCACGTGAAGCACAAATTGATTCATGTGGTCTTCTCGCAACCACCAAACTAGAAGCAGCTAAAAATGGTGAAGAATTTTCAACAGCACTGAACACCATTAATCATCTTTTAGAGGCTACATTGGAAACCAACAGTCATTATAAATATGATGATTTACTTAAAAAATACGAAGAGGTCATACTAGGGCTGATGCAAAATCCAGACATAAAACTAGAAAGATTTGAGGATTTATTGAACCGACTTCTAATAATCAATAAATACAGCCTTAGACACGCCCTTGTCACAGAAAAAATAGCCTCTGCACTTTTAAATATATTGGATACCTATCTAGAAAGCGGGGTGGAGCCGGACCAGGAAGTTGCTAAAAATTATATACCAGACCTACTCTTTCATGCTCTTAAATACAAAAATGCAGGAGAAGTGGAAATAACTGATGACTACATGGCTCTCATGCTTGGAGATCAAAATACAGAACAATGGCTTCATGCTACCCACCATCTTTATGAATTAGTAGAATCTAAAAAAATGCCCGAGGCTTACTTGGAACGATTTGAATCACTATTGATTGAACATGCCAATCAAAAAAATAACGAAACTTTTGGATCTACTCTTATATATTTAGCCAAACTCAGTAATCACTCTCAACTCAAAGAAGGTCAACAATTCATCATCGATTGCCTACAAAATGCCAATAGCGACGTAAGTTTGGCTGCCTCAAGGGCCTTATTCAATACGATACCTAACGCCATTAGACTTAATGCTGCTTTAAAAAAAGAGCTCGCCATCTTTAATTTTGGTAGAGCAAAAGACCTTCATTCCAAGCTAGCAGCTGATCCAATCGACTATTTAAAAGAAGATAATTATGCTAGATTATCAAAATATAATGATGATCTAAACACGATGTGCGCACATTACGAACATGCTATTGCCTTTGATTATTCTATTTTTGATGCTGTTATTCAGTCGGATTGCAAGCGGTGGAAAGCCGAATGGAGCCAGCATGGCACACATCACACTCTGTAGATAAGCTGACAACTAACAAGTTGTTTATTATTACGTTTAAATTAAACTAACACCACTCACAATGTCCAAAGTTGATCAATATCTACCTCGTGAAATAGGAGTAATGGGTCGTATCTCAGGGGCAGTTTGAAGTAGGCTCCTTTCATTAACAGCTGTAGTTAGCTTGGGCAACTTGACTGCCTGCATGCCTCGATATCATGAATCAAATCAGCCAGATTCAAGCAGGCACGCTGATCAGACGACGGACACAGATGCAGAACGTGAAGCATACTGCTCCAGAAATAAATTTATGAAGATGGTGGATCCCTATTTTCGTAAGATATCTCTTAAATCCTGCGGTAGAAGGGCTGTAGAAAAATTGCAGAAATCAAAAGGAGAGGATTCTTGGGGTATTTTTGATGAAATTAACTATTTTGCATCCTTACTTTATGAAACTGGGGAATATGGCTCCTATAAAGAGTTTCTTGAAATGTATGAAGAAGCCATTATTTCTATCATTCGAAACCCTGAAATAAAACCACCAGAGCTTAGAGATTTAGTTTCAGCACTTACCCTTAGAAAAGACATACATGATCATGATAAAAAACTACTCAATGAAAAAGTTGCCGATGAACTTTTAAGAAAATTAGATGACTGCCTGGAGGATGACACCGAAGCATTTCGTGACATTGCCAAGTATTACATGGCTGACCTACTCCTTATTTCAGGGAACTATAAAAATAGGCATCCTTCCAGGGGAAAAAGCTTTGATGACATCATGCCGTATGCCCACCACTACATGCCCTTGGCATCCAATATCCGGGATAACTGGTTTCATGCCGCTTATAACCTAAATGAATTAAGCAAAGCGGAATCAGCATCGGAGGCCTATATAAAAGAATTTGAAAATTTTTTAGTCCAGTCCATTCAACGGGGAGGTCGGGAAGCTAAACTTTATGGCTTTATTTTTTTAGGCAATCTAGCAAGCCGCTTTAAACTAGGGGATGGTCAGCAATTTATTATCGATCATCTAGAAGGTCCCAACACTGAAGTCAGCCGTTTTGCTGCAAGCGCTTTATTAGATAGCAGTCCCAACATTGGTAGTCTTGATTCTTTAGTCGCCAAACAAGCGGCTGCATTTCATTACGAACAAGCCCAAGATCTTCATCAAAAATTAGTGATCAACCCTGTACATTTACCATCATTAGATTCCAAGAGCTATCTTGAATATGAGGATCAATTCATCGCTGCTTGTAGCCATTACCATTACGCTGAGGCATTTGACTCCAGTATTTCTGACCCCATTATTAAGGCTGATTGTGAGAAATGGGAGGCTGAATGGGATTTGGAGTTCGAACGTCGGTATGGTAAAGGGTGATGCTGGTAAACTTGCAAATATTATATTTATATGTTAAAATGTTCACATAAGTATTTACCTAACCCTATAAAAAAATGGGAATTGAATCTCCTAAAATTACCCCCCCCGATGCGACGAACTGATGCCTGAATTTAGCAAATTTGCGCCAGGTGGTGGACCACGTGCTCCGATTGGCCCAGAAGTAACCCCTGGCTATGAGCAATATATTTATGTTGGTAACAACAGTACAACCCAAGCAATGCTACCCGAATTATTAGACAGATTAAGAAAAGAAGGTGTTGATCCCCAGACAAAATTTGGTGATGGTCTTATTCTGGTAGAATATTACTAAGAAACAATCAAAAAATCGCTCCAAGATACCTCTTAGAGCTTTAACGACTCCAGAAAGGATTCAAATTCTGTAGCCTCAACCGTATGATTCTGAGTGCCATCAAACTGAAGACAACGCATGGCGAGCCAGGCTCCAATGTGGGCTGATTTTTCCATCGAAAAACCTTGTTTCAATCCATAAAGTAGGCCAGAACGGTAGGCATCTCCACATCCCGTAGGGTCTATGATTTTTTCAGCGGAATAAATAGGGATCTGAATCATTTCTTGGCCAGATTGATGGATGTGAGAGCCCTGATTTCCGTAAGTCACCATCAAATAATCAACCTTTTCAAGCGTCTCCTCCAGACTCCACCCTGTCATTTTTTGAAACAAGCTCCACTCATAATCATTTAAGATGAGAATGTAAGCCCCACCTGCAAACAAACGCAGTCCCTCTTGGCCGAATACCGTTATTTGTTGACCAGGATCCGCAATGTATTTGATGTTTTTTTGACGGCAATACTCGGCATAAACCCCCATGGTCGGCACGTGGTTTGGCGCCAGTATCACCAGATCCATCGGTGCCTCCACATTGTCGAGCGGAAGGTGCTCTACTTCAACCTGAGCCCCTTGATAAAAGGAAGTCACCTGATTGTCTTTGAGATCCGTGATGATCATGGCATTGGCCGTGAGCCTATTTTTGGACATCTGAATGTATTGAGTGTTCACCCCCAACCCCTTCAAATAATCCACATAATCCTGCCCATCTTTTCCAATCATGGTGAGGAGTGGAGGATTTTCATCCAACAGATTCAAATTGTAAGCAATGTTTCCACCGGTCCCGCCGTAATGAACCTTCATATTATCCACCGTAAAACAAACATTGAGCTGATGCACCCGTTCGGGCAAAATATGATTGGAAAATTGATCTTCAAACACGGCAATGCGGTCATAAGCCAACGAACCAGTGATGAGCAGATTTTTCATGAGGGTAAATTACATTTCGGAGGAAAGTGTAACAGCTCACAAGAGACAAGACAACTGATTCTAAATAGTGGATCGCTCTGCTTCGAGAGCTTAGAATGCTTTGCTTGTAGACTCTAAAATGTGGAAAGGTGATGGGATATTTCGAATCAAGTGAGACGCCACGCTCGGAGGCGTGGAGAAGTAATTCTTCTATTTTTATAAAAGTTATCTGGGTGCATTTTCCACGCCACTGAACGTGGAATCCCCCAAAAGCCAAACACTACAAAGCTGATCACAGGCCGCTGATCATTGCCTTCTTTTCTTTCAGGCATTATTTATTAGATATCAGACCCAAAATTGTTGTTTTTTTTTATGAAAAGTAGTATAATGTAATGATGGACAAAGAAGTTTCAATTATTATACCAAGGGGGTGGGGTGATGGCGAAGAATCTTCAAGCGATCATATATTAAGACTACTCACTAAAGACGAGGAGGATTTAGAGCTTATTGATTCAGTAAATCAAGTTAGGATAGCAGCAAGAGACAGCATGAAAATGTTAGGCATCAATATAATTGACGTTGAAACTGCTGTAATGTCAAATCCTAACCATCCCTCAGAATACGTTGTGATTAGCCAACCTTTAAATAAAAAGGAAGAATTAGATATACTTCGAAGTTCAGCCCCCGAATTGAAAATTCCAAAAGTATTTCGATTCGATGAATATGATACTCAGCCATTCTTTCCTGTAGTATTTAAATCTGAAAGTCATGATGGCGGACAACTGAAATATCTTATAGAAACACCTAAGCAGTGGGCAAAATTTAAACGCTTTCTTTTGCATGGCACCCTGATAGGAAACTTAAGCCCTAAGGATCGAGATCATTTTAGAGACATCTACGATTTAGACACTTTAGAGCCGGAAAGTGAGGGGTACAAAACAGCTAAAAAATCTTACAATCAGGCTATAAAAAAGCACCTTAATCCGATTCATGACCAACCCCTAGGAAAAGATTATTTTACCATTCAAGAATTCATAGAGTGCCCTAGCGACAGATACACTTCGTATAGACTATTAGTCAGTGCGACTGGTGACATTAAAGCTGCTGCTCTGATTTACTCTGGAGATAAAAAATCGGATAAAAAAATAATTTCAGCTGACTCTGATATAGAAGATGGCTATATAAAATTTAAAGAAGCGCTTGTTGAAGATCCTAAAAGTCGAACTTACATTGCCTCAAGAGATATTCGTTCAAATCATTCACAAGGTGGAGGCTTGATTGTTCTGGATCCATTTCAAACCTCTAAAGCAGCTACTCAAATGGAGGAGGGTATCTTGGCCGAACATGGGATAGACCCAAAACACCCTAAAATACCTAAATTATTAGCTCAGCAAGCTAGTAAAATCGCCAAATCATTAGGAAAGAGATGTGGACTTTATGTTGGCATAGATTTTATACAAGATGATCAGGGTAATTTTTATTATCTAGAAACTAATTCGGGACCTGGACTAGAAACCTATAAGTCTAAATACCCTGCCCTGAAGGATTTTAGAAGTGCCTATAGTGACATCTTATCTGATTCTATTTTAGACACACTTCGCTATCAAAGAGAATCGGATTAATATATCAGCCATTGGACATAAACCACTCGCCCCTGTAAATTAAAGGCCACAATAACACCCCCTCATGAAATTCCACATCCTCACCCTCTTCCCCGAAATGTTTCATGGCTTCTTGAATGAGAGCATCCTCAAAAAAGCCCAAGGCAATGGGGTGATAGACGTCGAACTCCACAACATTCGGGACCACTCTACAAACAAGCATAAAAAGGTGGATGATACCCCTTATGGCGGGGGGGCCGGCATGGTTTTTACCCCTCAACCTCTTTTTGACTGCATCGAAACCGTAAAAAAACTAGCGCCACAAGCGCCTGTCATCTATCTATCACCCCGGGGCATGCGCCTGACTCAGGTTCGAGCAGAAGGTTTGAACAAAAAATTTGATCAGTATATTTTAATCTGTGGTCATTACGAAGGCATCGACCAACGGGTGATTGATGCGTTGGTGGATTTTGAACTGTCCATTGGAGATTTCGTCCTTTCGGGCGGTGAGCTAGCGGCCATGGTTTTTGTGGATGTGATGACTCGCCTGGCTCCTGGGGCCCTAGGAAACGATGAATCTCATCAGGAAGAATCTTTTTCGAAACGGCTGGGTCGCAAAAAAGAATACCCACATTACACCCGCCCCGCTGAGTTTAGAGGCATGAAAGTGCCCGAGGTTTTATTGGGTGGAAATCATGCCGAGATTGAGAAATGGCGACGGGGGAAGTTGAGTTAAACAAATTAACGAGGTAACGTTTAACGAGCCAACAAGCAAAAAAGAAGGTACAATAATGTGGTGGCTCAAGGGCAACCCCATAAGCTTATTTGGGACCTTGAGTTGCAATGGCAGTACAAACAGCATTATAAGTTTCACGACATCCCCCCAGTTCAAGATAACTCTTTCCAGGCTTCGCAAGACACAAGGCTAGTTCAGCCCTAGCACAAGCAACATCACTGCTCCCCATCCTCTCACCACCTTCAAGTTTGTAATCAATAGATTGCTCAACTGGCAATTTATCGCACTTTTGAGCCTGCAACTCAGCACATGCCACAATTTTTGTGGGTAGCGGGCCATTTTCTCCACTCTTAAAATCATTGACGGCTGCTTGGATTTCTTTTGTACAAGGTTCAACAAATGGAATCACAATATTCACACAACCCGCATCCGAAAGGTCCGCCTCATCTCCATATTCTAGCCTCAAGGCCTCACAATCAACAACGGTAGACACCTCAGTCGTCTCAATGACTTTGACTTCAGCAGGTGGCACTGCATTTAAAATAGGCTCAGCCACCGGGACTGTTTGGGTCCGATCCCATTCAGCAAGGAGGTCGATGCTTTTGCGTGCTTCAACGACGGGAGCTTGAGTTTCAGGTAATTCTTGCCTGTTGCAAGCGGCTGTCATCAAGCCAAAGGCGAGCGCTTTTTTTAGGAGGGTCATGACGGGGGGGGTTAGGGGCAATTTTTAATGAGTTTTATGGACTCATAATGGGGTACGGAGGTGGGGTGATTTTAGTCACATTTTTATTCAGATTTCAACCTTGGGGAATAGCAATCTAATTCCAACTCACCATTCAGCCCCTCTTCTATAATGAGCTTTTGGTGTATATAGTTACAATTAGGCAATGTAGGATCTGGTTTGAAATTCAATTTTAAATCAGCTCTCACATGAGCGACTGAAGCTTCTGGGCTCTTTGTTTCTTCGCACCCCAGCACAAGTGCAGCAGCCAATAATAGTGAAGGTAATTTTTTCATGTCTTGGGGTTTTAAACTGATTTAAAAGGACTAGAGCAGTTGGGGGCATTTCAAACGAAGGCCATCTTACATCATTTTCTTACTTTTAAAAGTAATTAATGAGTTAAATGTATTATAATACTATATTATTTTTTGTCAATTTAAAACGCAAACTCGGCAAAAAATAGCGCTAAAATGAGTTTATGGATCCATTTTTAGAACAAATTTCAAGCCAACTTCGTCAAAAGTCTCTGCTTTATATACGCATGAAGGTGACTGCGAAGATGCCGCAAACCAAAATTGTTGACCAAATGGAAGATGAGACCTACAAAATTCGAGTGGCGGCCATTCCCGTCCGTGGTGCCTCCAACCGCGCCCTTTGTACTTATCTAAAAAAGTCCCTAAAAGCTAGTGATGTTGCTATTGTGAGTGGAGGCCGAGATAAGGTAAAGTTGATTCGAATCAGTCGCTAAAAGTCAGAAATAGGAATGAAATTTAGCGTTTTAAAATTTAAAATCCCCCCTCTGCCTGTTCTTTTCTATATTTTCAATATTTAACTTTAAAAGATGCTTCCAAAACAACTCTCTCGAAAAACCATATACGAAAGTCAATACATAAGATTACATTTAGACAAAGTAAAAATGCCTTCTGGAGAAATCATTGAGGCATATCATGTTTTAGATTACCCAAAAGATTTTTCTGTAATCCTACTGACCAGAGCAGATGGTAAAATTTTAATGATTAAATCCAAGCGTTACATCACTCAAACGCTTGAGTGGGAATTGGCAGCCGGAGACATTGAAGCGGGTGAAAGCATTGAAGAAGGAGCGAGGCGTGAATTGATGGAAGAAACTGGCTATAAGGCAAAAGAAATTCGAAAAGTTTATAGCTTCAATCCCTCAAATGGGATTTCTAATGAAGCGGCTCATTTTTTAATGGCAACGCTAGACGAAGATTTTGAACAAAAAGAATTTGATCAAGATGAGGTGAAAGAAGTCGTCTGGTTATCTGAAAATGAAATAAGAGAGCTGATTAAAAACAATGAAATTAAGGATGGGGCCTCCCTGCTTCCACTTGCCATGTATTTTGCAGGATTAGTAAAAATTTGAATTAAAAAAATAAGTTATTTATTTTATCCAAAGTTAGGCGTAGATATACCCACTAAAAGACTTGAGCATGTGCAGAACATGGTATTTTAAAATTTAAAATTTAGAATTAAAACTTACCCCCCTCCGTTCCCCTTGCCCCAGGCGCTGTATTTCGGTAAGCTGACCCTTGCGTATTTAAAAAACTTAGAACATTAAATTAAGCACTACTGTGATTGACCTTAAGCACCTTAGAGAACACCGGGATGTATATGAAGCAGGATTTAAAAAGAAGCAATTCCAGGTTGATGTGGATGCGCTTTTGGCCTTGGATGAAAAGCACCGAGAAATGATCACAAAGGTAGAGAGCATGCGGGCTAAAAAGAATGAAGTGTCTAAGCAAATTCCCACGCTTTCCCCGGATGAACGAACGGCCACCATCAAAGAGATGAAAACATTGGGTCAAAGCCTGGAAGATGCAGAGTATGAATTGAATACAATTTTTGTTCAGTTAAAAGAAATTCAACACAGCCTTCCCAACCTCCCGCATGACTCTGTTCCAGAAGGCAAAACGGACGAAGACAATCAAACCCTTAGAACGGTTGGTGAGCTCCCTAAATTTGATTTTGAACCCAAAGACCATCTTGAACTGGGAGAATCCCTGGATCTCATTGACATGGAAACCGGAGCCAAAACCAGCGGGGCTCGTTTTTATTACCTCAAAAATGAGTTGGTTCAAATGGAGTTTGCCTTGATCAACTGGCTGTTGCAAAAATATGTCTCCAAAGGCTTCACCCCTGTCACTGTACCCATGCTCGTTAAAGAGGAGATGATGTACGCCACTGGCTTCTTTCCTGCGGATAAAAGTGAAATTTATCGCGTGAATCCTGGAGAAGATGATTTATACCTGGTGGGAACCTCAGAGGTGCCATTGGCAGGGCTACACATGTTTAAACCTCTAAAAGAAGAACAACTTCCCAAACGCTACATTGGTTTTTCCTCTTGTTTTCGACGCGAAGCCGGGAGCTATGGAAAAGACACCCGTGGAATCTTGCGTGTGCATCAGTTTGATAAAATGGAGATGTTCTCCTTTTGTCATCCCGATAAATCGTGGGAAGAACACGAATTCCTACTCAGCATCGAAGAGGAAATTTTGCAAGACCTCAAACTCCCCTATCAAGTGATGGCCATTTGTGGTGGAGACTTGGGGGCGCCGGCAGCTAAAAAATATGATTGTGAGGTGTGGATTCCCACCCAAGAAAAATACCGAGAGTTGACCAGCTGCTCCAATTGTACCGACTTTCAAGCCCGTCGTGGGGGCATCCGCTTTAAAGGCAAGGATGGAACTCAACTCATCCACACCCTCAATGGAACCGCCATGGCTTCAACCCGCACTCTGATTGCCATCATGGAAAATTATCAAACCGCCGAGGGAAGCATTCGCATCCCTGATGTGCTACAATCTTTCATGGGTGGACAGACTAAAATTACCCCAAAAAACTAACTAAAATATTATGGCAAATATGCCCACACCTGCCGGACCCTCTAAATTTCAACCCCCTAAAAAGGGAGGGAATAATTTTTTGTATGTGATCGTCTTAGCCGGTCTCTTGGTACTTTCTTATTACACCTTTAATAGTGATAAAATCCAGGCTGAGAAACCCACTGAGATCCCCATCAATCAAATGCTGGAGGCGGGTCGAGAGGGTGAATACAAGTCCATTGATATCAAGGGGAGTGAAATCATTGCCACAACTGAGAAGGAAACGTCTTTTGTGGCCTACATGAATACCAAAGACAGCCCAGATGATTTAGGGGTTTATGAGTGGGAAGGGGTGGAGGTTAGCAATGCCAACAGTGAGCGCACCGCTTTTTGGGCCAATTTACTTTCAAGTTGGCTTCCCATCATCTTATTCTTTGCCTTGATCGTGTTTATGGCCAAGCAACTAGGCAAAGGGGCCGGCAATGCGTTTTCTTTTGGAAAATCTCAGGCCCGGGTTTATGACAAGAACATGAAAAAAAAGACCACTTTTGATGATGTAGCTGGGATGGACGAGGCCAAGGAGGATCTAGTGGAGATTGTAGACTTTTTGAAGCATCCTAAAAAATACACCAAAATGGGTGCCAAGATCCCTCGAGGTGTGGTTTTGGTCGGGAACCCTGGAACAGGTAAAACATTACTCGCTCGAGCCGTTGCTGGAGAGGCAGATGTTCCTTTCTTCAGCATTTCTGGGTCGGAGTTTGTGGAAATGTTTGTGGGGGTGGGAGCCAGCCGAGTGCGTGACTTGTTTCAGAAGGCTAAAAATAATGCGCCTTGTATCATTTTTATTGATGAAATTGATGCTGTTGGCCGCCAGCGTGGCTTTGGAATGGGGGGCGGGCATGATGAACGAGAGCAAACCTTGAACCAAATTTTGACAGAAATGGACGGTTTTGAAAATGAAACCAATGTGATTGTGATGGCGGCCACCAACCGCCCTGATGTTCTTGATGCCGCTTTGATGCGCCCAGGTCGCTTTGACCGTCGCGTGATCATTGACATGCCAAATATTAAGGAGCGACGAGAGATCTTGAACGTTCACATCAAGAATAAAAAGATGGCCAAAGATGCTGATTTGGAAGTGGCTGCTCGCCAAACCCCTGGTTTTTCGGGAGCAGACTTGGAGAATCTATTGAATGAAGCGGCTATTTTAGCGGCCAAACGAGACAAGGATGAAATTGGTTCATCAGAACTGTCTGAGGCTGTGGAAAAAATTGGATTGGGCTCTGAGAAGAAATCTCGAAAAATGAGTGAAGAGGAAAAGCGAATCACCGCCCTTCATGAATTGGGCCATGCGCTTCCTCGCAAACTCCTTCCAAAGTGCACGCCGGTTCACAAGGTTTCAATCATCCCACGTGGAATGGCTCTGGGGGTCACCTGGTCCTTGCCAGAAGATGATGTGCATTTGCATTCTTATACTAAAATCAAGAGTGAAATCTGCTCTGCATTGGGAGGTTATGCCGCTGAGGAAGTATTCTTTGGAGAGGTGACCACTGGACCTGGAAGTGACCTTGAAAAAGCCACTCAAATGGCGCGTAATATGGTGACTAAATATGGAATGAGCGCAGACTTAGGACCAATGATCTTTGGTGAAAGTAGCAACAGTTTCATGGGTCGTGAAATGGCTGGAGCCGCTAATTATAGTCAAGACATGGCCTACCGAATCGATCAAGCTGTAGGAAAAATCTTGAAAGAGGCTAAAGAATTGGCGACTAAGCTCATCCTAGAAAATAAGGCTTTGATGGAAAGAATGGCTAAAGATCTACTTGTTAAAGAAGAATTTAACAAAGATGAATTTGATGCCTATTTTGGTCCAAAAAAGAAGGATGGTAAGCAAAAGGAAGTGGAGGGAAAGGACAACAAGAAAAAGGTTCATAAAAAATAAATCATCTTTTGATCACTTTCTATTTTTGATAGAATAAGATTAGCTTACTCTTTTCCAACGCATGAAAACCTCGCTCATGACTTCATCGGGACAAGGTCACACGCTTAAAATTGGTGTGGATGATCCAGTGGAACAAGACATCAGCACGCCTGAAAATGTGGGGCAATTGCCAGTGGATGTCCTGGAGAATAAACATGAAATCCGAATCATTGCTCCCCTAGCCGGTGTTATCATTGATGATGTTGAAATCATTATTAGTGGTGACGTGCTCACCATTAAGGGTGAGCGGCTTTTGGACCCTGAAATCACCAGTTTAAAAGGGGTGGATACTTACATTCAAGAATGCTACTGGGGACCTTTTAGCCGCAGCATCATCCTGCCCCTTCACGCGGACAGCTCCCAAATCAACGCCTCAGAAAAAAATCACATCCTTTATATCACCATCCCTAAAAAACCCACCGTTCAAATGCGGATTGTGAAAATAAGGTCAAAATGATTTAAATAGCTCGTAAATTCACCACATAAACGAAGTAACTTTTAACAAGTCAACTGTAGGAGGGTAGGTAGGATGCCTATTCGCTGACCAATCCATAACCCCATCCGAAACCCACCCGTAAACCTATTCGTTTACCCAACCGCAGCCCCATCCGAAACCCACCCGTAAACCTATTCGTTTACCCAACCGTAGCCCCATCCGAAACCCACCCGTAAACCTATTCGTTTACCCAACCGTAGCCCCATCCGAAACCTATACGCAACCAACTCGTAACTTATGAAAATTAAAAAAGCGGTATTGCCAGTCGCGGGAATGGGAACCCGTTTTATGCCAGCTACCAAGGTGATTCCCAAGGAAATGCTTCCGATTGTGGATAAGCCTGTGATTCAATATTTGGTGGAGGAGGCTGTTTTGAGTGGGATTGAGGAAATTATTTTTGTGATCTCCAAAGATAAGGAACTCATCCGGCATCATTTTTCTCATCATCCCGAACTTGAGGCCGTTTTGAGGGCGCGTGAAAAGCATGAGATTGCTGAAAGAATTGCACCCATCCATGGACTCGCTAAATTTCATTACGTTTATCAAGATGAACCCTTGGGAGATGGCCATGCGATTCTACAGGCTGAACGTGTTGTGGGTGATGAGCCTTTTTTGGTTCTATTTGGGGATGACATTGTCAAACATCACACCCCTGCTGCCAAACAATTAATGGACCAGTTTAAGGGCGAGGCTATGATTGCGGTTGAAGAAGTGCCTGACACTCACATTTCATCCTATGGCGTGATCCATCCCGGTGAGAATGAATCTAGGCTTTATGCCGTGCGGGGGATGGTCGAAAAACCTCATAAAGATGAGGCACCGAGTAACTTAGGCGTGATTGGAAAATACGTCTGTCCTCCTGAAATTTTTGAAGCCATCCGACAAGGCTCTTCTAGTCATGGAGGAGAACTCCGTTTGATTGACGGCTTGATCGAGCTGGGTAAGGGGCAAAAACTATGGGCTTACCATGTGGAAGGTGAACGATTTGATACGGGCAAGGCGGAAGGGTTGATTGCGGCGAATAATGCGTTTTTTGGGGAGAGTTAGTGGGATGATCTTGAAAACTAAAAATCGATGATCCCATTCTACCTCGGAGAATAAAAAATTCGATGAATTGAGTGCTATAAAAGTTACCTTGAACACAAAAGCAATAAGGTATAAAGTACATTTGATTGAAATAGCAAAGAAAAGACGCTATAATTAGAAGACTTTGTAAATTTGTATTATGAGCCAAAAAAAGGACGATCAAAGCTTTCCGCATCATGTGGCAGTCGCCCTCAATCATATTGAGGAGCTGAAACTCAACGGTAAGCACCAAAAATCTATCAATGAAGCTGAGAAGTTGCTTTTTGAAAATCCAGACTGCGTCGAAGCCCTGGAAGAAATCGCTGACAACTACGTGAGCTTGGACGCTTATGATAAAGCTAAAAAAGCTTGCTTTAGAGCGCTAAAATTGAATGACAATAGTTACACGGCTAAGTATATTTTAGGCTTCATCCATTCGCAAAAACAAGAGTGGAAGGAAGCAGTTAAGTACCTCAAAAACGCAAACATACTCCACCCCAACAACCCTGAAATTTTGCGTTGTTTAGGGTGGGCAATGTTCAACAGCAACAAGCGGACCCAAGGCATTGTGGTTTTAGAACGAGCCCTCAATATTGACCCAGAAAATGCCCTCACCTTGTGTGATTTGGGGATTTGCTACATGCAAGTTAAGAACTTTGACAAATCCATCCAACTCCTCAAACGCGCCCTACAGCTTGACCCCAATAACCGTCGTGTGAAAGATTGCTTTGAAGCTGCCAATGCCTTTAGAGATAAATTTTTGGGCATGAAAAAGGCTTCGTAAGCGATCTAAAATGAAAAAATTAACCCGCGTCATGGGCTTTGGTACCTTTGATGGCTTTCATCCGGGCCATGATTTTTACCTGAAAACTCTCAAATCCTGGGGAGATGAACTCGTGATCATCATTGCACGAGACCAGAATGTGGAGCGAATTAAGGGTAGGCTTCCACTACACTCGGAGCGCGAACGAAAACAAAGGGTTGAACGTTGTCAGTGGGTCAATCAAGCTATCTTGGGCCATCCCACTGATTTTTATCATGTGATTCGAACCCATGAACCCACTGTTTTGGGCCTTGGTTATGATCAACGCGCCAATGAAGCGGAGCTAAAAACCCTTTTCCCTTCCTTGGAAATTCGTCGTGTGGAGAGCTTTAGGCCTGAGATATATAAGTCGAGCTTAATGAAGAAGACCACTCATTAAACGCTCCCCTCACAGCGATTGATCGTTCAGCGTGATTGGCAATGAATGATTATTTTGATATAGTTAATTTGAATTAAAAAGAATAAAAAAATGAAAGAAAGCACTTCCATTCATCATAGCGATTTCTTCAAGCGAATTTTTAAAAACGGATGGCATAGCTTACTCAGAAACAAACTCTTGAGCATCGCTACCATCTTCATCATCGCCTTGATGCTGTTTGTTTTCAATGTGGTTTTAGCTTTGAATCTAGCCAGTGATTCAATCATTGAAAATGTAAGGGAAAAAGTGGATGTGAATGTCGAAATTCAGGAGGATGTGGAAGATTACACCCTACAAACCTTCATTCAAACACTTGAGAGCAGTGCCATGGTGGACGAGGTGATTTTGGTGAATAAAGATGAAGCGCTAAACCGGCTCAATAATAAATATCCCGATTTTACAAATTTTCTGAATCGCTATAACCTAGACAATCCCCTTCCTAACAGCGTCCGCATTGTGGCCAATAGCTTGGCTGACAACAACCAAATCATTTCCTTTTTAGAAACACCTCAATTTAGCCAAATCATTGATCAGAATGAATTGAGGAGCAATCTAGAACAAAAAGACAGGAATGAAAAAATATTTTCTGTCACTCAAAGCGTCAAACGATTGAGCATCTGGTTGATCATTATTTTTGCTGTGGTTGCCGTGATGATCATCTTCAATAGCATTAACATCAATATTCATAACCATGAAAAAGAAGTTCAAATCATGAAGTTGGTGGGGGCAAAATACAGTTTTATTCGAGGGGGTTTTATTGTGGAGGGGTTGATTTTTGGCCTAAGTGCCCTGGTTTTTAGCCTTCTTTTTTCTCAACTCACCCTGGCTTATTTAGAGAATAATCTAATTTTAGTCATCAGCAATGAAAACCTTTTGGCTGGATTCAGTGCCATTTTCACTCATTTTCAAGACCGCTTTTTCATCACCACGGCATGGCAGTTTTTGTCTGTGGTTGGCGTTGGTCTTTTGAGTAGCTATTTGGCCATTGAACTCTACCTAAGAAAGGAACATGCGTTTTAGCCATACTCATGAGACAAAGTCAGATCAAAACCAAGGGGATTATTTTGAGACGCATTGATTTAAAAGAAGCTGATCAAATTGTCACTGTTTTAACGCGGGATGAAGGCCGTGTAGGACTTTTGGCTAAAGGCTCTAAGCGGCTCAAGAGTAAGTTTTTGGGCAAGTTGGAATTGCTCAATAAGGTGGATTTAAATTATTTTCAAGGCCGTGAACTGGGCCATTTAAATGAAGCGGAAGGGCAACCTGGCTTTGAGGAAGATGACTTAGACTTACACACCAGGAGTCTTTTGTTTTATATGGCAGAGGCGACGCATAAAATGACCCCTGAAGGGCAGGCTTGTCAGGAGGTTTTTGAACTTTTGACTGAGGCCTTGGATCATTTTAATAAGCAATCTGGAGAACTTGTTTTTTATGGCTATATGGTCAAGCTTTTGACAACTCTTGGTTTTATGCAAGCTTGGAATGAGTCTGCAGAAGGGGTGAAGCTTGATCTAACCCTGACCCACTACTTATGTGAGCGAGATGGAAATTTAAAAACGGAATCCCATGTGGGAGCTCAGCTCTCCCCTGCCGTGATCAAATGGGTGAGCTACATGCAACAACATGATTTTAATGCTCTTAAACAGGTGACGCCTAGTCATCAGGATAAAGTAGAACTTTTTGGCGTGCTGAAGTCTATTTTGAAGGGTCTTTTTAACTACCCCTTTAAATCTGAGGGATTTTTGAATCAAGCGAGGCTTGCAAGTGATTGAAATTATCACTGAAAATGATGAAAGACCTACAACAAGGCTTTAAAAATGCAGTGACCTGAACTACTCAAGCTGCATGAACTTCCATATTGTCACAACTACATTCATGAAGTGCTTGGGCATGCTTTGGGCAACTTTCCATTTGACAAACCTTGTCTACCCCTTCCATTTGGGCTTCAGTGGCCACGCCTTTACAAGCTCCATCGCAATAAAAATTTTTCATGAGTGAGTGAATTATACACCTTTGCCTTTATAATTCCGTATAATGCACCATAGCTTAAATAATGTTTTTAGCCTTAGGTAGAAGATAATAAAGGCTTCGGTGCATACTACAAAATTCGAAATTATTTATGCGAAGGAGTATAAATATTATTCTAAGAGGCTCAACTTGTTTACCGTTATAGTTTAACATAATGATCTCTAAACATAAATGTAATGTGGAGGATTAAAATCGCAGACTTAAGTAGATCACCTAACCTTATTTGATTCATTGAAGTGGATGATTATGAATTGGAAAACGAATGGGTCTCGAATGGGCGAACGAGTAGATGCCGAATAGACTACGAATGGGAAAACGAATTGGTAGAATGAATGATAAACCCACCCATCATCTTAACCAAAATGCCCCCCGATGTAACGTTGGGTTTGTTCTTGCCTTGGTGCTGAGAATAAGGTTTCAGTGTCAGAAAATTCGACCAGTTCTCCAAAATAGAGGAAGGCGGTTTGCTGACTGACCCGACGGGCTTGTTGCAAGTTATGCGTGACAATGAGAATGGTATGCTTTTCTTTGAGCTCAGCAATCAAAGCTTCAATTTTTGCTGTTGAAATTGGATCCAGGGCTGAGGCGGGCTCATCCATCAAAAGCACATCCGGATCAACCGCTAAACAACGAGCGATGCACAAACGCTGTTGCTGTCCCCCCGAAAGACTGAACGCACTCTTCTTGAGATCATCTTTCACCTCCTCAAATAAAGTCGCCTGCCTCAAAGATCGCTCCACCACTTCGTCGAGAATTTTCTTATCGCGTACCCCACGGATACGGAGTCCATAAGCTACATTTTCATAAATGGATTTGGGGAATGGATTTGCCTTTTGAAAGACCATTCCGGCTGTTTTACGAAGCTCCTCTAAGTGCTTTTGGTCATGATAGATATCTTCTCCATCAATCAACACCCTCCCCTGCTTCTCAAAGCCCTCAATGTAATCATTCATTCGGTTGAAAAGCCTCAAAAAGGTTGATTTTCCACAGCCAGAGGGGCCGATCAAGGCAGTGACGGTTTTTTCTGGAATGCGTATGCTGACATCATTCAAAACTTTTTTGGAGCCGTAATTTACAAAAACATTCTCTGTTGAGAGCTTAATTTTAGCTTTTTGTGATTGATTGTGAACATCCATTTAAAACTTAAAATTAAAAATTTAAAATTGAATAAAGTTTTACCATTTTATTTTATTGCGTGCTCGCTGCCTGATGAAAACTGCAATCCCATTGAGAACAAAAACAATAGTGAGCAAGATAATGATTCCTGCTGCTGCATTGATGGCGAATCCCTCTTGGGGGCGCGAGATCCAGTTGAAAATTTGAATGGGAAGAACGGTGAACTCATCCAAGGGGGTTTTAGCGACAAAAGGAACATAGGTTAAAGCTCCAATCATAATGAGGGGGGCGGTCTCTCCGATGGCTCGAGATAAGGCTAAAATGATGCCTGTGATGATATTTGGAAAAGCGGCAGGTAAAAGTTGATGCCAGATGGTTTGCCACTGACTTGCCCCCATGGCCTGAGACGCCTCTTTGATGGTTTTGGGAACGGCTCTAAGGGACTCGCGAGTGGAAACGACAATGATAGGCATGATGAGCAATGAAAGAATCAAAGCTCCAGAAAGGACACTCTCACCCAAATGAAAGGTGCGAACAAAAATAGCCAATCCTAAAATACCGTAGATGATGGAGGGTATTCCAGCCAAGTTCGCAATATTAACCTCAAGCACATTCGAAATGAAGCCTTTTTTACTATACTCCTCTAGATAAATGGCCGCTCCAACCCCCAATGGAATGGCAATGAGCAAGGTCAGTACAAAAATCCAAAGTGTCCCTGTCCATGCCGTTAAAATGCCAGCTTTCTCAGGAAAGCGAGAGGGTAAAGCGGTGAAAAAATCAAGGGATAGACGACCAAAACCATCGGAGAATACTTTAAAAAGGAGTACCCCCAAAACAATCAAGCCAATGGAGGTGCAAAAAATGCCAAAGTATTTGAAGAGCTGATCGGTGATTTTTCGTTTTTCGAGATAGTTCATGGGTTTCGGATTGGAGTACGGATGGGTTTCGGGTGGGTTTACGAGTGGGTTTACGGGTGGGTTTTGGGTGGGTTTTGGGTGGGCTTGGATTTATCGCTCCTCCTGCATTTACAACCTATTCGTGAACCAACTCGTCTTCCTATTCGTTCACCCATTCGTGATTTGTCCTATTCATATTTCTGTTGATAGCGGCGGTTGAATTGAAAGCTAATGCTGTTGAGAATGAGAGTGAGTAAAAAGAGGGTTGCTCCTGCGGCAAAGATGGTTTGATATTCAATGGAACCGTGAGGCACATCCCCCAGGCTGACTTGAACGATATAGGTGGTGATGGTCTCTACAGATTCAAGGGGATTGAGTGTGAGATTTGGCTGTTGGCCAGCGGCAATGGCTACAATCATCGTTTCACCAATGGCCCGTGACACTGCCAAAATGATAGCAGAAACAATCCCGGATGAGGCGGCTGGGAGAAGGACCTTGAAGACAGTTTGCAACCGGGTAGCCCCCATTCCATAAGAGGCATCTCGTAAGGATTTTGGAACGGCAAATAAGGCATCTTCACTGAGTGAAGAAATGAAGGGAATGATCATCACCCCCATGATAATACCAGCCGAAAGGGCATTGAAACCTGGCAAACCAGGGATTATTTTTTGTAAAAAAGGGGTCATCACCACCAAGGCAAAAAAACCGTATACCACAGTGGGGACAGCAGCTAAAATCTCTAAAATGGGCTTGATGACACTTCGTGCTCGTTTGGACGCATATTCGTTTAGGTAAATAGCAATGGTCAACCCCACGGGGAGCGCCACGGCAATCGCAATCATGGTGGTGAGCAGTGTCCCAGACACGAGGGGTAGAATCCCAAAATGCTTTTGGCTGAATAGCGGAGTCCACTCGGTGTCCGTGAAAAATTCCTTTATTGAGACGGTTTGAAAAAAGTGAAAAGATTCACTAAAGAGAACCCAGATGATTCCAAGTGTGGTGAAGACAGTGACTAGTGCACAAAGAAAAAGAATGAATTTAATGAGAGCTTCTTTGAGGCTTTTTTTATGTGTCATGGTGTGAGAGGCAATTCAATGAGAATTAATTAGCGTTTTTTTCGGCCAAAAAAGCTTCTAATTTACTCATCTCACTAGCATATTCCTCGTCTGTCATGGCAATGTAACCCACTTGCCCCGCCAATTCACCAGCATTTTCAAGATAGAATTGTGTGAAGGCCACTCCTTCTTGGCGGGCTAAAGCTTGGTCGTTAAGGTAAATGAAAAGAGGACGAGAGAGGGGGTGGTAGGTCCCATTTTTAACGGTTTCTTCTGAGGGTAAAATGCCCCCCTCTCCCCCATCCACTGCAACCAATTTGAGTTTGTCTGCATTTTCTTCATAGTAGGCTAAGCCAAAGAACCCGAGTGCATATTTATCATTAGCCACCCCCTGCACCAAGACATTGTCATCCTCACTGGCTGTATAATCTCCTCGGCTGTCACCACTCTCACCCACGACGGCTTCGGTGAAATAGTCAAAGGTCCCAGAGGCGGTCCCCGGCCCATAAAGATTTAAAGTTTCCTCTGGCCACTCGGGCCTAATTTGATTCCAAGTCGTGATGCTGCCTTGAGCGGCAGGCTCCCACATCATTTTAAGCTCCTCAAGTGTCAGCTCGTTGACCCAGTCATTTTCGGGGTTGATGATCACTGCCAATCCATCGTAAGCTACGGTAAATTCCTCATAATTGATGTTTGATTCAGCACATAGCTCAACTTCTGTTTCTTTGATGGGTCGAGAGGCGTCATTGACATCGATTTCCCCTCGGCAAAATTTCTTGAACCCCCCACCAGTTCCTGAAAGTCCAACCGTAACGCGGACGTCTGGTGCTTCCATTCTAAATTCTTCAGCAACGGCCTCAGTGACAGGGTAGACCGTACTTGAACCATCAACGGAGATGGATCCGGACAAAGCCAGTGCCTCACCTGACTGAGCACTTGAATTGGTTTCAATGGCTGGATCACTCGTGGCGCATGCACTCAGCACAATGGATAAAAACATGAGTCCGGCTGCTTTTTTCATCTTGGTTTTGGTTGGATATAAAAAAAGACTACCCTTTAGTTTGGGGAGGCTAACTTTATAGTAGCATGGGGCGGTGGAAATGCAAAAAATGTTCTAATATTAGACGCTAAAAGTCATTAAAATGCTACAATGATTGAGCATATAATTCACATCCGCACGTCGACTATGAAAAAACACCTGCTTTCTTTTTTTAAGGGTCTTGCCATCGGCGCAGCCAATATTGTTCCCGGCGTTTCGGGAGGAACCATCGCCTTGATCACCGGGATTTTTGAACGCCTCATTCACGGCATCAAATCGTTTGACTTGCTGGCTTTGAAATTATTTTTTAAAGGGAATTTTAAGGCCTTCGCAGCCCACACAGACTTGATTTTTCTCCTCTTGGTATTTGGCGGAGCTGGAACGGGAATTTACGCCCTGACTTTTGTGCTGGATCCCCTCTTGGAGCATCAACCCGTTTATGTCTGGTCTTTCTTTTTTGGCTTGATCTTAGCTTCGGTTTATTTTGTGGGCCGGACGGTTAAAAAATGGAATCTCAACACTGTAATGAGCTTTATTTTAGGCACTTTGACAGCTGTTTCAATCACAATGCTCATTCCCCCCGCGGTAGAAAACCCAGCCCTGTGGTATTTATTTTTGTGTGGGATTGTTGCCATTTGCAGCATGATTCTCCCGGGGCTTTCGGGCTCTTTTGTGTTGATTTTGATGGGCAACTACCAACTTGTTATGGTCAAAGCGGTCAAAACTCTGGACGTTTCAATTCTCATTCCGGTGGCTCTGGGTGCAGTATTTGGTCTGATGGCTTTCTCTCGCGTTCTGGCCTGGGTTTTTAAAGCACACAAAAACACCCTCATCAGCCTGTTGACCGGATTTATTTTGGGTTCACTGGGGGTGTTGTGGCCCTGGAAAAATGAAGTGCTACAGCTATTTGAAGGGGGTAAAGAAAAGGTGAGTGGCTATGAGTGGTTTTTGCCTAGCACTCTTAATCTGGAGTTATTTTTGGCGATTTTTTTAATGGTCGTAGGGGTGTTGACGATGCTTGTTTTGGAAAGGGTGGCTGGAAAGTAGGGGGAATGATTTGGAATGAAAAAAGTTGCTTCAACGCTGGGCAGTTATTGAAGATTTTTAATTTCAAAAATTTACTGGAGCTCTATGATGGATGAGGTGTGGACTAGGCTCTAGCTATTTTATTACTAAAAAGATCAGATTTTTATTGATGGAACCACATTGTACAAATGGATTGCACAGTATGCATTGGAATAAAATCAATAGTCTGTTAAATTGGTCGTGTAGAAACCAGCTATATGCCTCTATAACAAAAACCTAATCAAATTGTTATGAAAAAAACTTTAGTATTATTAACAGCCATTTTTCTTTTAATAGGCTGTAGCAAAACTAACAATAATGTTCAATTAGATGAGCCTGTAGCTGATGAAACAACAGTAAATTCCTATGATAACAGAGAATTTAATATTTCTTTCAACTATCCATCAGATTGGACAATAGAAGAAAAGGAAACTGAAAAATCAGTCATCGTTGCATCGCCACCAGATATGGATAATGGAGGTGATCTTATTAGTATAAGAATTCCTTCTGAAAGCTTCGAAGAATATGAAGAAATTCACAAAGAACTTTTGGCTCAAGAGAGGATGTCGATAAACAGTGGTCCAAGATTCGAAACAGAACTTCCTACCAAAACTTACGGACAACATGGATGGTTATATCAAATAATTGAAATGGACGGCAAATATATTAGTGTTGGAAGCGAAATTTTTTTCAGTGAAAAAGGAAAAGAAGGTTTGAAAGAAATATTAAATTCTCTTTCTTTCTAGTGTTTTTATAACATCACTTAAAAGTATACAACTTGGATACTCATTGAACATCCCCAAGAATGAACCAATGCTTGTTAAAATACGATTAAAGTCCGCCCACCCCCTCAGGAGGCCTAAATTCTCAAACTGGCTAAAGCGCTTTAAATAGAGCCAAATGCTGGTTTGGTTTTCTGGAGCTCTATGATGGATGAGGTGCGGACTGGTTTTTTTAAATATGGTAAATCAAAATCCTTTAAAGGTAAAGAATATGATAGAATCAAGGCAAATAAAAAGCAAATCTCATGAAATCCACACAACATACCGTTTTTTTGCTCATTGCAATTGCTCTCTCAGCCTGCTCCACGCCAGAGCTGGGATCAAGCACTCAACTTTCAAATGTGCCAACTCAACATGTTGGCAGCGAGTTGAAATTTGAGGGTGAGCCTGACCCAGATCGGGAAATCATTAGGAGTTTTGAGGGAGCCCCTCCTTTTTATACCGAGGCCTTCACCTCTATCGAATACCTAAACCATTTGGGATTTATTCCACACTACGGCTATTATGGGCAATACGAAAAAAAAGGAAAAGTTGCCGAAATGGTCTTAAAAACACTTGGAATTGAGCCAGATATTTTTGCTTACAGTGATTGTGTCTCTGATTTAGATTCAGCCTCCTTCGCACTCTATTTTTGCCACGCCGTTGAACAAGGCTGGCTTGAGCCATATGAGCAAGGGCTTGAGGAGTGGCAGAAGGAAATCACTGAAATAGAATTTTTGAAACTTCTTTTTGAGGCTGGATTTCAAGAGGAGATGAAGCAGTTGACTCAGGATGAAATTGAGCAAGCTGTGTACGACATGAAGGATGTAGATCCTGATGATTGGGAAGCCCCCTACCTTGCCCTTGTTGAAAAAATGAATTTGGATATAGATGCTTATCCTTATGATCTTGATTGGGAAGATGGTGTGGAGATCTTGGTGAGGGCTCTATTGGTAAAACAAGAAGGGTGGGATTTTTATCATCCCTATTTTCGTTATGAGTATCTTAAAGAGCAAGGGTTGGAGCATTTGATTGATAGGCAGTGTTATAGAACCTCTCCTTTGGAATTTGATTTTCTAGAATCTTATCTGGAATCTGAATATGACCTTAGCCCTCCCTCCAAGCATTTTGGCCAGTATGAATCTATAAAAAATGAGCCATTGCCTTTTTTTGATAGCGGCTATTTTTGTCCATTGAATGAGGGGGGTTATCTTTTTTCGAACTCCATTGCTTTGAACCGAAATGTAGTGGAGAGTCATTTGATGGAATTTGATTCTGATGGAAGAATTGTCCGGGATCGATCTTTTTTGTGTGACCCCTTTAGCTCTACAGGTAGTCGTAATTTTGATATGTCACCTATCGAAAACCCAGATCGCTTTGAATTACTTACTTGCAATTATGGTCGAGATGACAGACGGGCTTATTCTTTTGGCGAAAAATTGAATGATGACCCATATAGCGGCTCTTCTATTAGCGGCTCTCCCATGCGTACGAGTGAGCAGCTACTAGACATTGATAGCTTTGAAGCTTTGAGTGCTATTTATGCCAGAGACAAGGACACTATTTTTTGCAGAGGAAATGACCTCCATGAGGCTGATTATGATACGTTTAAAGTACTCAACAATAATTATGCTAAAGATGAAAACCAAGTTTACTTTCAGTGCAATTCCTATGTAGGTTCAGCCCCCGAAATCCATGATGCTGACCCTGAAACATTTGAAGCTGCTGGAGAATATCATGCCAAAGACAAAGATTACGCCTATTATCGGGATTATATCATTTCAGGAGTCCACCTTGAAAGCTTTGAAGTCATCAATAATCGGTATTCGGTGGATAAAAATAATGCTTACTCAAATGCCAGTATAGTATATTCAGCTGACCCTAAAAGTTTTGAAGTTATCGGAGATTCTGTTTTTTCGAAAGACAAAAAGCATGTTTATTATTTGGGCTACTCTGGTAATACTCATCTGATAGAAGGCGCTGATACTGAGACTTTCCAAGTTCTAAATCATGGCTATGCGAAGGATAAAAATAGTGCCTTCCATTATTCCATTCATTCAAAGGGAGCCTTAGAAGACGTCGATATAGATACGTTTGAAATCATGCCGGCCTACGGTCATCTTCCTTTTGCCCGTGATGTCAATCAGGTTTATTGCGAGAGTACTGTTGTTAGTGATGAGCCTGATAGTTTTGATTACGAGGCCATGCGACTTACTTGCCCCTTTCCTTATGATGGTCCTCCACCTGGAGTTAGCCTCTTTTAATATCAATAGATTTTTTCAAAATACCCTCCTTATTTATGCTCTGCTGAAGGCAGGTTATGTGTGCAATTTTATTTTTATGGAATACATATAAATGGGGATTCTAACATCGAAAACCCTTAAAATTTCAAGACTTAAAGTCCGCCCATCCCTTTAGGAGTCCTAAATTCTCAAACCGGCCAAGGCGCTTTAAATAAAGCCAAAAGCTGGTTTGGTTTTGCTGGAGCGAGTGAAGGGACTCAAACCCTCGGCCTCTGCCATGGCAAGGCAGCGCTCTAATCAACTGAGCTACACCCGCAAGGTTCTTATAAACCTCAACGATTTTATCAAAATTTGAGCCAATTGCAAGCCTTGAAATAAAAAAAGATAAGGTGATTTTAGAATTGCATTTCTGGTTTTTTTGTGGATAATCAAAGTACCCTAATTTGAAACCCATGAAGGAGAAAAAAGCGAAAGGGATTATTTTTATTGGCTTTCGCCATAAGCGAGGCAGCATTGAATATGCCAAAGAACAAGGCTACAAAGTCATTCTTTTGACCGAAAAGCCCACTGCCACCACTCAAGAACTTTTTGATGAAGTGGTGATCTGTAAACTCATGGAAGCCGAGGCTATTCGAGAAATCATACCTATTTTAAATGAAAAATATTCCATCAAGGGCATCATTAGCAACTATGAGCACTATGTCGTTCCTCGCTCCTTTTTGGCGGAGCGGTTCAACCTCCCCTCCACCTCACTTTATGGAGCCGCTTGCACCCGAAATAAAGCCATGCAAAGACATGCCCTAGGGTTCATGGAGGAAAACATTGAGCATCGTGTGATTCAAACTAAAGCTGAGCTCCAACAGGCTTTTAAAGAGTTAGGGGGTGATGTTTATCTCAAATCAATTGCTGGTATAAAAAGTCGACTTGTGTTTCATGTGGATAATCAAAAAAAGATCGATAAAGCCTTTAATCAGATGAAAAGTCAAAGTTTAGAACTTGATGAAGATCTGTACAATGATTACAAGTACTGTAATTTTTCGTTTCGCTATCCCGATCCCCAAACCACTTTTCTAGTTGAAAAGGCGGAACATGGGCATCAAATTAGTGTCGAATCGTTTGCCAGCAACCACACCATTTGGCACACCCCTTCGATTTGTGATATTTACACCGCCAAACACCTTGATCGAGATGATTCCTTTTTGGCCTTTCGGATTCTCCCCTCAAAACTCCCTCAGGACATCATCAAGAAGGCTCAGCAAACGACAGAAACCACTGCCAAAATTTTAGGGCTCCGCTACTGCCCACTCTTCACCGATCTAATCGTCACTCCGGATGGTAAAATTAAACTCATTGAGATTGCCAGTCGGATGGGGGGCTACCGAGCCTTGATGTACAAGCATGCCTACAATATCAACCTTTATCAGCTCATGATCAAGAGTGTTTTGGGTAAAAAAATCAATGTTGAAAAGAAGCCAAAAAAATATATTTCAATGATTGAAATTTTTGCCGAAAAGGAGGGAAAATTTGAGTCGATTCAAAACTTAGAACACCTAGATAAAGATAAAAGCGTTCATTATTTTACTGATATCATGATTCAAAAAGGAGATGTAGTTGGCCCCGCAAAACTCAACTATCCCCCCTGTATTCGCTTTATGATTCATGGAAAAACTTACGAGGAAGTGTATGAACGAAGCATGATGTACCAGAAGCAATTGAAAGTCGCAGTGCTATAAATCTACTGTGGCACCCGCGACAAGCGACAAATCAACTCCCAATCATCATCTGGAGCAATGCGGTTGAAAATTTCAAAACCACAAGACTTACACATGTGTTTGATACGAGTGCCTTTTTTCTTATTGTTCTCCACCGCCACGGGTACCATCAAATTTTTACATTCACTCTCGCGGTCACCCGGCACGTCCAAATCCACATGAAGCGAGTGGAGGCAAAACGGGCAGTGATTACGACAACTTCCTCCTCCATGGGGTTCAACCATTCGTCCGCAATTCTTGCATTTGAATCCTTCGTTGGCCTTTAACATGTTTTTTCTTATATGCATGAGTTGAATACTTTACAATACTTATCAATTCATTCTAATTTCTAAATAAATTCGAAATTAGAATGTTTTAATTTTGAAAATTTTTTGGGAACGTATTGATATGAATTAGAATGAATTACTACTTCTTCCACATTTTCTCCTGGTATTCCAGAATGTTGCGGTGCGTATTGAAGTATCCCGCTAGAGCCATCGACCGCTTGCATTTTTGAAGCCAGGCGGAGGGATCATTGTAGTATAGATTTAAAATTTCCTCCAGCTTAATATAAAGGTCTTCACAATCAAAGGCATCATGACCTGAGCAATCACAACCTGTCGACCAGCCAGCCTCATGATCCATCCTCATGGCCTCAATCCACCACCCATCGAGGGTGGAGAAATTGAGATTACCATTCAGCGCCGCCTTCATTCCACTTGTTCCACACGCTTCCATGGGAGGTTCGGGGGTATTGAGCCAAACATCACTCCCTGCAGCCAGAATTTTAGATAAATGAATGTTACGATCTGGTAACACCGCTATTTTCACCTGCCCCCTCAACTGCCTTTGAAGACTGTAGAGCTCCCCCATCACCCCATTGCAATAATCATCCCCTGGATGACAAACCCCACTGTAAATGATTTGGAGTTTTTGATAACCAATATCACGCAAGCGATCGAGGTCTTTAAAGAGGAGGAGGGGTCTTTTGTAAGGCACAAAACGACGCGAAAACGTCATGGTGAGGGTATTTTCGTCAAAATAATCTTCTTTTTCTAGTCCATGGGTGGGGTGAATCAAATAAGATTCATGGTGATTGATGTACTCAACTAACGCTTTTTTATTTTTGTCCTTAGCCATCTTAAAAGCATCATCGGGCAATTCTAAGGCATTCTTTAGGAGATGGGGTATTTTTTGCCATCCCTCCACATGTTGATCCAGGAGTGTGACCGTCCCCTCCCCCGCCCAACTGGCCAAATGAATGCCATTAGTGACAGCCAAAAAATCATGATCAGGGAACATTTTTTCACAAACTTCAGCATGCTTTTGGGAGACCCCATTGGTCATCCGACTCATGTTCATGGCCAAATGAGTGGTGTGCAACTCCGGCTCAGAAGCCAGTTTTTTGATGTTTTCAGGCACCATGTCTCCTAGCACCTGATTGACGAGTTTATAGGGAAAGCGATCGTGTCCCGCTGGAATCGGAGTGTGGGTGGTGAAGGCACATGACTTTTTAACGACCACCTCATCTCCTCCTTCTTCTTTGAGTCGTTCAAAAGTCAAAAAACTCGCATGTCCTTCGTTCATATGAAAGGTATCGATGTCGTGATGACCCATGGCTCGTAAAAAACGCACCCCACCCATTCCTAAAATAGCCTCTTGGCACAGTCGCGTGTATTGATTGTTGTCATAAAGACTTTTGGTCAAATCTCGATCCCACGAAGCATTTTCAGGAACGAAGCTGTCCAAAAAATAAATGGGAACCTTATGGCCTGATTGCCCTACAATTTCATATCGCCATCCTTGAATTTGAACCGCTCGGCCCTCGATATGAATCGTGACCTTGGGCTCACATTTTTCAAAATAATCGGCCAAAGGAAAGGCTTTTTTGGGGTCATCATCTTGATGGTAAATGAGCGACAATCCAATCACCGGCAACTCTAAATCAGCCGCAGAGCGCATCAAGTCGGTGGCGAGGACCCCCAGACCTCCTGCGTAATTAGGAATGGCCGGGTCGAGGGCAAATTCCATGGAGAAGTAAGCGACTTTGGTGTTTTTTTTGCCTTTGCTCATAACTTTTATTTTTTGGATGGCTTTAAATTTGGAGCTTGGAGTCATACACCTCTCACATCTCATAGCTCATAGCTCACATCTCATATCTCACATCTCATATCTCACGTCTCATATCTCACGTCTCCCTCAATTATTAAATTTAAAATGCATCACATCTCCATCTTTCACAATATACTCTTTGCCCTCCATGCGCATTTTTCCTTTTTCTTTAGCCCCTTGTTCGCCTCCATTGTCCACAAAATCTTGATAAGCAATCGTCTCGGCTTTGATGAAGCCTTTTTCAAAATCAGTGTGGATGACTCCAGCCGCTTGGGGAGCGCTGGCTCCAATTCTTACCGTCCAGGCCCGCACTTCTTTGACACCTGCTGTGAAATAGGTTTGTAGACCAAGCAGGCGGTAGGCCGCTCGAATCACGGCATTGAGACCAGACTCTTTAAGGCCTAATTCAGAGAGATAATCAGATGCCTCCTCGGGACTGAATCCCACTAAATCCTCTTCTACCTTGGCCGAAATGGGGAGAATCTCATGTTTGTCAGTTAGCTCTAAATTTGCCTTAGCCGCGGCAGCATCAAAGCTAGCCAGCTCGCCCTCTTTGAGATTGGCAATGTACAAAAATGGCTTATTGGTGAGTAAGTGAAGGTCCTTGATCATTTCTTGCTCATCCTCCGTCAAATCCATATTGATCACGAGTATTTCGTTTTCCAAACTAGTCTTGATTCGCTCATAGACCGTCCGCATCGCAGCTGCATTTTTATCCCCTGTTCTAGCCTTTTTTTCTGCATCCCTCAGACGCTTAGTCACCGTTTCTAAATCCGCCAACATGAGTTCGAGCTGAATCACATCCATGTCGAGCTTGGGATTGACTCCACCATGCACATGGGTGATGTCCTCATCCTCAAAAAAACGAATGACCTGGGCAATGGCATCACATTGGCGGATATTGGCAAGGAACTGATTTCCAAGCCCCTCACCTTCGCTCGCCCCCTTGACCAAGCCAGCAATATCAACAAATTCAACAATGGCAGGGATGCTTTTTTCGGGCTGAACGATCTCATTCAATTTATCCATCCGCGGGTCAGGCACCTCAACCACGCCCACATTGGGATCGATGGTGCAAAAAGGATAATTGGCTGCTTGGGCCCCACCGCTGCGGGTGAGCGCATTGAAGAGGGTGGATTTACCTACATTTGGCAGGCCAACGATTCCGATTTTGAGACTCATGATTTTGATTTAACTTATGAAACTTAGGTGCTTATAGTAGAATACTTTATTTTTTAAGGTTGATCAATCCACATGTAGAAAAATATTTCTTTTGAACACAATATTTGATCAAACCTTTCTATTGAACAAATATTTTATACAATAATTTGACTCTATTAATTAGGTTTATTGAGGTTTGTAGTATTTTTAGCCCCTTTTTAAAGCGTATCTAAACGACTTCCAGAATTTACGGTGGACAGGCAGTGGCCTTCGGCCAGGCAACTGGTAGTAACTGGTAGACTCCACTTTCTCATGCTAAATGCTAACAAAACTCGTTGTTAACTATCTCCGGCTAATCGCCGCTTAAGCTTTTTCTTGTTTCAGTGTTTGTTCATTTTTGACCGCCTTCCAGAGTTTACGACGGATAGTACGAACCAAAAACTCCTGAAGAGAACACGAAGCGGTCTTAAGGTTGTACTTTATTCATTATTATACCCGCTCGTTTCTCCTCAGACTCCTATAAACGCCCAGGAAATCAATCTATTTAGTAATTGGAAGTTAGAATGAAGTCAGCTGTCATTCCACTGCGAATAGTAATTATTAGGTTCCAGAATCTCACTCCCTTCAAATATAAACAACCCCCCTCCCGACCTTAACCATGAAAGAAAAGAGGTATTGGGTTTATATCCTTTCAAACAAGTGGAAAGCCATTTATGTCGGTGTTACGAATGATCTTTTTAGACGTGTCTATCAACATAAAACGAAATTTTTCCCTCGTAGTTTTACTGCAAGATACAGCATCAACCGACTGGTTTATTTTGAGGAAACTAATGACGTTTTGGAGGCCATTAAGCGTGAGAAACAGCTTAAGTACTACCACAGAAAATGGGAAAATGAGCTCATTGAAAAGGAAAATCTAGAATGGAATGACTTGGCTGAGAAGTGGTATTGAGCCGAGTGTTTAGATTTTTAGCCTTTGGTACTTGGACGATTCCAGGGTCGCTGCCCTGGAATGACAAACTGCAAGGCCATACTCAAGTGAATAACGCTCTGGTTTTCAGATGATTGCCTGGCTAATATTTATGCCATTAAATGAGGTTTACTTACAATGTCATTCCAGGACGACTCTGGAAAGATTCTGGAATCGCCTTGTTACCAACCACCACATCGTGATGCCAATTTGCAATCCATATTTACTAACTCTTACCATCTCGTCAAAAATTACCTTGTTACTATTTTATCCTTATATAAAAGTAAGGTGAGAGGTGTGACTTGCATGTTTTATATTTTGGATTGGCATAAAATAGGCCAATGAAGCTACCTTGTAAACAAATTTAAAGCTTAAAAAAGCCCAAATTTAACCAAAAAATTAGATAAAGTTGAAATATATTTAATTATGTAGTGCTATATTGATTTCGAAACATTACCCAATAATTAAGTAAAAATTAAAATTGAAGGCGTCTAAATTTATCTCGTTTGTCACTTAATTCTATCAAAATGCGTCTAGGAAGTTTTTTAAAACGAGGAATATCAGCCATAGGACTGGGAGGGTTTTTGCTCTCCTCCGGTGCAGGATGTGAAAAAAGAACGACCACTCCCCCCGAAGCAGCCGTGCAAGACACGCGTCGGGATATTAAACGGACAACCACAAACTCCTCACCAAAAAAGATAGAAACACCACCCCCTGCAATAAAAACGAGAGAGAGGGTAAAACACACCTTTGCCCCCCCACCACTTCCTAAAAAAACTGTACCCACAAAAGAAGTCAAAAAAAATAGCCCGACTCCCCCACTACTCCCCACAACGAGAGCACCACGCCCTGAACGATCAAAGCTCAAAAAAATAGCTAAAAAGGCCATCAAAATACCTATTACTCCTTCAGACCGAGGCTTTCATGGACCGCTTGCTGTGGGCGAAGAAGCTTCTGATTATAAGAAACTAGCAGCTTTAGCTGAAGATATAAAACCAGCCCCAAAGACATCAACCCCACCTCCTTTAAAAAAGAAGGTTAAATCGAAAGTTACACCAAAGAAGCCACCTACTGTGGCAAAAGTGCCAAAAGCTAAGCCAAAAGCTCCACCCACCCCCTCAATTGCCGACCAACAGGCTAAAATTGTAGCACCCCCCACCATCATACCTCCTGTGGTCAATTCAAACCCCCTGCCTTCAAATGGCTTTGAGCAAATTGATGAGGATTGGAATGAGCTATTGGCTAGTCATGAAGCTGTGGAGTGCTCACCTGATCTAAGCTGCCCTGATGAGGAATTTGTGTATTTATGCGACGAGAACATTGAATTTTTGGAGGAGGATGATTTTGAAGGTATCCCAACTGTCATTGCAGCAACAAAGCAGGCCACTCCCCCACCCCTCCCGCCACGACCAACCTTAGAAAAAAGAAGGCATACTGAGCGAGGAGAACTTGCCGAGGAAAATAGAAACAAGCTTTTAGCCCTGCTCGTCCTCTTGCTAACTGACTATGCTGCCTGCCTTGCCTACATTGAGCTTCGAAGGCGAAAGGAGGATGAAGTCCCCTTGACTAGATCAGAAAAACCCACTCTAGCCCCCCTCCCTCACACAACAGCTCCTGTGGCGACCGCTAGCCCCATTACCACAAAACCACCCACCATCCCCCGTATCATAAGTGCCCCCATTCTAACGGAAGCTCAGGCGGCCAACAGTCAACCCACCATGCGACTGCCAGCCATTGAACGCGTGCTTTTTTCTGAGGAGGAATGTGAGATTGAAATGAGTGAAGCTAAGGTGGATAGAAACATTCCTGAAGGTTTTGAGCTTCTTGAATTGCAAGAATTATACAAATCCCTCACTGAACTAGACGCCCTCAGCCTGGAGATTCAGGAATTAGAACAAGCCTTAGGAGAAAATCCTCAACGTGCTCATATCCAACTCAGTGGTCAAGAAAAAATTGACCGATTCGTTCAATTCATCACCCAATGCGAAGACAACACCCCTTCGCAGATTAATAATGCTAGACTCTCTCGACATAAACGTGCTCTGACCAATGCTTGTCACAGCTTATTGACTAAGGCTAAAGCTCTAAAAAATCAATTTGAAGCTGATCTTGAAGTTTTGAATGTGCGCCTAGAATCAGAAACGACATGTGTGATTAGTATCAATGAAATCACTTCAAAAAGACTCAAAGCCACGCCAAAGACACCACCTTTTGAGCGACTTGTAGCAATTAGTGGCTTCATTGGAGGTCCGGAAGATGATGAAATTGATGAATCAGCCACAACGATGGTGAAGCCTATTGCAGAAATCGAGCCGGATGACGGTGTAATAATGCAAAGAAGACTCACTCTCATTTCTCAGGCTGATGAATTACATGATTCATTGCAATTGAAAGAACTTAAATTTACAGATCTTAAAGAGAGAATTAAAGCTTTAATTGAAAGTAAAAAAAGACTTTTGCCCCGCAACTCACAAGAAGCTACTGGTAGAAAATATGGAGAACGCTGGCAAGCACTTTCAAAAGAGTTAGTCATTCGCCGAGAGGTTGGTCACCTGTCTAATACAGGAATGGGACCTTTGTGTATCAACACAGAAATTGTCAAAATCAATGCCAATCATAGCCCAGGGTTCGCTAGGAGAAAACAGGCGATTTTAACACCTCACGCCACAGACACAACTGAAATAGAGGGCATGCTTGATATCATTTCAACTCATATGCCCCCTCAACCAAGAACGATTGAAATCAAGCTGCCTGCTGCTGACGTGAGGAGGCAGAATTTTGAACTCACCGTCATCATTGAAGATTATCAAAAGTCTATTGAGCAAATGGATCAAGCCATTGAACGGACTGAATCAATCCTCCCGGAATTGGAAATATACTGTGCTAAATTACAAGCGGCCATCAATGGCTTAGCTCTTATCCCTTCTATTAATGAGCTTGAAGAAAATTTGATTGATGCAGAAGTTGAATTACACAATGCATGGCAGGTTTATGCTGAGGAATGTAAAAGTATTGATCGACTCATAGGTGTTTTGAAGGCAGTTGATTCAAGCTATGAACAAGAAGAATTTTCTCGCCTGAATCAACCTGAATGGAACGCGTCTCAATCCATTGAACTTGAAAAAGAGCGTTTATTTGAATGCCTGGCTCCAGACAACATCAACATTGCCCTTTCACAAAAAACAACTCTTGAACTTGGAGGGATTCAGGTTCAATATCAAGCAAGTATTGATGATTCTAAAAATGCAATTGCTAATGTTAAAAGGGCCACTATTAACGCTCAGTCAAAAAGAGTGCAATTAGAAGCTCAAGCTGATGAGCACTTTAGAGCTGGAAGAAGAAGAGTTCAAGGTGAGCTGGGTCAAATTGAAATTAGTCTAGAGGTCACCGAGGGGTATATTGAAGAAATCAATTTTAACCGTGAACGAGTCGAAGCTTATAACTTGATTGCAAGAGAAATTGATCGATATCATGCCATCCTCACTCCATCTGAGAACAATTTTGAGCCATGTGGTGATTTTTGCGCCATTGACCTTAAGCAAATGTCAAATTTACTAACTAAGAGGAGTCTTTTAAATGCCTATAAAACTGACTTTGAGAGTGGAAACTACTCACTTTTAGAATTAATTCAATTGGGAGGGCATGTTGACTTACTAAAGATGGAATGTGATACAATCTTAACTACAAATGAGGAGTTAGCCAGCAAAGCTGTTTTCTTATCGGATGTGAAGTTTAACCAGGCAAGGGAGTATCTTGAATCTCTAAAAACTCATGTAGAAAAGCACATGCAATCCAGGAATGATGGAATAACTGCCTCTAACACTGAGTCTCATTTGACGGTGATTGAAGGGGGCAAGGTGGGGTGATTTTCTGTGGCAGTTCTGTGGCAGTTCTTTTGATGGTCTGTTGTGACCCCACTAATCATCCGGCTTTCACTTGAGCGGGACTTTTGTGCTGGATTTATAGTGGTTTTTTTTACGATTATTATTTAAATATAGCTGAATCACTATAATTTGGCATAAAATGAGATTCTCAATGAGCTTATTCTAATTATTTTTTGAGGTGATAAATTGTGCCATTTTAAATTGGGTTAGCTATATTCAACCTAAAAACTCCCGTTTTAATTGCGTAGTGGCATGGGCTATTTTGCGCTTATTTTTGAGCTTCATTATTTATTTATGGATGTTTTATTAATTTTTTTTAAACTTTTCATTTGACAGGTTCTGTTTTTAATGATAATTTAGTTTCCGTTAATGATTTTTTTAAATTTAACACCCTAAAGTTATGAGTTGGAATAGATTAAAAACCCTTGGGAAACGATTCGCACCTGCAATCGCTCTTACTGCGAGCTTATTTAGTAGTAGGGCTGAAGCTGCCCGACCCCAAATTGACAAGATTACTCTGGAAACACGTGATAATGCCACAGGCATTCTTCATAAAAACCCTCGTTCGTATGAAGGCCCTCTTGATACACAAGATGTTGAAGAAATCATGGAATTAACGGTTGATGATATCATTGCCCTGACTCCAGAGCCAGCAAAGAAAAAGAGAGTTGGACCACCTCCGGCGCCTAAAGGCAAGAGCAAGCAACGTAAAGCTATAAAAAGCCCCCCTGTGACTCCACCTGTTTTAGAAGCACCGTCAATAGATAGCGCACCAGTTGTGGCGAATAACACTCAGTCGCCAACTAATAAGCTTGCTGAGCTTGATCGTGGATGGGAAGAAATTTTAGAGGGACTAGAAACAACTCCAGCAACCCAGCCTGATATAAAAGGACAATTTCCTGCTTATTTGGCCAGTAAAATGATGGTTTCTGCTGCTGGAATTGATGATTTAAATGGCACACTCACCGAAGCAGGACGCGCTACCTCTGCTCGATTAAAAGAATATTATAGGAGTTTATGCTATGGAGCTATTCCAATTAGCTTAGCAGCCTTGACTGGGGCTGGATTATTAATGTACCGAAGGCGCCGAGAAGATGAAAATCTGGTAGAGGCAGCGGAAGATGACCCAATAAATATTCAATTATTAGATACGGTGGAAAGAGTGGAAGGAATGGGTGCTGCAGAAACTTTGATTGAAGGCCATCAAGTAACTACAAGTCTAATGGCAGAAGAAAGAGAGGTTGAAGACCTTGCTACACTTGGGGTTGAGGAAATTGGTGCTAAGGAAGATAATACAGAAAGTACTGAGGATAAATCGAAATTTGAGCGTACTTTTGATAATGATGAAAATAATGAAGGGATCACATCTCCCGCCAGCGTCATAGCTGGTAAACCTGTTAATGTTCGTATTCAGGCCATCTATAGAGGAAAATATAATATAAGCGAAATGCCTAGCCTACTTTCCAAGCTAGGTGCAAAACTCGAAGGAATCAATGTCATGTATAGTGAATTAAGAAAAATGACTGAGGCAAGAGGAGTAAATATTAAGATTAATGGTAATCTACCCAGAGATAAAGAAGCAATTGAAAAATATATCCAAAATACATACAAAGACCCTATTGAAGTGTATTTTCAAGATGATTTAGAAGGTGAACGTGGAAGAAGGATAACTATGCTAGGCTATGGTGTTAACTTTGATAATGACTTAGAAAGATTAACTCAAGCTGCTAACAATAGACTTGTTAAATTGGAAGGATTTATTGAAAGATTGGACTTAGAAATATTAAAAGCCACACGCTTTCAAAGAACCGATACTGCACTTAAAAAGTGTTTTTCCATTATAGAGGGTGACAGATCAAATCATCAGTATTCTAAAATAAAAACTGAATATGAAGCTCTGCTATCAAAATTAGAAGGAAATAGAAAAGAGATTGATTTGGATTCTATTACTTCAGCTTTAGACGAGGCTAAGGGGCTTTATACTGAGTGTAAACGAACTTTTAAACCTCGGATATCTGAGGATTGTACATCAAGTGATTTAAGTAAAATTAAATCACCCCTAAGTGTTGCAGAAAAAAGAATTGCTGTCGCTCAAGGTGTTGAAAAAATTTCTTCATTGTATAGCCAGATGATCGCATTAATGGGTGAAATCAGCACAGCACAATACATATTGAAAGAAAGAGCTGGAATGATCCACTATCGAAATATAAACTCTGATATAGCTCAATATTTGGAAGATGACGATGAGGCTGATGACCTAAGCTCTTCATTGCTAGATTTTGGTGGAAAGCGATATAGAGGCGGATTGAGTATTTTGGGCTTAAAAAATGAGGGTGAAAGAACTAATGTGAGGTTTCAACATGACTACAACTGCCAGACATTATATGCTGAATCTATCGATATGATTAGAGATGAATTTGCCAACTTAACTGATCCTGATAGGCTATTGAGAGTTATAAGAGTTCTTGAAGTGTCAATTATGGAGAGAGTTGAAAGAAAAAATTCTGACCTAAGCAGAGTTCAAGATGCTACGGTATTTTTACAAAAAGAAATAGATAGACTTGAAGATTTAAAGCGTAGAAAAGCTATAAAAAGGCTTTTTGACCTTCAGGGTGAAGCGTTTAAACAGGATCATATTAAACGTGAAATAGGTGCTTTATTTGATGGTGTAGAAAGAGGATTAAGTGATGAAGAAGCTAAAAAAGCATCTGCCATAAGGACTGATACCAATTTACACCTTGATATTATCAGGGGTTATAATTCAGACTTAATTGAATTAGAAGAAGAGTGTGCTCAGCTTGGTCACAACCCAACTAATAAAAGGCAAACTTGGCACTATCGCCTAAATGCTCGCAGCTCAAGAATCCTTGAAAAAGTTAACTCTAACCCAAAACCTCAATCGATCACAGAGGAAACGGAGCTAAATTTGCTTGCAAAAGAATTAATGGCAGTCTATGAAAGGGTAATGAGGGGTGTGAATAAGAGCATCAATATACTTAAGGTAAAAAGCAATGTCATTCAAATAGACTCTAGGAGTGACAACACAACTCCCCCCTCAATTAAGACAGCTTAACATCAAATTGCCATCAGTGCTTAACCCCATCAAAACTCCCTCAACCCCTCCCACAGAGGGGTTTTTGTATATCTTAATATATGCGACCAAGGCAGTTTAAATAGTGTTTATACCTCATTTGTATAAAAGATTTGTTCGGATAGTTAAAAAATTTATTAAAAAACATTTGACATTTTATCTATTTGTGATATATTTCTCCTCCTTAGTCAATAAATTAAATTGATATGAAACCTTCTTCAACCCCAAAATCACTCGCTCCTGCCCTAGCCTTATTACTAAGTGCCTGTGGTGCAAAGGAGGAAACCCAAGCGCCTCAAGATGACACAATCGAATTGGTTGGAATAGAGAATGGCGCACATCAAGCGCATCGTCCAGAAGATGACAAACCAGATTTAACACCGCGTTATGAGTACGAAATTACTGCCCCAGAAGCAAAAATTGGAAAAATGGTAAACTGTGTTTTCAGTTTGGATTCATCACAACTGCAACTCGCTGAAGCATATCGTGTTAAATATTGTTATGAAGTAGACGCGACTCGAAGCAATTGTGCTGAAATTACTTTAGCACCACGAGAAGATGATGATCGTTTTGATGCCACCATCTCTTATGAACCTGTGGGACCAACGAGCTATATTCCCTCAAGTGAAGCTGGCGATAGCAACAGGCCAACCACTGACGAAGATAGGGCACGACATGTAAACCTAGCACTAGAAACATTGGCACAATGCCAACAGCTCGAGCAAGTTATGCCTGCTTACGATAATACACAGCCCACTCAACCAGAACAAACTGTACCTGCTCAAAGTGAAGCTCAGCCCACTCAGCCGCCAACCTCAAACAATAAGGCTGGAGGAGAAGCCACATTAGAAAGCACCTTTGGAGGAGGAAGAGCCGAAGACAAGGGAGGTGTTCAAGGTGAAACTTTCACACCCGTTGAATAAAAGGTATATTGACACCAGCTCAGCAGATTAATAATCACAAAACCAAAACAAAAAAGCAACGCCTCATTATTTTTACTTAAAGATGATGAAGTGCTGCTTTATTTGAAACATGAACAAACGTAACAATTTTAAATTTAATTATCACCCCTTAATTTAATCCTATGAAAACTCCAGACCACACACCTGAGGCAACTACAGATGATCATGTAGAAGAACTTGGCTCTGATCAATACAGACTACTAATTGAAGACCTCGATGCTTATCGAGAGCCTGAGATTGAGCTTTTTAACGGCTTGCCAATTATTGATGTTGAGGCACAAGAGACAAGTACTGAGGGTGAGGTAGGGACTGAGGAATTTGCACAAGAGACAAGGACTGAGGGTGAGGTAAAAAATAGACCTGAGGTAGTAGAGGCTACTGGTCGAAACCGTAAAATGTTTTTAAAGCTATTTTCTGGAGGTCTAGTCTTGGGGGCACTAGGTACAACCTGCTACCTTTATGGCGAAAATGGATATCCTTTAGAAGACATGACAGGAAGCGCTGTGAGTGCTTTGAAGTCTAATGATGAATCACCACAAGCGAAAAACAATAATGAGGAGGAGGGTGCTGAGGAAGAAAGCCGTAAGCCAAAATTAGTTGGCGTAGATGTCAAAATCGTTTTACCAGAAGAAAGTGATGAAGCTGAAGCACCAACCCTTTCCATCGACCCTGCTAAGGCCGGATCAAATGAATTCATTCCCATTGAACTTGTTCTTGATGCTGAAGGAAAGCCTGTCTGGGAAAATGACCGTCTTAAACGCGTCTGTCCAGAAGGTTATGAAGTTGTCGAATTTCATTGCGAAGAAGAGGAATTACCCGTTGTGAATGAGCCCTCTGATGTAAAATAAAGAATATACTTGACATATTATAAAAAGTTTGTTATATTAACTTTCCAATCTGACATTGGACTTATAAATACTACTAATTCACACCTTATGAAACGCCTTACAGAAAAATTTAGTCCATCGATTCAAGGCCTTACACAGCGTGCCGCTTTGTTCGGTACCCTTGGCCTAGTAGCAACCCTTGCCTCTGAGGCACAAGCCGAACCTACCGTAAAAGAATGTCTTGAGGCTTATGGAACAGAGATTTGTGAAGATAAATGTTTGGCTGATGCCAAAGAAAAACGTGCCAATGCACTCAACGAGTGTGAGGACAGTGATCAGACTTGTGAAGACAAAGCTGAAAACGCTTATGCCGCTGACATGATGCGCTGTGAGGGAGCTGCTCCTAAATGTTCAAATGGTATAGATGATGATAAAGATGGTCTTATCGACGCTCAAGATCCTGGGTGTTGGGATAAACCTGGTGATAAAACCAGCTACAATCCAAATGATAATGATGAAAGTAATTTAACCGCCTGTAATGATAAGAAAGATAATGATGGAGATGGCAAAGTTGATATAAATGATCCTGGGTGTCACACTGATGGAAATCCAAATAACTCAAAGAGTTACAACCCAAACGATAACAGTGAACGAGACCCAAAGAAGCCAGTCTGTAGTGATGATGAGGATAATGATGGAGATGGATTGAAAGATAAAGATGATCCTGGTTGTCATAAAGATGGAGATGTTACTAATGAAGCTAGCTATGATCCAAAAGGAAAAAGTGAGTGGAATAGTAAAAACCCAGCCTGTAGTGACGGATTGGATAATGACAAGGATGGGCTAGTGGACATTAATGATCCAGGATGTCATGAAGATGGCGATGTGACTAATGAATTTAGTTACACTCCTAACAAAGATAATGAGTGGAATGGGGAGGGACCTAAGAAACCAGCCTGTAGTGACGGATTGGATAATGACAAGGATGGGCTAGTGGACATTAATGATCCAGGATGTCATGCAGATGGAGATGTGACTAATGAATTTAGTTACACTCCTAACAAAGATAATGAGTGGAATGGTAAGGAACGAAAAGCGGAGCCGACGAGCTCACCTCAGTTTTCAGCCATTTCAGAGCAATTGACTGAAGCGCAAATTGAAGATGCGGTTAAGAAAGCAACAGACCCAGAAAGCAGTATCGATTTAACCGCTGGAGGATTCTTCCAAGTCGTTCCTGGAGAAGGCTTGCGTGCTGACAATACCACCCGCATGATTGGTGGTGGAGGCATGATTGGAGCTGGTTATTCACGTCGTTTAAGCGAAACCATTCGAGTGGGAGGAAGTCTAAAATTTGGAGTATTTGGAGAAAGAGCAGACTGGAATTATGTTGAAGGTAATAATAAACCTAGACCCTTTGTCACCCTTGAAGCTGGAGCCATGGCTCAATTTAGACCCACAAAAGTGCTTCGACCTGACGTTCATGGTAGTCTCAATGTTGTCAGAGGAATCGGAGGTGGAGGTGGAGCTGGATTAGAAGTTGCCATTCCAAATAATGGTAATGGACCTGAATTGGGTATTCGACTTAGCACAGATCTTATCCACCAAGATCTTGGTCGAGGTGGAGAGCGCCAAGGAACAAATAATACAGAGGTCCACGGAAGCGATCGCTTGAGAGGAACACACTTTCGAGCCATGCTAGAACTTGTCCTTCATCTTGGAAGGAAGGATAAAAAAGATGAAAAGAAATAAGCTATTGACAATTTATAATTTATATGTTAATGTAACTTCACATTAGCCATCCATACAATCACACTAATTAAAACACTATGACTAAATTAGACAAACAAAGCGGCCTTGGAGCCCTTGCAGAAAAAGCTGGGCTTGGACGTCTTGCCTGTGCAGCCACCCTTATGGCGACTGCCTGCGGTGCGGACACATCTACCCCTCAAGTGAACGATGTTGCTCAAAGAATGCAGTTCTCCAATGGAGTTCAAGCACAATTAGATAATGGTAAAAAACTGGAGTTTCTTGTTCATACCGAAGATCCAAATACAGCCAACCGAGTCGTTCAAAAATGTGACTATGTTGGTACTGAGTACGAAGATGTTGCTGACTATGAAAATGTTACAAACATGGATTTGAGTGAGACAGACATGGTGGCCCATGATATGGAAGTAGACACTCGCTACGGTGATGCTGCGGAAGACCCGCTCAACTGTCCAGACATGATTCCTGTAACAGGAACAGCACGACGAGACATTCGCTTCACGGATAAAACACCCATTCAACTATTTGATTTACGAAGCAACACCTTCAATCACAACCTTCTTCCTGGAGAAAGTGATGTGGTAGATGGTATCGCTGAACCTGTTGTGACTTGTGTCCAACTGCCTGGAGAAGATTTCTGTCCCACGCAAGGTTATGATGAAACTGATGGTGGAAGTGATAGTGATAGCGAAGGTAGTGGAACTGGAGATCAATGTACCGAAAACGCCGACTGTTACAACAACGGAGAAGGACTTTGTGACACTGACTCTGGAGAATGCTTTAAACCTAGCATGTGCTACGCTGCCTCTGCAGTTAAAGGTGCCACTGAAGCAATCCGAACCACCCCATCAACAGAGTTGGCAATGGGCACAGATTTCAAAGAAAAAGATCTCAATGAGCCCAACAGCCCTGATGGCATGAACTTTGGATTGTATGGAGGATGTTATAGTAGAGATATGGAAACCTGTGCGGCTAACGTTGATCCCTCTGAAAATGGGCTTAGCTGTGTACAACTTCCAGACGGTTTAGGAAGTGAAAATGTAGTTGTAGTCAATAAGCCAATGATGGATCCTAATAAACCTGGAAATCCTCTAAATTGGACCAGCCAAGCTAATGATTCTTTTTTACAAGCGGCTGATGCAGGGGTCTTTGCAGCCATGACTTACGATCAAGTTTTTGATGGAGATGAAAACCTAAAAATTCATGGTAAAATGAAAGTCACCAATCCATTTCTCAATGCAATTCCTGGAGAATTAAGTACTTTTGCAGCCAACTACGATGTAGAGCAATAGTCAGCGCTTAGGTTCTAAAAAAATTAGAACAAAGTCAAAAATTCAACCAAAAAACAAATAACAAAAATAATTCACACTTTATTTTGTTATTTGTTTTTAAATTCACTCCATATAATAACCAATTATACTATGTTTAAGAGTATGCTACACAAACTGGCTGCAAAAACTCTGGCACTTGCTCTAGTTTTGACTGCAGCAGCTCCACTTGTTGGGGCTTATAACTTCACTGAAGCCAATGAACTCAGTGATTCAAATTCTCAATCTCAAGGCATCATTCCAGATCTTGATGAAGCCATGCCACTCAACTCGCAACCCGATGGTGCGACACTGAAGGTTAGCTTCAATATTCCAGAAGGAAGCTTTACAGTTTACACTTTGGGCGACAACAATTTTGTCACCAAAGATGGCAACTGTGGTCAAGACGCTGATGGTTACACTTGCTCAACAGCACTTAGCCCTAATGGTTATAACGTTAAATTTAATGACGTTGAAAACTATCAAACTCCAGGTGCTCAAGTCGTTCAAATTGACGGGTATGATGATCATATCTTTATCAATTACATTCCCCTTGAAAATAACGCTAAAGCCAACTTCGTGGTTCGCACTCAAGACAATCAAGGAAACGCTTTAAATGAAAAATACGTTCGAAACGGAGGAAATACCTATTCGACTCCAAATTCTTTCACTGAAGAACTTGATAACCTAAACGTTTTCAACTTCAACTTCAACAACAAAGCAGGCTACACCACTCCTGGAACACTTACAGTCATTAATAAAACAATCAACAACTTGCCAAGTGGCGTGACGGTTAAAGAAAATGGGGCCACTTACTCACTAGGAAGCCCCCTCAAAGCAGATGCGACTTATGAAATCATGGGAACCTACACCAAGATTGAAGTGGATGAAACCACCACCTTCCAAGTCCTCACTGAAGACAACCAAGGAAACCCTTTGAATGAACAATACATTCGAAACACCCTAACGACACACACGACCCCACATACTTTTGTGGAAAAACTAGACAACCTGAACACGTATAGCTTTCAATTCAAAGCGAAAGCAGGGTACAGCACCCCAGGTACAGTTTATGTAAACAACAAAGTGATCAACAACATCCCAGCTAACGTGACCATCACCGAAAATGGAGCCGCCTACGCTGTGGGAACTGCCCTTAAAGCGGATGCCACCTACCGTATTGTTGGAACCTATGTGAAACAAAACGACGGTAAAATTGACTTCACTGTCAACAAGACGGTCACCAACCAAACCCTACTCAACGATGGCAACAAGCGTGTTGACTACGAAGTGACTGTCATTCGAACCAATTCTGGAACCGACCAAAAAGTAGCTGTTACCGTCAAAGACAGCATCAGTGGAAACAAGAAATTGTACGGAAGCAACGGTGGAGTGATGGAAGTGGTTGGAAACGGAACTTGTTCAAACGGTTGTGGAGACATCACCGACGGACCTGTGACCATCAACATGAATAAGGGTCAAACCGTCACCCTTAAATACACCCTTGAATCAAACAACAGCACCATTCCTGAAGGAGAAAGTTCTAACTTCATCAACACCATTGTAGGCAACTTCACTGACCAGAATGGAAACGGTGACTCCAGCACTGACAAAGAAACAGTGACTGTTGATAACGGCGATGACATTTACGTCAGTGTGTACAAGCAAAAGCTTAACGAAACTCTATTGGCTGATGGTAATAAAGAAGTAGACTACCGCATCACCGTTCAACGCAGCAATGCCGGTGTGAATAAAGATGTTGAAGTCGTGGTAAAAGATAGCATCAGTGGAAATAAGAAATTGTACGGAAGCAACGGTGGAGTGATGGAAGTCGTTGGGAACGGAACTTGTTCAAACGGTTGTGGAGACATCACTGATGGACCCATTAGCGTCGAACTTGGAAAGGGTGAAAAAGTCACTCTCAACTACACCCTCCGCTCTGACAACAGTACCATCCCTGCAGGAGAAAGCTCTAACTTTAAAAATACCGTTGTCGCCAACTATGACAATGAAGACGGAGACGACCAAGAGTCTAACGATGATGTAACGGTTACCGTTGATGGAGACGATGCGCTCAACTCTGGATTGGTGATCGATGTGACGGCTGATAAATCTCAAGCTAAAAAAGGAGAATGTGTCCTTTACACCATCTCTGCCACCAACACCACCAATCAAACATTGACTGGTTTAATATTGACCCTCGACTACGATCAAGTGGCACTAGACGTGACCAATACTTACGGTGGAACAGACAACGGAAGTGTGGTGACTTGGAATCATGGAACCTTGACTGCTGGAAACACTGCTCGACATCAAATGGGAGCTTGTGTGACTAACGATGCCAATGTTGGAGCTTATGTTCGAACCACTGCTCGTGGATTAGTCAATGAAATTCCAAATGTTCCCGGAGACGACCACGACCTACTGATTGTGGATCCAAATGGAACCGCTCCTACTACCCCAACTCCACCAAGCAACACCAACAGTGGAATGGGAAGCAGCTTCCTCCTTCTACTTGCCTCTGCAGCCAGCTACCTTGTTTATCAAAACACAGGTCGCCGACGCTACAGCAAGCTAAAAGCAGAAGCTCTGAAATAAGGAGATGAACTCAATTGCATAACGGACCGAAACCCCCTGCGCCCCGACTAGATGACGGGCGACAGGGGGTTTCTTTTGTGGGTCTTTTGTCATTCCATTGCGAGCCTAAATCCTGAAGCCTTCTAATGGCTAGCTGGTTTCCAAAAACTCTTAAAAACTTACCCACTTACCACGTACGACATACTACATAATCCGTAATTCGTAATTCGTAATTCGTAATTCGTAATACTTAGCCTTGTCCTTTCAATTTCAATTGACCAAACTTAAAAAAAAGATTATATTTAGAGCCTGCCCTTTAAAACCACCGATTGATTTAAATCGGGACATTGACCACTTTATCATGAAGAACGCTGACTACCTCGCTTAAAAACGAAGGTGGTAGACCTTCTTTGAAAGCTTTATAAAGTGGTTTTCGATCCCCCCGGTTTAAACCAAAATCTAGCGGATTTCACCTGCCTTTTTAACATTTATTTTTTAGGAAAGTGGTTGATATCTGCTAGAAAAAAGATTATCGAGAGAAAAAACCTTCACCAACAACTCGGAGAGACACCATGACCACGATCAAAAACACCGCCACTGCTTGCCTGACCGCCTTCGCCCTTCTTGCCCTCGGAGCCTGTGACCCGGGTTATCCCGGAGATACCGATGAGGTCGCCCTCACCACCGGCACCGATTCGGACACCAGTGGTCCGGGCTGTGTCGGCCTTGCCTGCGGAACCACCACTTCGACGGTGACTGGCGTCACCACGGCAAGTGGAGGGAGTACCACGGACGACACCGCGGGTGACACCGATGGGAAAACCACCGGTGAGGATAGCAGCAGTACGGGTGATTCGGAGGGCGATACCTCCACCACCGAGGCCCCCCTCACCTGCAACGAAGACCTCATCTGTGACGAGGGAGAGAACCTGCAGGGCTGCCTGCACGATTGCGGCATCTGCGATGATGACGAGGTCTGCGACGATGACGAGACCCCCTACTCCTGCCCAGGAGACTGTCCCGCCATCAATTGCGTTGAGGATGACCATATCAACGCTGAATTCGAGCAATGTGATGGAGAGAGTGACTGCGATGCCAATTGCAATCTCCGGCGCTATGCCTTCGTGACCAGTAAAAGCTACCAAGGCGACCTTGGAGGCCTAACGGGTGCAGATCAAAAGTGCAACACGCTCGCTCAAGAAGTTGGGCTACCAGGCGTCTACATGGCCTGGCTCAGCTCCATCGATGGGTCGCCAAAAACTCGATTCAATTCGAAAGAATATCGGGGGACTTACGCCCTTGTCACTGGCGATATCATTGCTATCGGCTGGGAAGGCCTCATAAGTGGGAACCTTCTCAACCCACTCAACGTCAATGAGTTGGGCGAAGTGGAGGATATCCTAGTGTGGACAAACACGCTCCCAAATGGGAACATGATCACTCCCTACTCAGACTGTGATGACTGGACGTCTACAGACAAGCAGAGTGGTGCTACCGGCTACTCAAAAAGGACCGATGAGTGGTCTCAATGGGGTGGGCCGAACGACTATTTGGGGTGTGATAACCCCTCTCGTCTCTACTGCTTCCAAGTCCAGTAGGAGAATCCCATTCATGGGAGGTAAACTCGAAACTCGGGGGGATCGAGTTTACTATTTTTGAGATATTTAAATTTGTAGACCGCTGGACAAAATAGGGGTGGCTCGTTAAAATTGAAACATGAAAATACTCATTCAACGTGTCAAAGAAGCAGCGGTTAAAGTGGATGATAACATGATCGGCCAGATTGGACCGGGGCTTTTGGTGTTTGTGGGAATCCACCCTCAAGACACGCCAAAAGACATCGATTATTTAGTGGGTAAGGTACTCAATTTACGCCTTTTTCCCAGTGAAAAATCAGGCTTTGATCACTCTATTTTAGAGGAGAAAAAATCCATTTTAGTCGTGTCTCAGTTCACGCTTTACGCCAGCTGTAACAAAGGACGTCGACCCGATTTTGGAGAAGCCGCTAAGCCAGATCAAGCTAAAAAATTGCATGAACTTTTTGTTGAAAAACTCAAAGAAACAGGATTAAATATAGCCATGGGTCAGTTTCAGGCTGACATGCAAGTGAGCCTGGTAAACGATGGACCAGTGACCATTATGGTCGAAAGCCCCTCTTAAATTACCCCTATCCCCTTGCTCTTGAGCCAACCGCTAAACTCAACTGGTCTATTGAGTGGCTTGGAATAAAAGTGACTTGTAGATTCCATACTCAAAGGCGCGGAATGACACCCCCGCTTCAATTAAAAAAATACTTTCACCACATCTTCTAAATCATATAAATCATGAAAAAATACACCGCACTCACCTCTCTCATTTTATCTATCGGACTCTTTTTGCCAAGCGTCCAGGCTTTTGATGATGTTCCGGAAAATAGCTGGTTTGGCCCTGCCGTATTGGAGCTAGAAAACATGGGCATCATTGACAGTTCGGAAGCCTTTTACCCTGAACGAGAGTCCAATCGAGCCGAGGTGGTCAAGATGATCATTGAAGCCATCAATGGCCTTGAGGGTCACACCATTCATGGAATCTCTGCTTTTGATGATGTTAAAACAACCGACTGGTTTTATCCTTATGTGGATGCGGCCGCTAGCCGTGGTATTGTGTCTGGCTATGCGGATGCTAATGGGAGCTACACCGGCTATTTTGGTCCTGCCGATGCCCTGACCCGAGCGGCTGCGGTGAAGATTTTAATCGAAGCCTTCGAGCTAAAAAGCCCCATCTTAGTGCCAGCAGAATTTAGCGATGTTCAACTTGAGGATTGGTTTTACACTTATGTCAAAAATGCTCAATCTCTAGGCATTGTTCAAGGATATGCTGATGGATCATTTGATCCCCACAAAGCAGTGACCCGGGCTGAATTTGCTAAAATGCTCTCTGCAAGCTTGAATTCAAAATACCCAAAAGAAGTGCCAGACCTTGGGCCTGCTCAGGACCCTGAAACCGAAGCACCTGCCGATGAAGAAGAGGTCGTCGATGAGGGCGAGGATGAAATGGTTGTGAAAGCTCAGCCCAATCCCGTGACCTTAAGCTCAGATCTCATCTCTGAAGGGAGCGAGAGACTGGTCTCCCGTTATGACTTTAAAGGTGTTTTTGAAAGCTTCACCATTCAAACGGTCACTGTTGCCAATGACCCCACCGGTGATGACATTGGAGATGATCCGGTTGGAACCCCAACTCTTAAGACCGTGACCATCAAATACCCCGATAAAGACGGGGTTTTAAAAATGCATGAAGGAGCATTGAAAGGTGATGGCACCGTGCGTTTTAGTGGCTTGGATTTTCATGTGGAGCGCAACGAAGAAAGTTTTTTTGAAATCTATGCCACCATGAATGACTTCAGTGATTTTGGAGAGAGCTATAGCGGTGAAATGATTCGCCTTGGTCTACCCACTGTCAACAACACCACTGATATTTTTAAGGCGATTGGAAATGATTCGAGTGAAGTGGTGACTTTTGGGGATGGAGCCACACTAACGGCCAATGCCAACCCTGAGAACTTTACCATACGAAAAACCAGCCTGAGCTTTGACACCGAAAACACCTCAGGATTTTTGAGTACGGGAACCAATGATCTTTTAAAATTTGAGATCACAGCCGATGCCTCTGGCTCAGCTAGCTTAGGGCGGATGGTCATGGATATCAGCGTGGAAGACAATGATGGAGTGAATTTAAGCGTGGATGGTTTTAAATTATATGATGGCCCAAATGTCATCAATGATGTGGTGATTTACGATGCCACGGGGGCTCAAGACTTAACCCCAGGAGGTGGGGCTTTGACCGATGGTGTTCACAAAGTCATCGTTAGCTTTGACAATCAAGAAGTGATCTCAGCAGGAGTGACTAAAAACTACCGCCTAAAAGCTGACGTGAGTGGAGCGGCTTCGGATGATAGCATTGTAACTGGTCTTGCAAGCGACGACAGCGCTTTGACAGGATTGACTGACCTCAATCACCCCAACACCGGTAAAATTTTTGTGAATGGCGATGCCACTGCAGGCTTATTCACGGTCGCAAGCGATTTCAGTCAAAACGTTGGCACTGATTTGAATCTAGTGTGGTCTGACCGGTCTTTCTCAAACCATCTCTACCCCACCGTTGCAGGAGGCACTGTCACCACCAACACGGGGACGGCTGACTGGACCAATGGCTACCTACTTGGCCTCAGCAGCTTTTCAGACAATGTCCTGAGTCGCTAAACATTTTTTTGAAGGTGACATTGGCGAATGTCGCCTTCAAATGAGGTCGGCTCCATTTTGTAAAACCCCTTTCTAAATAGAAGAAATAAAAGTTCCCGTGTATTATATATTTTTTAGGAATTATTTAAGCGAAGGGGTATAATAGTGGCACAACTAATTCAAAAAAAACTTATGCCAGATAATCTGATGGAAAAAGTCGTCGCTCTCTGTAAACGTCGTGGCTTTGTTTACCCAGGATCTGAAATCTATGGTGGCCTGGCCAACACCTGGGATTATGGCCCCTATGGCTCTGCCCTCAAGAAAAATGTAAAGGACCTGTGGTGGAAACATTTTGTAGAGGATAAAGACGACATGGTGGGGCTAGATGCGGCCATCCTGATGAATCCCAAAACATGGGAAGCCAGTGGGCATATTGCCAGCTTTACCGACCCTCTGATTGACTGTAAAAAATGCAACACCCGTCACCGAGGAGATAAGCTATTGGAGGAGAAAATTGGAGTTGAAAAAGCTGCCATTGTTAAATTGGATGCCATTCAAGGCACATTGATGGATGAGCAAATCCCCTGCCCAGATTGTAAAGCAGTGGATTGGACTGAAGCCAAGACCTTTAACCTGATGTTTAAAACCCAACAAGGGGTGGTAGAAGGCAGCCAGGATGAAGTTTATTTGCGCCCTGAAACGGCTCAAGGAATTTTTGTGAACTTTAAAAATATCATCGACACCTGTCGCGTGCGAGTGCCTTTTGGCATCGGGCAAATTGGAAAAGCTTTTCGCAATGAGATCACCCCGGGTAATTTCACCTTTCGTACCCGTGAATTTGAGCAAATGGAAATTGAATACTTTGTCCATCCCGATCAAAAAAAAGAAAAATATGAGGAGTGGAAGGCTGAGAGTAAAATATTTTTCACTGAAAAATTGGGAGTGAAGACTGAAAATTTACGCTTCCGGGAGCATGATTCAGATGAGCTATCGCATTACTCCGCCATGACTTTTGATGTGGAATATCGCTTTCCTTTTGGAAAAACTGACGCTGTAGAAACCTGGGGGGAGCTACAAGGATTGGCTGACCGCGGGGACTATGATTTGGCCCAACACGAAAAATTCAGTGGCAAGAATTTAAAATACCGAGACCCTCATACCAACGAGGTCTACCTCCCCCATGTGATTGAACCCAGCTTTGGCTGTGACCGCACGGTTTTAACAGTGTTGATCGATGCCTATCACGAAGAAAAATTAGAGGATGACTCTGAGCGGGTGGTGATGAAATTCAAACCTAGCCTGGCTCCCGTACAAGTGGCCGTGTTTCCCCTCCTAAAAAACAAGGAGGTTTTGATCTCAAAAGCCCGCGCCGTACACCAGCAACTCAAGCCCCACTTTAGAACGGAATGGGATGACAATGGAAACGTGGGCAAGCGCTATCGTCGTCAGGATGAAATTGGAACCCCCTTTTGTATCACGGTTGATTTTGACAGCCTGGAAAATGAGTCTGTGACTGTTCGTGATCGAGATACCATGTTGCAAGAGCGCGTGAAGATTGAGGCATTGGAAGCTTATTTAGCGACTAAATTCAATTAAATGGACAAAGCACTTTTAGCAATTGGTGGAGGGGTTGGCCCCATGGCGGGCACCCTCTTGCATCAAAAAATAATCGAGAATACACAGGCAACAGGTGACTCTGATCACTTTAAACTCGTTCACATATCCCGTCCTATTTCTGATAGAACTCAATTTTTACTGGATGAAACTAGCGGCCTTATCAATCCTGCAGAAGGCATGTTTGAGACACTTTTAGCGGCAAGGTCTGCCGTGAGTACGCTCGATGGAAATCGAATGATTTTTGGTGTGCCTTGCAACACCTTCCATTCTCCAAAAATTTTTAGTCAATTTTTAAAGCTTGTGAAAGCATTGGACGGGGAACCAGATATCAGCGTCATAAATATGATTGAAGAGGTGGGCGCCTACATTAAAGCTAATTATCCTGAGGCAAAAAAAATTGGCCTGATGTCAACTACGGGAACAAGAAATACGAGAGTGTACCATAATACTTTAGAAAGCAATGGCTTGGAAGTAGTTGAGGTGCCTGAAACCACTCAGGCAGAACTGCATGATAGCATCTATAATCCAGAATGGGGCATAAAAGCTATGGGGAATATTAGTGAGAATGATCAGGCAAGAAAAAATTTCCTGAGCTACTCTGATACGCTAAATAAATTGGGAGCTCATGTCATTGTTTTGGGATGCACTGAAATTCCCATTGCCCTTCCTGAAAGTATATTTAGAGGCACCCCCCTCATCGACCCCATGCATGTTTTAGCCCGCGCGATGATTCGAAGTATCTCAATTGAAAAACTAAAAGCAGTTTTAACTATATAATATGACCGAACTCAAAACCAAAGTCAGCGAGGAGGATGTGCACGCCTTTCTTGATAAAATTGAGGATGAGCAACGACGAATGGATGCCTTTAAACTCTTAGAGATGATGGAAGAAATCACCGGTCATCCAGCTAAAATGTGGGGTGGAAGCATTGTTGGCTTTGACACCTATCACTATAAATACACCAGTGGAAAAGAAGCCGATTGGATGGCGGCCGCCTTTTCTCCACGTAAAACCAGTCTCACGGTTTATATCATGTTGGGTTTTGAGAAGTACGAAGATTTGATGGAAAAGCTTGGAAAATACAAAACGGGTAAATCCTGCCTCTACCTTAAAAAATTAGCGGATGTGGATGAAAAAATCCTTAGAAAATTGATTAAAAAAGGTTATGAGGATATCAAAAAGATGTACCCATCAAAAACTTAGCTGAGATTGGCAAGTTTTGTAAATCAGGTCCGACTCATGAAATAAAACTCCACCATCAGAACAATGGCTAATAGTAGCAGTGCATCCCACCATGTGAGGATTCTTAAGCGTTGAAACCCAAGCCCCACCACCAACATGAATGAAATCAAAACCCCTTGTCGCATGCTCACATTTAAATGCATGTTGTGAATCTCATTTTTAGACACCGCGCGCCTGAGATAATAAAAAAGGAGGCTAAAAGTCGTTGCTAAGGCAATGAAAAGGGTGGCATAAAAACTTGGCAACGCCAGCTGATATTGAGTGAAAGGACTGAGCTTATAAAGCACCACCAACCACGTCGCCCAACTGACCAAAGCAGCCAAACCTGTGCTTAAAATTTGTGTTTTGTGTATCATTTGAAGGAATGACTATTTAACAAGATTATTTTTAACCATTTCAACAACCCCACCCACTCAAACCCCATTCGCAACCAATTCGTAAAACCTATTCGTAACCCCATTCGCAAACCTATTCGTAACTCCACTAAAATTCTACCTCATTTGAGCACGCTTGTGAATTTTTTGCTATAATGAAGCCTGATTTACCTTCTGTTTTGAATGATTTCCTAATCCCATCCCATGAAACGCATTCTCACTCTGCTTATTTTTACCCTCAGTGTGGTTGGCTTTTCCCCCTCTACTCATGCTGAATTTAGTGACCTAGACCCTGAACACCCTTATTATGAATCCATCCTTGCCCTGGAAAAAACGGGCACGATTGAAGGGTATGACGATGGTACTTTTCGGGCTGATGCCCCAGTCAATCGAGCTGAGGCACTGAAGATCATCCTGCTTGGCTCTGGAATTCAAGTCCCCAATGACGTGACCACCAGCCCTTTTCCAGACGTGTCGTCTGAAACATGGTACGCCCCTATTGTGAGTCAGGCTAAACTACTTGAAATTGTTCGAGGCGATGCTGACACCGGACTTTTTCGCCCTGGGGACACGATCAATTTAGCTGAAATCTTTAAAATCCTTCTCGAATCCAATCAGCGTGATGTACACATGCCGGACAATGGACCCTATGCCGATGTGCCCGTTGAAAGCTGGTTTGCTGGCTATTTTGAATATGCCAAAAAACTCAAACTCCTGCCTCAGTCTAGTTATGACAATGTTTACCCCAACCAACTGGTCACCCGGGGGCTCATGGCGGATTTAATGTATCAACTCAGCATCAAACCTGAAGGATACGAAGAAGGGGTGGCTAGCTTTTATGGATTGGCCGTTCACGGGAATGGAACGGCGAGTGGGGAAAAATTTGACGCCTATGCCATGACGGCTGCTCATCCAAAGCTTCCTTTTGGGACCATGGTGCGTGTGATTAATTTGGAGAATGGAAAAGAAGTGACGGTGCGTATCAATGACCGAGGGCCTTATGGCGAAGGGCGTGTGATTGACCTATCTCAAGCCGCTTTTGAGCAAATTTCCTCCCTCTCATCTGGGCTGGTTAAAGTGGCCGTCCTCCCTCTAGATGCTGACACTTCGACGCCACACACCCCTGTGAATCCCTGCGGTGAAAAGGACAATTTAGGTTATGTTTCTAAGGATACTTTTGAAAATATCACATTAAACCAAGCTCTCCCCAATCGATTCTTAGTGGATGAAGTCTTCCCCATTTCTGGAACCAGTCAGAGCGATAAAAAAGAGGTCACTTTGTTTGTAATGGATGACGCAGGACGCCAGTTTCCTTTTTATACTGAAGCCAATGCATCCGGTTACTTTGAGACGCAGCTCTTCTTTCCCAATCAAGGCACATATCAACTTGGGATGTTGACAGGCACCTCAGGAAAAACCGTTGTGACTGAAATTATGGTTTTAGACTCTAATTGCTTAGACACCTCTGTTGATGTGAGCCAAAACCCCCTAAATGACATCTCCATCAACCTCAACCGAGGTGAATTAGAGATTGAGTGGGATGGAGCTGGCTACCAACTCTACAAACTTCGTTTTAGCCAAAACAATAAAGAAAAGGTTTACCTGATTTATGGCAATCAAACTTTTACCCCCCGTTACGCTGACTTTGAAGGGTGGTCCGAGGGCATGATCCAAGTAGAAATTCAAGGGGCAAACTTGAGTGCCAGCTCTATACTGGAAACGGATTCTATTTTGTGGGGCCCCTCCCTTGAAAAAAGTTTCATGGCCCTAACACATCACCCCTACACTCTGAATGAATTGGAGGCAACCCCCACTCAACTGCCTGAAAAACTTCAATTGAATCAGGAGCTGACCATCACCCTCGATCCAATGACCAATGCCAACGCTAAGGGACTTGTAATCACCCCAAATGGCCTGGTTGAAAGCGTGGATCTAGTGAGCCCCACCCACAATCCAATCTTGAATGAACGTGGAATAAAAATCATCCCTCACACCACCAAAGAACTCAGCATGAGATACACGCCTACCCAAGATGAGGTTTATTTCATGGAGATCAACAACGAAGAGGGTTTGGCCATGGTGAATGTCCCCATTTATCCTGAGGGGACCTATCCTCTTTTGCCCAATCCTGTGGATGTGGCGGGTCTCAATCAAACTGAATTGGACATCAGCCCTAAACTCATTCAGTTACAAATGCTCAATCTTCTCAATCAAGACCGTACCAATGCTGGGCTTGGCCTGATTCGTCTTGATGGAAACCTAAATCAATTGGCTCAAATGAAAGCCGATGACATGGCCACGCGCAACTACTTTAGCCACTGGGATCCTGAGGGTAAAACAGTGAATGAATTGCGCAAAGAATTTGCCATCAGCCCCATTGTATCCGAAAATATTGCACGCGATAGCAATCCTGTCTTAGCTCAATTTGGTCTGATGAGTAGCGCCTCTCATCGTCAGAATATTCTAGACCCTCACTGGAAACGGGCTGGTTTTGGTTTTGCAAAAGATCCCACTCATGGGGGCTATTTATTTGTACAAGTTTTCTCAGAAGACCCTGTAGATGTGAATGATGTCGAGGACATTCAAAATAAGGTGCTGTCAAAAATCAATGGCCAACGAAACAACCCTCTTGCTATAGATCCTAAGCTGAGCACTGTATCCCAAGCATGGAGCCAAACCATGGTGGATCTAGATTTTTTTAATGTGGATGGCGCTGGTAAAAATCTAATCGATAACGTAAGAGAGGCTGGCTACAATCAAGCCCTGGGCACTTTGCTTTTGGCTGACACTCGCTTTGAAGATCTTTTGGAGGGTCTTGAAAACAGTCCTCAACTTTTGGATAGCAAATGGGTGTCTCTGGGGGTTGGCATTGCTCAAGATGAAGATGGCTTGATTAAAATGACTTTGGTTTATGTGGAATGAAAATAGACTAGGTACGAGATAACGTTTAACGAGGTTGTAAATTATTATTAAATATCCTTCAAACACCACATAAATCTTCAAGACCCTACCTCACTTGCACATAAAACCTTCCAGGGTTAGAAGCCAGTGTGAAAGGGGGATAAATAATGCTATTTTCAACCAAAGCATTTAAATAAGCATTGGCTTCATCCCACAGTCTTCTACCCTTTTTTCCTCCTGTAATGATGAGTACGACATGTTTTTTGCGGACTTGATGTCTATTTCGATTATTTTCAATAAAATCATAAATATCAGATTCTAAATTTGGGCGATTTTTAACCCCATGAAAATCGAGGCATGGCAAATAATCTGATCGAGGGATCAAAGCTAAAAATTCTTCCCTAGACAGTCTATTCTCTTGACTTCCTGGTAAATAACCATGGAATGCATCACCATAATAGCCCTCAAATATTTCTGCAAAATTTTCATCTTTACCATCCGTTTCCTTTTTAGGTTTTTGTGGAGATTTAGGAGGAGAAAAAGTTTGACTCCTTGTCTGCTCAACTACACCTTCAGCTGGAACGTCTTTAGGCTGTAGACCATCTTTTAGATCTAAATTTAGACCGGCTAGTTGGTCGGCAAGATTTTTTTTAGGCTTTCTGCTCAAGATTTTTATTTTTATGTTTTTATAAATTAATACATTATAACATTTTTTTATTAAAAAAGCAAAAAAATATAGGAATCAATATTTAAAAAAGGGCCCGTCTTTCGACGGGCCCATCGGGTCAAGCTCTCAAGCTCTTTCAAGCGAGAACCTGACTAAGTGATCAGTGACAGATGTAGCCACCGTCACTGGCTGTACCTAGTTGCAGGAACCGTTGGTACTACCATCCTCAAACCAAACCTGGATGAAAAGGCCACCGGCCTTGCTGCATTTGGCCTTGAGGCTTTTGCAGGTATCCACAGTCTTGCATGTGTCACCAATGGGGCCTTCCCCCTCTCCAGTCTCAGTCTCGAGGCCCCACTGGTCCTCTGCGCCCCCCTCGGTCTCGAACAAGGCGCTTTCGTCATCCAAGGCCGTGATCTCGGGCTCTGGATCATCGCAGGCGGTGAGCCCGAGGATGAGGCTAATGGTGGACAGGACGGCGAACGCGCTTTTTAAGCTGCGCATGATTGTTCTCTCTCTCGTTTTGGGACCAGGTCCCAGTGTGGGTGGTCAAACCCAAGGTGGTTTTATACGTAAATTGACCAAGTTCACGCCCTAACCACCTTGCAAGTATATGCAAGACAAGTAGGGCGCGAACTAAACTTAAGTCGTGGGAATCACTTTCCTTATTTCTTAATCTATCCACACCATTACATCTAACAAAGAGGGCAACGGATGAATATAACAATAAGATCAGGATGTCACGACTTAAAACAGTGAATTTAAAAGACCAGGGGCTCTATTATAGGTACTTAAGGAATGAAGTCAATATTTATTTTTAAGGAAAATTAATTAATGATTGATCTCTCTAATTCGTGTTCTTTTCAGGGCTTTTTGGTTCGTTTTTCCCCGCCATCCAAAATTTACATAGTGGTGAGGTGTCCTGTCCGCCGCACACTCTGGAAGGCGTGCAAAAATGAACGAGCTCTTGGATAAGAAAAAAAGCAAGTGGTGATTAGCCGGAAAAAGCAGGGTGCCACTTTTTCAAAAGGGGTATCAATGAGAAATAACCTAAATGAACTCCATCGACTCAATCAAATCCTCACGGGTATTGGGACCACAAGTTGTCGCTAGTTCATAATTCGATTTTTCACCAATAATAATGGTTCCACCCCCTCCACAGAGACCATCCTTAGAATATTCGACTACTTCTATACCCCCAACTGTGAGTGACTTGATCTCATAACCAAACTCTAGTGCATCACTTTCAACCTGAAGCCTTTCGAGCACTTCATCTTTTGTTTCAATAGGCAAAAAATTGAGCTGCTGATTCCCACTCACCCACGATCCACACCCTTCCCCACGAACTGTAATGGCTCCAAAAAATACAGCGTCATTGATTTCTGCAAATGGCTCAATCTGGTAAGCCTCCATCCCCCACTCCGGATTATAAGGTAGTTTAACAGCCAAACCTTTTGATTCATTTTGATAGCCAACCCATTCTACCTCATCGTCATTGAGCCCTAAGGCATCGATAGCTTCAAAATCACAAACATCAGGAAGTTCTGACTCAAAATTAGCTATTCCAGCTCGCTCTATTAAAACAAGATTCGCAGCACTATTCTCAGCGGCAATCTGTACAACTTCTCTCTCAGCCTCGACACCTAAAGATAGCTTTTTTGGCTGAGGGGTTGAACAGCTGCTCAGCGCAATACTCAAGCTGATTAAACTTATTATTTTATAACTCATTTGAAACTTTATTTTATTGTATAAATTTTTTGTTCAAAGTATTCAAAAATCTGATTTATATCAAGCATCCCAAATCACATCCCCCTCTTTATCAACCAAACCCCACTTGCCCCCCTCCAACGCTGAAGGTCCATCCACTCTGGACCTCTCACAACCTACACAGACTTTAGCCACTCCATTTTTAAAAGGAAACGCTCCATCGAATTGTGCTGGGATAACAACATTCAAATCTTCATCGATATAACCAATCTTATCCCCTTCTAGATAACGGGATAAACCTTCTTCGAAATAATCAGGACCATTATCAAAGGAATAGATTTTTAGCATTTTTTCTCCCGTTAGATCAAAATACCACATCCCCTCCCCCTCTTTGAAGGCCGCAAACACCTTTGTTTCGGAGGGGTCGATACACCGACTAAATATCATACCATAAGTCTCATCGAGCGCTAACTCATGATTTTCGACATACCTCCATTGATAGCCATAGCCCTCTTCCACCTCTGAGATATACCAGGCTTCATCCCGCTTTAAGCAATCCTCTTCTGCTGACTGAGTGAGTGATGGATTAGATGAAACATCCTCACTTGTTTCTATGAGAGCTTGTTCATTTGAGGGTTCCACTTCCAATGTTAATTCTCTTGACTCAGAATTCACACACGAAGTAAGTAGGAAACCCAATGTGATAAGTGCTAGTTTTTGTTTCATAGGGTGATCTTTATTGTATAAATTTTTTGTTCATAAATGACTTGAGGGATCAATGATCAATCAACAAATACTCAATTAAATTAAAATATAACTATTTTAGCTGCTTCCTTTTGCCAATAAAGAAAATTAGCAAAGAGGCAAAAATTAAAATACTAATCAAGACAATTCCCATTCCTGCAAGCACCTCACTCATTTCTCCAGGGGCATTGATCCTGTCTTGAATTTTATTTAGATAAACGGCCATCCCTCCGAAAACTACAATACCTGTCAGCCAAATAGAAATAATTATTTTCTTCATAGAATATTTTAAAATTTATAGCTGCTTTTATAATTTTTGTATAATGCCCTGAAGCTTAAATAGGAATCCCTATTCTTCTTTTAAAAAAATAAAAGCTATGGAGTACTGTACAATTTTATAAATTATTTAAGCGAAGGAGCATAGAACTAAAAATCAACTACATCTCCCCTTCCCCATAAATGTGTTGTAAATTGGTTTTTTCCCAATCAAACAACTCTTCAGGTTTGAAAAATCGAGCCACCTCAGCTTGCGCTGCCTCCAAGCCATCTGACGCATGAAGAATGTTGGACTGCAAACTCATGGCAAAATCACCGCGGATGGAACCAGGTTGAGCTTGCCTCGCATTGGTCACCCCCGTAAGCAGACGTAAGGTCTCTACGACCTCAACCCCCTCCCAACACTGAGCCACGACGGGCGTTGACATCATGAATTTTTTTACTCCTGGAAAGAAGGGCTTGTCTGCAATATGGGCATAATGTTCTAAAAGAATGGCTTCTGAAAGTTGCATCATTTTATTCCCCACCAATTTTAAGCCTTTTTTCTCAAGTCGGGCGGTCACCTCCCCAATCAAACCACGCTGCAACGCGTCTGGTTTTAGTAGTACAAGTGTTCGTTCCATAATGTATTGAATGTTTAAGATTAAATTTATTGATAATATTTTATCCCCCTATCCGAAACCCATTCGTAGACCAATCCGTCAACCTATTCGGAATCTATCCATAATATAATGGTTAAAGACCCAAGATTCAACTAATAATGAAGCAGGCTAGCAAAGTGCCCCTCGTTTTCAAAGGGACCAATCATGGCCAATTTCACGCCTTCCTCTTTCAAAAGCTGCTGAGCCAAGCGGTGGACATCATGGGCCGTCACTTGATCAATGGAGGTGAGGATGTCTTCGACTGAGCGGATTTCGGTATGAAGGAGGGCTTGTTTTCCGATCATATGCGCCAACTCTTCGGAGTCTTCTAGGCTGAGTAAAATCTTCCCCTTCATGTATTCTTTGGCTCTTGTCAGCTCAATGGCATCAACTTCTGATTCCTGGATTTTTTTGTATTCTGCCATGATCGCTTCAATCGCCATGTCAACGCGAGTGACATCCACTCCTGCTGAGGTGGTGATCGCCCCCACATCGGTATAATTGTCGGTGGAGGTTCGGATATAATAACAGAGCCCCTTGGCTTCACGCACATTCATGAACATTCGAGAGCTCATGTTTCCCCCCAAAATCACACTCAACACGCGCATGGCATAATGGTCTTTGTGACGGGCAGGTAAGCCAGGAAATCCTATGATGATGTGCCCTTGCTCGGTTTTTTTATTCTGCATGATGACCTTTTTATCCGTCTTGATGACTTGATAAGGTTCATAACCATGCTTTTTGGTCGCCTCTGGCAGTGGGAAATATTTTTCAATCAAGGCCATGACCTCCTCTATTTCAAAGTGACCTGAGACACTGATCACCGTGTTGTCTGGGGTGTAAAGCGCCTCTTTGTAATCAACAAACTGGTCACGTGTGAGGCCATTGATGGCATCTTTTGTTCCGATCTGATCCCACCCCATTGGCTGATCGCCAAACATGAGACGTTCAAAATCCCAACCGACCTGGTACATGGGAGTGTCTTGATACATGTTGTACTCCTCCATGATCACCCCGCGCTCCTTTTGAATTTCTTCGTCAAGAAAAGTGGCTCCAGTCATCATGTCTCCAATGACATCAAAGGCAATTTCTTTTTGGTGGGAGGCTAATTTTACATAATAACCGGCATATTCCTTGGCGGTGAAAGCGTTGAAATCCCCTCCTACCCCATCGATGGCTGAGGCCACTTCGGCCGCATTTTTGAAGCGCTGTGCCCCCTTAAAAAATAGGTGTTCTAAAAAATGGGAGATTCCATTGATGGGTTTATTTTCATAACGTGATCCCGCGCCCACCAAACAAAGCACCGTGAGGGACTTAGTGCCTTCTATCGGTGTCAGAATGATTTTTAGACCGTTGGGGAGGGTGTGGAGCTGATGCATATTGATTTTGGTTTAGTTTTTGAGAGCTCGGGCCTTATTGTACCTCAAAAAAGCGTGTTGTGGTACTAAATTATAATACACGTCACCCTTCTAATGACGAGGTCTAAACGCAGGGCTAAGGACTAGGGAGTAGGGACTAAGTGTTAAAGAGCATTTGGTGATTGGTAGATTCCACGCCCACCTGCGCGAAGCCGCTATGGCAAAGGCAGGGTCTCGCTTTGCTCACAATGGAATGACAATAACTTCATTCTAATTTCCTATAACCAATTTCTAAATTAATGAATTTGTTGAAAAGGAGGCAAGCGCATAGCGTCTGCCTCCTTTCCTCCAGTCTCACCAGCAAGGCCACCCCGTAGGGAGCCTAGCATGGCATGGCAGGTGACTAGAGGACGTCCTGAAGCGTGCACGAGTTGGTGCACGAATCAGTTTCGATCTCGTTGCCGTCGTCGCACTCCTCACCCGGGTCGACATCGCCGTCGCCGCAGTGGGGCAACTGGCACGTGTTGTTGCACCAGTCCGTCGGGATGTCGTTGCCATCGTCGCACTGCTCGACGCCCTTGTGGAGCAGGCCGTCGCCGCAGTAGGGCTCAGTGCACAGCTCGGTGCAGTTGTCGCTGTTGTCCAAGTTGCCGTCGTCGCACTTCTCGACCCCCTCGTGGACATAGCCGTCGCCGCAGCTGGCGATTTCGCAGGCGTTGGTGCAGCCGTCGTTGTTGTCGGAGTTGCCGTCGTCGCACTCCTCGCCGTCGTCGAGCGACCCGTTGCCGCAGGGGTTGTCCTGAGGAACGGTGCCGGTCTCGGTCTCGGCCCAACCGGTGGTGGTCGTGGTCGAATCGTCGCCGGTGGTTGTCGTGCCGCCGGTGGTCGTCGTGGTGGTGGTTGTCGTGCCGTCGGTGTCACCCTCCGTGTCACCCTCGGTGTCGTCGGTGGTGTCGGTGGCGCTGCCGTCGGTGTCACCCTCCGTGTCACCCTCGGTATCAGCCTGGGTGGCTGTGGGAACACCTGTCACCGTCGAGAGCTGCTCGTAGGAGGTTGAGGCGTCCGAGTCCGCATCGGTCTCGGTTGCCGTAGCGGTTTCGGTGTCAGTCGGCTCATCGCCAGCACTGAGGCAACCGCCCAGAACAAGGGCAAGGGGAAGGCCAGCGGCCAGGGTCCTGAGGAATTGTCCAATGTTTTTCATCGTCGCTCTCTCTTCTACCCGCATAAAGGGGTCATATTCAGGCTTCTAACGAAGCCACTCCACTGGTGATATGAGGGTGAAAACCCCCCTCGTTTTTAATTAAGCCATTAAGAGGAGGGAGTTACTCCCGCATTAACATTTGATTTGCATGATTTTTATGAGCAAAAAACCGATCAAAAACAAAGCGTTTGATTTAGATTTTCCCATCAAAAAATGAATGCACTGGGCAAATGACAATGCGGGAGGAAAGGGTTAGAAACTGGAGCATGACAACCCCAATTCAAACCAAATGATGGTGTTAAAGGACAGCAACGCATGGATTTTAACCTAATTTTAATATTTAAGCAAGTCTTTTTTTTAGATTTATTTAATGTTTATAAGCAATCACCTAATTCAAATTGAAATACAGCAAAAATGGCCACCCCTTTAATGGAGTAGATTCAATAAAATTAAGGGCGGGGTCATTGCTGACCCCACCTCGTACTGCTGCCTCACCAGCAGTAGCTGCCGCCTTCGATCGGCTCACAGGTCATGCCACCTGGACAATCTGAGGTGGCATTGCAGGCCAAGGCGCAGACTTCGTACTCTCCAGCCGTGATGCAGGCCGTTTTTGCCCCGCTCATGGGCTCGGGGAGACAGTCGTCCGCACCCCCACAGAACAAGGTGCAGTAGCCATCGACCTTGTCACCGTTGAGTGTGAGCCCATAGCACACATGCTCTCCTGAGCAGGTATCATCAACCCCAGCACAGTCGCTATAAAGCCCTTCTTCTGGCTGGGGGTCGTTCTCCTCACCCCCTGAGCTTGAGCTTGAGCTCCCGTCCTCGGTGGTGGATCCCGTGGTGGTGGGATCATTGGCTGTTGTGGAGGCTTCCTCACCGGTTGTTGAGCCAGTAGAAGTCCCCCCATCGGTTTCCTCAGCTGTCGAACCAGACGTGGAGGTGGGATTTGACGATGTCGTCTCCCATTCCACTGTCTCGCCGCTTTCGGCTGTGGTGGACGAACTCCCTGTGGAGCCATCCTGCCCACTTGTATAACCGCTATGACCAGCACTGATGACAGGTGGACTTCCGTTGTCAACTCCCTCAGCACAAGCCGCGAGCCATGCAAGTCCAAGCACTCCACACACACAAATTTCCCGATTCCACATCGATCCCCTCTTCCCGCCTTTTAGGCAAAGTACTTCCATCCGTCACAATTGCGGATGATAAGATATATTTAATTTAACTAATTTTTTATTTTATGTCAAATACCCTCTACTTAAATTTAAAATACACAAAAAGCCGCCCATGGTTTTTAACATCCACCTTCAAACGGTGATACAGTGTCTTGATACTCTTTTGATTGAGGAAGCGTTTTACAGCCTTCATCAGAGCTCCACTCCCCTTTCCAGGGATGATCTCGATCATGGGAATGCGTTTTTGGACAGCCTCATTCATCACCCGATTCAGCTCCGTTTCAATCTTCCACCCCTTATTGTAAATGTCGTGTAGATCGAGCTTTAATTTAGCCACAATAACAATTACTTAAATGTAACAGGCACCTTTAGGCGACGTGCATTTTCCGCAAGACCAGAAGGGTTTTCATTTTCTAGAACGAGCGTACCCCCCTCTAAATCACCTGGATCGAAACTCAATTTTGCCTCAAATGGGACAAACTCCTCCGTCATCCATTCCCCAGTTGCAGTTCCTGTTCCAAATCCAATTTCGTTGTCGCTTGGATCCAACAAACGAACGATGAAAGAGCCTTCAAAATACCAGAATCCGCGCGCCTCCCCCTCGATGGTCAATGGGCTTTCTATCTTTGCATTGGCCAAAGGCGTGCTCACCACCATGCCATCCTCCGCAAAAGCTTGTGCGTTTAAGGCATCGTCTGTAATTTCATCGGCAGGCTGAGACTCATCCATGGCCATCACGTCTAAATCTATCACGGCTGTGGGATCGCTGATTTCAGCTTCAGAGGAGCAAGCAGCCAACAGTGTGGTTGCCATCAAAACATAAATTATCTTTTTCATTTTCAAATGGATTAGCGAGTTAAACAGATTGGGCTCATTATACCTTTATTTTTCAATTTTTGGAATGATTTGCTCAAAAAAATCACTCAATGGCGTGCTCTGAACACACTTAAAATCACCCCATCGGAGCCAATCAAACACCACCTTGACAATCACCAAGCCTGTGTCCTGCATCATTGTAAAGGGAGGGGGCCATTTTTGAAGCTTTTGCCTGAGAATGTGGATGAGCAAATCATATACCCGCTCTCCTTCTTCAGGGTCCGTCAAGGTTTTAGCTTTTCCCTTGGCTTGGATAGTGATCAGCCGTTCTTCATCCACACAAACAAAGCTCACGCGACTGCCTGATTGAATATTTTTAAATTTTTGAGTGTCCTTACTGGTGACGAAATAAATATCCCCCTTAGGATTAGACGCAAAGTATACAAAAGCGGAATCAATGTCATTTTTGGAAGAAAGGGTGGACAGCACCCCACCCTGTTGATTTTGCAGGAATTGAATGACCTTGGGATCTATCATGATGTGGTTTTTGTTTTTTAATTATGCAATGAATCCAAAATACATGAAGATGAGCCCAAGTAAAATGACAAAGACACTCAATGAGCTGGTATTTTTTGTCTTGAGCATGCTCTTGGTGAGTCTTTGCATGACACGTGGAAAGGCTAAAATCAAAAACCCTTTAATCAAGGCCAGCCAACCAATGATGGTCACAAGCACTTGCCATCCTTGCACCCAAATATTGTGGTATGTGACTAAGGTAAATCCTAAGATCAAAGCCATAAAACCACCCACGTACATGGCTAAAGAATCCTTTGAAACCTCAGCAAAAAGCCGCTGGTAATAATCAGGATTGATTAACATTCCCACTCCGACAGAAAGATAAATGACTGCTGCAATTTGAACTACAAAAATTGACGTGTTCATTTTTTATTTTTGTTAAAGAATTATTATTTGATTTTATTAAACACCTGAAAATGACAGGTGTAAAGTGGAAGCAAGCCATTTTATTAAAATACATTAAAATTTAGCCCCATCTTTAAAACATAAAACTAAGCACTGCTGTCACACAGCTTGTCATCTATAAATTCAATGAACTATTTTTCTTTGGTTTCGAGCAAGAAAATAGACGTCAATAAATTCATGAGTAGGGCGGTAAATGCCATCAGTGGAATGCTGATGTAGCCAAAATTTAGAATGTAGGTTTTAGCACACGAGACTCCTGAAGCATCACAAGGCACATTAGGATCCACGACCGCAGGGAATAAAATGGCACTGACCTGCTCGGCATAGTGACCAGCAGCGATCACCACTCCAAAGGTGCATAAAGTGAGAATGTAGGGGGCAATGGCTTTATCCTTTCGCCACAAAGCCACTAGCAAAAGCGGCACTTGTGGGTAGATGAAAATCCGCTGGAACCAACACAGCTTGCAAGGCGCCCACATCATCACTTCGGAAAGGTATAAACTTCCCCCCGTAGCCACCAATGCAACCAGTAACATGAGCCATAATCCATACTGATTCATCCATCTTTCTAGATGGGGCGACTTTTTTTTAAACAAGCATCGTCGCAGTAAAAAGAAGAGTAGAATAAAAGCAATGGCTTGCCCTATAATAGTGAGGATGGCGAGAAAATTAATCATGTTTTATCGAGTGAGATAGAATGGACTAAAAAAATTGTAGCAAAAGGCCACGCAACCGTCTACTCAGAAGCAGTGGAATTTTCTAATAAGAACACCTCATCACTGTCAATAAATTTGTGCGAAATGACCAGCAATAGCCACTTTCCGTCTTCACTTTGGGCTAGATCCTTAAGCTCATAATCACTGGAGGCCCACTCAAAGTTAGAAAGCGTATTGTTTGAAAAAATCACCTGACGAGAGGGTGTTATTTTTTTGAGAAGATTTTTATAATCAGGGGGTTCTAAATCATCACTAAAATGGCTTGGATTGAGATAAAAATTTTGATCTAGATTGTTTTTTAAGAGGAACCCTTCATCATAGGGCTCAACCTGGTAGTGAAATAGTGTGTTTGATTCTGGCTTCAACTCAAGGTTTGAAACAAAATTCCACCCCTTATTCAACCCTGAATATTTAAAATAAGGGTAAAAAACTGACAATTGCTCTTTTTCTATCCGGCTTGAAACATGAATTGAAGGGCTAGAAAATTCAGGGGGCTGAATGAAGGCCTGAGGATTGACGAATAGCAAGGAGCCGAAATAAAGCAATACCAATCCCCTATCTGTATTCCAACGCTTGACTCGGAATGAAAATATCACTGCATATATGAGCACAAAGCCAATGATGGCCATCGGCAAATATATGGCCAAAAAAGGCCCAGAATCTATGTTCTTCCATGCCACATCAAAGAGCTGGTCAAAAAGAAAAAGGGGTGAAAAAATAAAGGTTAAAAGTCGATGATTAGCCAACCACTCTAGGCTTGCATAAGTTAGCCATGTTCTCCCCACTACAATTAATATAGCACTATAATAAAGCCATAACGGCAGCCGGGCTACAAAATTCACCCTAGGCCGACTTTTTGCTATCCAGCGGGCCACGGCAATTAAAATGGCATTCAAAAAAAGATAGGAAAGGATCAGAAGAATGAGCTGTATTGGCCTCAAGCTAACACTGAGTGGTCCTAGCAAAAGGGAGGCTAAAAAAGCCACTATCCCCGGAACCGTCACGATCACCATCCACAACCACTCTCTTAAATTGGTCAGCCCTTTTATTTCGCTAAAACGAATGAATAGCATCTGAAACGTGAATAAAAACAGGATGGGAAATAAAATGAACACCTTCCAATTTGCACCCCCTTCACTAAAAAAGTCTAAAATACTTGTGTAAAAAACCGTGTGAACGATCAATAAAGCAAAGCCAACCATCAAAGCTTCAGCCACGAAAAAGGCATTTCGCCATGGGTCTACGATGGCGATGAACTGTCGCTTGATTTGATGGGGAATTCCCATTCTCTCTTCTATTTTTTGAGGATTGAAATCTCCCCCCTCCTCTTCCATATCTTCCATGTGGGCTTGCATCTCCTCTAAAAACCGCTCTTGAAGCGGGTGCCCTTCAAATTCCAGCCTGAGAGTTGCTGTGAATTGAGCTTTTTTCATAAATGGTTAGGGTGATTCTTTTTGAATGAGATAAACCTCATCACTTCCTAATGATTCATGTGATATCACCACCAACCACCATTTTTGATCTGTACTCAAAGCACTGTCTTTAAGCTCATAGCCACTGGGAATCTCTTCAAAAGAAGTTTGAATGGTGTTTGAAAAGTCCAAATCATCGGTTAATGCTATTTTTTGGAAGAGGTTTTTATGATCCAACTGTTTTAGATCAAGTTCGGGATGATTGGGTGTGAGGTAAAAGCTTTGATCGAGATCATTTTTCAAAATAAACCCCTCTTTATAAGCCTCCACCTGATAGTGGAAAAGTGTGTTTGATTCTGGCTTTAACTCTAAATTTGAAATAAAATTCCACCCCTTATCTAAAGCTGAATACTTGAAAAAAGGATAAAAAATATTCAATTGCTTTCTTTCAATTAAGCCAGAAATATGAACCGAGGGTGCAGAAAACTGTGGAGGCGTGATGAAACTATTAGGATTTAAGAAGAATAAGGAAAAAATGTAAAGAAAAAATACGCCTCTGTCCGTATTAAACCGTTTGTCTCGAACTAAGGATATGGCGGTATGAATTAGAGCAAAACTTGCTATAGCCAAAGGTATGTATAGCGTTATTGGCGAGCCCGATCTCACAACACTCCAGATCATATCAACCCCTTGATCAAAAAAGAAAATCGGGGAAAAAAGATAGCTTAAAAAATGGTATTCACTCAACCAGTCCAAGCTTACGTAGGTGAGCAAGGTTCGCCCTACAACTAAAAATATAAATGGACCATAAAACGAAATACTAAGCCTGACCAAGGGGCGATGTGACAGGTTAATGATCAAATGTGCCATTCTTATCAAAAAAACATTCCCAAGCGTATAAAAAAGGACAACTAAAAAGATTTGATTTGAATTCAAGCCATAGGATTCACGACCAAGTAGAAGCAACTTTATAAAAACTATAAATCCAGGAAAAAGAATAACCCCCATGGCCACCCACTTTTTCAAGCGACTGATCTGAATCACACTTCTAAAATGAACAGATGCAAGGTATAAAGAGTACAAAAAGACGACTGGAAAAATAAAGGAGGTCCACCACAAGATTTTAAAGTCACCAAAGAACACCGAAAGACCTCCGTAAAACAACACACTAACTGAAATAAGCATCACGGCCTCAGCTATGCTAAAAAGCGTCCACCAGGGGTCTAAAATCGCCATGAATTGTCGCTTGATTTGATTGGGAATTCCCATTCTTTTTTCCACCTCCTGGCTATCAAAATCCTCCCCTGCCTCTTCAACATCGTCCATGTGATCTTCTAGCTCTTCTAAAAATCGCTCCCTTAGGGGGTGCCCTTCAAATTCCCGCTGTAATGATTCAATAAACTGAGCTCTTCTCATGATTTAAGCCATGGTTGCTCCGGGTAAAAAGTGTTTGATTCCCTTGATGTAATGACCCATTTCCTTTTCTTGAACCCCCAAGTGAACCAAGCCTTTTTTTGTGAGCCAATAATAACGGCGGGGTTTTTTCCCTTTGATCTCTTTGACCTCACTCTCAATCAAACCACGGTCTTCTAGTCGATATAAAATGGGGTACAGAGTGCTATCTGGAAAGTCAAAGGTACCCTCACTCTCTTCCCGGATATTTTTGATGAGCTGATATCCATAAGTTTCCTTGAGCCGATGCAGGCTTTGTAGGATGATAAAAGGAGTGACCCCCTTCATGATTTCGCGAGAAAATTTCATGGGAAATTTTTATTTAGTGATTTTATTTAGCAACTAACTATTTAGCAAATACATTTTACCATAAAATTAGGCCTTTTGCCAAACAATCACCACCACCTTAGTCACCCTTTTTACTCTCATAGTGCATGGACTCAATAAAGTAGACCACTCCTAATGAAATCAAAACGATTCCAAAGGAACCTGCCAATTGAAGCGTGAGAGCGTCTAGATAAAAAATGAGCTCTTTGGCCACACCAATCAGCACCACGTTGAGCACTATGCTGACATTAATACTGCCATATTTGATGAAAGAACGGATGACATAAAACATCTCCAAGAGAATCAAAATGAACAATCCGTCTTGGATGGCGTCGTCAATATTGAGACCAAAAAGGTCCAAAAACATGTAATAGGTCAGAATGACGGCCGAGGCTAAAAGCCCCACCCCAATGACTAAGGCGACATATTTACTGGCAATTTCGAGGTAGCGAACGCCTGGGAATTTATTTGCATCTGGTTTCATGCATTGATTATAGCAAAAGAATCTGGAATGCTAAATTTGAATTGTTTCATTGGCTTATTATAGCTTATAGAGCTCACAAAGCTTACGGAGGGGTTTTTGGAATCTAAAAAATGATATAATTCCAAGGGTTTATTTGAATACATTTTTTGATCATGAATAAATTTTTTATACAACTTTTTTCTTTAAAAAATAGACAAAATTTGGTTGAATTCTTTGCCATTTTCCATTAAGCTTACACCACCTTATCAACTGACTGCTGTCTGCACTTTGCCCACAGCCCTAAAAAACCCTCATTTATGGATATTCGAAACATCGCCATTGTCGCCCATGTGGATCATGGAAAAACCACCCTGGTGGATGCCCTGCTAAAAGCCAGTGAACACTATGACACGCACAAGGGCTTGGAAGAACGCGCCATGGACAGCAATGATCAAGAAAAAGAACGTGGAATTACTATTTATGCTAAAAATGCCTCCATTGATTACAAAGGAGCTAAGCTGAACATTGTTGACACCCCAGGTCATGCCGATTTTGGCTCTGAAGTTGAACGGGTACTCAAAACAGTCGATGCTGTTGTTTTGGTGGTGGATGCCTATGAAGGTCCCATGCCTCAGACGAAATTTGTCCTCCGCAAATCCCTTGAGATTGGACATAAGGTTTTGGTTCTTGTCAATAAAATTGACAAACCCATGGCCCGACCAGACACTGTGGTCGATTTGACCTTTGACCTATTTGGAGAATTGGGTGCGTCGGATGAACAATTGGATTTTCCCTATATGTATGCGGTGGCCAAAGATGGGGTTGCGGTAAGAGCTCTAGATGACGAACAAAAAGACATCACTCCCCTCCTTGATTTTATTTATGAGCAGGTGGAGCCTGCAAAAGCAGACAGAGAAGCTCCTTTTAGAATGCAACCAGCCACCTTGGCTTATGACAACTTTTTAGGACGGATGGCCGTTGGCCGGGTTTATGAGGGGTCGGTTAAAGTAAACGACAGTGTAGTGGTGGTGAACGCTGATGGGGTGGAGCGGAAAGGGAAAATTTCTCAGCTTTTTACGTTTCAAGGCATGCAACGCGTGGAATGCAAAGAAGCAGTTGCAGGTGACATTGTCGCCTTGGCTGGAATCGCTGATATTTATGTAGGTGAAACCATTGCATCCACCTCTGGACTAGAGCCTCTGCCTGCCATTAAGGTAGATGAACCTGCTTTAGCCATTGAGTTTATGGTCAATGATTCTCCGTTTGGAGGACGGGAAGGTAAAATGGTGACTGGACGACACATTCGAGAGCGCTTGGAAAAAGAACTGGAAACTAATGTAGGGCTTAAAATTGAATTTGCCGGTGGAGACCATATGAAAGTTTATGGACGGGGAGAGATGCATATTGCTGTCCTCATTGAATCCATGCGACGAGAAGGCTTTGAACTTCAAATCTCTCAGCCTGAAGTCATCATGCGTGAGATCGATGGAAAGCTCCACGAACCTATTGAAGCTGTGGTGATTAACGTCCCTGACGAAGTGTCTGGCTCTGTGATTGAAGCTATGGGGAAACGAAAGGGGGTGATGACCAATATGAAGTCTGAAGGAGGGAATACTTTGATTGAAATGGATGTGCCCACCCGAGGCCTCCTTGGATTTAGAAGTCAATTCTTGGTGATGACGCGAGGCGAAGGAACCCTTTACCACTCTTTTGATCGCTTTGAACCGCACATGGGCAAGATTGAAAAACGCAGTGTTGGCTCAATGATTTCAGCGGAGACTGGATCGACCATGGCCTACTCTTTGTGGAAACTTCAAGAACGTGGACCCCTTTTTGTTGGCCCAGCCACTGAGGTTTATGAGGGAATGGTGATTGGAGAGCACAATCAAGGCACTGATATCATTGTCAATCCACTGAAGAACAAAAAACTCACCAATGTACGCGCCTCTGGCTCAGATGAAGCCTTGAATTTGACCCCCATCATCCCCATGACTCTAGAAAAAGCCATTGAGTATATTGGCCCAGATGAATATGTTGAAATCACTCCTTCAAAAGTCAGGCTTCGAAAAAGGTACCTCAAGGAACATGAACGAAAGAAGGCGAGATAACCTGAGTCATAGAATCGGTGAAATAAATTCTTTTTATGTATTTTGTTTACATGGCCCGCTGCAGTGATCATAGTCTTTATACAGGCTATACTTCTGATTTGAAGCAGCGGGAGATGAAGCATAATCAAGGTAAGGGTGCAGCGTACACACGGATGCGGCGCCCTGTAAAATTTGTCTACTCAGAAACCTTTGACACCAGAAGTGGGGCAATGAAACGAGAGTATGCCATTAAAAAAATGAGGAAGCGGGACAAGGAGAAGCTTGTTGTTGAGGCTGGGGGTTTGGGGTGAGACTGTTGAATATATCAGCTTCAATTCGATAAGCACTAATATGCTGGAGTCAGGATCAGTTGAATTTAGTTACCCCGGTTATTTCCGGCTAATCGCCGATTGCATTTTTTTATTATCTCGTTACTTGTTCATTTTTGACCGCAAAAACGAACCAAAAACTCCTGAGGAGAACACGAAGCGGTCTAAAGATTGTACTTCATTCATCTTTACGTCCGACTTCGAAATGACCCCTGTGGGGCTCGTTTCTCCTCAGACTCCTATGAACGCCCAGGAAACCATTCTATTTAGTAGTTGGAATGAAACCATTGTCATTCCACTGCGAAGCGAGGCATTTCTTAATTTCAGATGGAGCCTAGTGAGACCGTGAAATCTACCAATCACTAAGCTTAGCCACCCCTTTATCAAAGGAGATTGGGGGATCACCCACCCCCTAAATCGCCACCTTGTGCGTCGGATCATAATGCTCATCCATCTTGATTGAAGTGATGCCTTTGGCATTTTTTAGGAGGATCTTGCAATTGTCCCCCATCCGGGTTAGGCGGACGGTTTTTCCTAGGCTACTGTATTTTTGAGCGATGGCATTGATGGCTTCAATGGCCGAATAATCCATGACTTTAGCGTATTTTAGATCGATGATGATATCTTTGGGATCCTCTGCAGGCTCAAAAAGATTTTTGAAGTTGATGACAGATCCAAAGAAAATGAGCCCATTTATTTTATAGATCTTTGCTCCTTTTTTATCAAATTGAGTGTTCACATAAACACGCTTTCCTTTTTCCCAGGCGAACATGACAGTCGAAAGCACCACACCCAAGATAACCGCTGTTGCTAGGTTTGAAAATATTGTCACCACACTCACCACTCCGATCACTAAGAAGTCTTCTTTGGGGATTTTTTTACCATACTTCAAACTCTCCCACTTGAAGGTCGAGATGACCACGATGAACATCAAGCCAACCAAACTAGCCAATGGAATGGAGTTGATGAGTGGTGAGACAAACATGATGAAGATGAGGAGCGCTGAAGCGGCCACCAACGCCGACAAACGAGTGCGACCCCCTGATTTGATATTGACGATGGACTGGCCGATCATGGCATCCCCTCCCATTCCTCCAAAGAATCCATTCACCAAGTTGGCAAACCCCTGGGCCAAATACTCTTTGTTGATTTTTCCTTTTGTGTCGGTCATGTCATCGATCACCCTTAGAGTCAATGTGGCTTCTGTCAGACCGACCAACGAGGCGACAAAGGCATAGGGGAAGATGATTTTAAGCGTTTCTAAACTGATTTCAAACTGAGGGATGTAGAATTTAGGAAATCCTCCTTTAACCTCCATGCCTGCAAAATCCTGCACGGTGATGAGCTCGTAGATGCCGTATTTGGAGAGTAGCACTGAGATCACGGTGACGATTCCAATGGCAGCTAAGCTTGAGGGGATGGCCTTGGTCAATTTGGGCAAATAATGGATGATGGCCATCGTTAGCAATACAAAAAGGAGCATGATGCCCATGTCCATCAAGGGAAGCCAGACTTTTTGAATCGTTTCCACCCCGTTCACCATGACCACACCATCGACTTTAAACTGAGCCCATTGGGCCAAAAAAATAACGATGGCTAAGCCATTCAAAAATCCCAACACGACTGAATGCGGGATGATGGTGGCGTATTTGCCGAGCTTAAAAATTCCCATCAGCATTTGGATGATTCCGATCAAAATAACAGTGGCAAACAGGTACTCAAGGCCATATTGAGCGATGAGTGGAGCCAATACAATGGCGATGGCGGCGGTGGAGGAGCTGATCATGCCGGGCCGACCGGTGAAAATCGCAGCCACAAAGCCAATGATGACGGCGGTTTGTAGGCTGAGAATAGGGCTGACTCCTGCCACAAAGGCAAAGGCAATGGCTTCGGGAATCAAGGCAAGTGCCACCGTGATTCCAGATAAGATGTCACTGGTGATGTATTGCTTGTTTTTCTGAAATAGTTGCTTGAAATAATTTGACAAAACCATTGGAGGGTGGGATTAAGACCTTCCTATTGTAGAGATTAAATTTTTCTTTACAAGGTGAAAGTTTAAAAAAATTTAACGCCCCCACCCCCTTAAATTACCAAAAAAACATAATAGGCTTTAAAAAAAGTCAAATCTGCTCTATAATGAGGCCTGAAAGACTAATTCTAATACCTAAGAAGATGAAAAAAATTTTTCTCACCCTGCTCACACTAGCACTGATCTCAACAACTGCCTTGGCTGGCCCTTTTCCTCAAGACACCTTTAAAGATTTAGAAAACCCTGACTTTTTAGGGCACAATTTAGACAATTGGTTTTCTGGGGCAGCTCAGTTTTGGAAAAATAGAAATATTATTAAAGGGATTGAAGGAAATTTTGAGCCTGATAAAAATGTACAGCGAGCCGAAATTGTTGTTATTCTTAAACGCTTTAATGACTACCTTCAAAATCCTATGGGTGAGGAGTGGGATGTATTAAAAAACGACTTTTACTCTGTTCAATATCCGACCAATGCACCAGAAAGCAGAGGTGCTACAAAAATTGATGATTGTGAAACAGGAATGATGGGCTTTGGTGATTACATTTGGTGGATCAAATGCATGGATTCAAATGAAAAAACAGCCTTAGAAACAATTCAAGAGAAAAATACTGAGGGATTAAGCCAAAGTATTGAAACATTTCTTTTAAATGGCTATAAGGCTCACGAGGTGACAGAAATTTCTGAGACTGGCCATGTTTATCGCTATGTATTTGTAGATGGGGGTGAAAAATTCTACAAAATAACAGGAACCAATAACCTGGTTGACCCGAGCTTTGAGCGTTTTTATAAAAGTTTTATTATCTTATAGAGACTAAAAATTCATTACCCCCTCTCCTTAAGCCACTTTTTACGAATCGCTCCCTCCAGATCAACCCCATATAAATGCGCGTTGACCACTGCCATCCCCATGACATCAGCCAACTCTTCAGCTATTTTTTCTTTAGCATGCTCGGGTGAAATATATTTTTCGGGACGACTTTTTTTGTCATGAATGAGCACCGCCTGAGAAAACTCCCCCACTTCCTCACTCAGTTTTAAAGCCGCAAACTCACGGTCGATGGGAATGTTGTGACGCACGCCGTACTCCAAGGCTCTTTTGACTATTTTTTCAAGCAGGGCTTTGAACTCCATATTTTTAGATGCATTTAAGTGATTGGCTTTTTGAAGACGAAAATGGCCATCCTCGCCTTCAAATCAGAATTTAACCTTAACCTTTCACCGGAAAATAAATACTTGTCTTCAGTTCGTCTTCCTTGGTTTCTTTGGGATTATTCCAGTAGTACTCAAATGGCACAGGTTTTTGCTTCATTTTTTTAGCCCGCAAGTACATCATTCCCATTGACCAGGCATTCCCTAAAAATTCATAGGACCCATCGTGTTTGATTTCGAGCATTTTTCCAGATTTAATGCTGCCGGCCACATAATCACTGCCCATGTCGACTTGCTCAGCATCTTCAACGGACGCGGCGGCGATATAAGTCATCATTTGACTCTTCATGTCGAACTTAGGATACAAACTGACCCAGTGCTTTGGATTGAGTCCTTTTGCCTGAACATCTTTCGTCAGCTTTTCAAAATCAGGTCCCATGCTTTTTGCAATCTCATCCATGCGAGCTGTTCGTTGGATTCCGACGTATGAGAATCCTTTAAATTCGGTAATCCCACCATTCGTGGTTTTCGCGTTCACTTTTCCGTGCTCAGCCATGGCCTTGAGCATTTTGAGCCCACGGTCATAGTCCATCCCGATCCACGCTTTCATCATCGGAATCATAAAAAAGAGGAAGAAAGGCATGCTAGAATCCATGGTCCAGGTGACTTCGACACCCCCCTCTTTCTTCTTAAATTCAAAGGCAGTTTTGGCTTTAGATTTGAAAGGCTTGATGAATTCCAAGTTGTAACTGATTTGATTTTCACTGATGGCTTCAATGGTGTTCATTCCTGAGCCAATTATTTCTCCGTCCCAACTCATTTGATGTCCCACTTGACCTGGGCTGCCTTCGGATGACATTTTGCAATCAGGCTCCGCAATGGTCCAGGGTGACCAGGTGCTCCAGTGCTTAAAATCTTTGACGAGGGATTGAACCTTCTGCATGTCTGCTTTGATGAGGGTGTTTCGAGTGATGTTAAATTTCATAAATCATACGGTTAAAATTCGAACTTATTATAACAGCTTTTTCACGATAGATCCGTTTGATTATAATTTTCTATTTAACAATGATGAAAAAAAGGTATACTGCTATTTCTTATTCTACAGTTTTTTTATGAAAAATTCACAAAATTTGACCCAAGGGAATATCGGAAAACAAATGTGGTCCATTGCCTGGCCGATGATGCTGTCCATCTTTTTTTATACCCTCTACAACATGATTGATGCGTATTGGGTGAGCAAAATCTCGACCAATGCCATTGCCGCGGTCAACATTTCTCAAATCACTTTATTTTTAATGATGGCCCTCGGAATGGGGGTCACAGCCGGCTCTGGGGTATTGATGGCCATGGAACTGGGAGCTAAAAAGGTGAAGGGCGCCGAGCGAATTTTAGGCCAATCCTTTGTGCTAAACATCATTTTAGGCCTGTTTTTTACCGTGATTGCCCTGGTGTTTAAAGATGGTCTCTTAACCCTCTCTGGAGCCGCAGGTGCTATTTTTCAACCCGCCCAAGAGTACTTTACAGTCACTGCCGCTGGCTCGACTTTCTTTTTTGTTTTGATTGCCATCATGTTTGCCTTCAATTCTCAGGGGGATACGTTTACACTGACCAAACTCTTCGCCCTCTCCACCTTGATCAACATCATTTTGGACCCTGCTTTGATTTTTGGATGGTGGATTTTCCCTGAACTTGGCATTGCGGGGGCGGCTTATGCCACTGTTTTTTCTCAATTCATCTTCATTGTGATTGCCCTTTATTCTCTTTCAAGCCCCAAGCGATTGGTTCGCTTTCATTTCAAGAATTTAAGCATCCGTTTTCAATCCGTTAAAGAAGTGATGCGTATTGGTTTTCCTGCAGCCCTCACACAAATTTTAGGCCCCATTGGAATGGCTTTGTTGATGCGTATCGCCTCCGACCAATATTTAGAAGCGGGTTCAGTGGCACTGAGCTTGGGCTTTAGAGCTGAAGCATTTGCCTACTTGCCAGCGATTGGCTATGGATTTGCGGCCATGGCAATGGTGGGTCAAAGCATTGGGGCTCATGACATAAAACGGGCCAAAGCTGTCCTTAAAAAAGCCCTGACCTATGGGGGAGGCATTGCTTTAGCATTTGGACTTTTGGTGGCTCTTTTTGCCCCTCAAATCATTGGAATTTTTACCGAGGAAGTCCTTGTGACCGACTACTCACTTCAGTATTATCGCAGTGTGGGGTTGAGCTATGTCTTTTTAGCCATCATGATGATTGAAGCGTCTGCCTTTCAAGCCATTGGACGTTCGTGGCCGGGCTTTTGGATCAGCTTTGTTCGCATCATAATCATCACCACACCTCTAGCCTACTTGTTTAGTTATGTGCTGAATTATGACATTTTGAGTGTGTGGATTGCCATCATCATTGGGAATATAGTGTCAGCGATTTTAGGCTATGCGTGGATTCTACGGATCATGAATCGTTATACGTTTAAAAAGGTGGATGCGGCGGTGGAGTCGGCCTAGATGGCGTCCAACTGCTCATTCATCATAATCAATACAACTGCCCCCACGAGAGTCTTATACTGAGCTCGCGTTTTGGCTGAAACAAATTTAAATTCTCTAGGGACTTCGCCATTTGGACCAACGATTGTAATATAAACCAAGCCTGGCTGCTTTTCCCCTTCTTTTTTTACCTTACCTTCACCATCTGAAGGAGCTATTCCTGAGATACCAATTCCCCACGCTGTATTATTTTTCTTTTTTATATACTTTGCCATTTCAGTGGCCACATACTCTCTCACAGAGCCATATTCTATCATGGATTTTTCATCAATATCCGGAATATCATTTTTTGGCTTATGGCCATACATCACACCTCCTTCCACAAAAAACTTACTTGCCCCCGAAATTCCAGCCATTAAATTCATGACACTTCCCGTCGTACATGATTCAGCAATGGAAAAATATTCACCACGTTTAACCAACTTCCTTCCAACCTCCGCAGCCAAGGCAATTTGCTCAGGGGGTACTTCTTGATGCCCCATCATCTCTAAAATCCTCCTCTCAGCTCCCTCAGCTCCTTGATCTAAAATATCTCTCATTTTTTTAAGAGTGGCATCTGGAGACAGAGCTGCAAGCTCTGCAATTCTAGCACGAGTTGGATCTAGGTTTTTTTGGGTGGGTTTTTCTGCCATGGTAATTGGTTATTTTTAAATGGATTTGACTCAAATTATATCAACTAATACTGTTTTCTTAGGATTATACCTGCATTTTTTTGTGACCTCCCCCTTACAAAATCTCTCTTATGCCACGTATTTAAGTTGTGAAAGGTGAGGGTTCTATTCATTTTACCCCAAGACTCACAACATACAACTGAGCTTAAAGTAGCATCAAGCTGATCAGTAAAAATTAATTCTTTCTGAAGCTCAAAGACGAAGTACATAAAATATTCTCTCTCAGCAAGTGATGAAAAATCCTCTGCATCCACCCTTTCAAATAAGTCTTCGTATCCAATAGACCAGCTCATTGTAGGGAATTTTTTGATTATATCAGCTCGCTTTTCCCTGCCTAATTCTTTTAGTGTTTTAAAAAATGCCGCTTCAAAACGACTTCGATTTGCTATCAATGTGCCAAATAAACGACTAAAAGGCTGCGTGGGATGGTGTAGGCTAATCAACCCGCTAACACCTGAATCCTGATGCCAAAAATCTCGCTCAAAATTTGACGATAAGTTTCTAGAATATATTCCAAATAACTGCTCATAGTCGCCAATTCCTATATCCCTTTTTAAATCTTCGGACTGGTGTGGCAATCCATGCTCCTCCCAACGAATTACATCAGAACCAATTATTCCTTGAATTTCTGGGCGACACTTATCGACTATTTCGGTTGCATAGTCAGTATCAGCCAATCTTTCTGGAGGATGGACTGTATGAATGCTAAAATCAGGAAAATGATCCACCACCACATTTAACCCCTGTGATCTTAGACACTTGGACAATGTCATTAGTGGCTTACTTATATTTTTTTAATAATATCACTTAATTTGTATTTTGTCAACAAAATTGGGGTACCACTAGATCTAATTCATTTTTTAGTGTATAATATAGTAATGGACCCTAATTTTTAAACGACATGCTTTCCACCTCCCCCAAAATTAACGAAATCCCCCCTCAACGCCCTACTTTAGAAGAAAGGATGCTTTTGCACCGTACAAAATCTCCCGAAGAACTACGACGAATACGCCTTGGAATTGGCACCGAGCTTCATCGTCTACTCATTACAATGGACCTAAAGCCTAAAATTCTTTTTGACAACGGGGTTGCAGCTGGACGGGATACAGATGCTCTAGCGAGCAATGATGGAAGTTCAAAGTATTTGGCTGGAGGACTAATCTCTTATAGTGGATCCTCGCAAGGGACGCTTAAGCCACCCACTCACAGCATTGAGACGGATCAATCTAGTCAAACGGCAGCAAATGTGATTGATTTTCATTCTTCGCAGACGGGTCAAAAGGACTACACGCTTGTGGTCGGAGTTCATGGGGATGTTTCTGGTGAAAATGCAGGTAAAGTTGACGTTTACGTGTCTGACAGGGAAAATGCTTACTCTAAAACACTCAAGCTTGAAACTGACCAACCGGTTGGCAGTGCGCTCCATCGACAAGCCCTGCAAGAATTAGCCACCATCGCTGAACTTGAGGCTTGCTTTGAATTTTTAGCGCCACAACAAACCCGTGCTGATATAAAGGAGGTTCTTAGTTTATATGAACCAGAAGATGACCCTTTACTCTCTGCATCTGAAAAGGTTTACACCTTCAATATGAAAATGTGGAGCGAGCTATCCCCTCTTTTAACTGAACTCTTAGGTGGTGAAAAATTATCCATCGGAGAAAGTTTTACGTCTGGGATCTTAGCTCAAATCATGACCTCCGCTGAAGGGGCCAGCCAACTATTAGACTACAACTTAAACTGGTACGACCCAAAATTTAAGCAAATGGTCGGTGTCCCCCCCAAAAATACCGAAGAAAACCTTATTGCTGAGCCAGAAACCATTGCCCTAGCCACTGCTGGCTTACTCAAAAATACCCCTGAAAGCACAAAAATCGCCCTAGGCACCACCGGGTGGGCTAATTATTGGGTGGAGGGTGAGGCAGATTATTTTTCGGTGGGGGTGGCTGAAAAAGATGAAAATGAAGAGGGTCCTAGTGTTTCAACGGCTTATGTCACAATGACTCATTCAAAAGGAGGCGAACGGGAGCGAGGACGGCGACAACTGACAAGGCATTTAGGCGCTGCTGTGGCACTTTTTATGCTGACCAATACCCTGAGCAAAAGCCATCCAGAGCTAGGCTCGTTGACCACAATCAAAGATCAGCTAAAAGGAGTGATTGAGGAATATGCTGAGATGGATTTTAAAGAAAATGTTGAGGTGAATTCAAGTTAAAGCACCTCATCTTTAATCTCCTTCGCCAAATCCGTATTCCACATGGCCCCTGTGGCCGACATCACTGCGTCGGCTCCGACTTCGATGTATTCTTTGTAATCCGCTGGGGTAGTGACCCCTCCCGTACCCATGATTTTGTAATCCAAATCAAGTTCCTCACGAATGGTATTGAGTCGACTCACCATCTCGAGCCCTGCCCATTTGATGGGGGCGCCGCAAACCCCAGAGATCAAGCGACCTTCGCCAGGAAGGGCTTGGCTACCATCAGGCTTTCGAACCGCTCCGGCAATGGTATTGATGGTGGCATAACCGCTCACATAAGCACTTGTTTTTTGAACAAAGTCATTTAATTTTTTATCGGATGGGAAATAGGAAATCTTAATCACCATGGGCATGTCACCAATCACCTCTCGTACTGCCTTAGTGATTTTCACCACCCGCTCCGTGTCGTGACAAAGCAAATGGCTCGTGCCTTCGTTGGGGCAGGATAGATTGAGTTCAATGACCCTTGCCCCCGTTTCTTTGATCATTTTGGCCCCCACCACCCACTCGTCAATAAACGCCTGCTCGCCACCCCCTTTGTTCGTGGCTTGGTAGCTGGCAATGAGCAACTGGCCTTTGCGGGCTGATTCCACGGCTTTTTTCATGTCTTTTTGCCATATTTCTGGTGGAGGCGAAGGCACTCCAAATGAATTGGTAATGGCAATTGGCTCATGATAACCATCATCCATCACAAGGCCTTCTTTTGCTTGCTCGAGGGTTAAATCTCCTGTGACTTTTACAGGGACCACATTTGGAAAAGGGTTGCAAGGATGGGCATGAGGACGAATGGTTTTATAAACGGCAATGTCAAAACCTTTTTTAAACGCCCCTTCGCAAAAGCGTGAGGTTAAAAGGGGTCCGGCTGGAATCCCAAACGGCAAATGAAGCTTGTGCCCAAAGAGCTCATACATAGGTTCCCCCTTGTCTTGATACCCCACTCCATCCACAAAAGCACCAAAGGGTCCTTCATCCCAGTTTTCTTGGTAGCTGCGCGTGGGGTCGTAAAACGGCTGATCTTGGATATTGGACATGTTTTGTTTGTTAAAATTTCAAGCTTAAAAGCTTAAAAGCTTAATGAGCTTACGGAGCTTATTTTAGACTATTTTCGAGCTGAGACCAAATTTAAGCCGCCTCAAAACGGGCTTTGTTTTCCGTCATCCATTTTTCCATGTCTTCCTTGGTTTTATTGGGATCCGTCATGACGTCTTTATGCACCTCCATGTAATGAGGTTTGAGTGCATTCATCCATGCTCCAAAGGTTTCACCTTGAGCGGTGGCATCACACAGATCACAGGTTAAGGTTTTCATCCTTGATTTGGTTTAGTGGCTAATCAATTGTGTTTTGAAATCAATTCCCATCAGAATCCTTAGTTTTTGACCCACACCAGTAGTGAATCAGAGACTCCCCTTCAAAATCACCTCCTCTTTCTCAAATCTAACTTTAGCGGCTTTGGCATACGGGTCTTCCCCTGAACGATAGCCACAAGGCAGCACGAGCACACTGGCTAATTTTTTTTCTTGCAAGTCCAGCAGCTTATCGTAACCCTCGGGACTGAACCCTTCCATGGGACAGGTGTCTATCTTCATTATGGCACAAGCGGTCATGGTTTGACCCAAGGCAATATAAATCTGCTTCGCTGCCCAGGCATCCATCTCTTCATCACCCATTCGCTCCGCAAAACCAGAAATCATGCTTTTAAAATGCTCCAACTCACCCACCTTTTGCCCCCTTACACTAGCCACTTTTTCTATAAAATGATGAATTAAAGCTTCATCAATGTCAGTTCTGCGACACATCACCACCAAATGGCTGCAATCAGTTATCTGAGGTTGATTCCAACTTAAAGGCAATAGTGCCTCTTTGGTTTTTTGATCGGTCACCACTACAAATTTCCAAGGTTGTAAGCCAAAAGAAGAGGGCGAAAGACGCATAGCCTCTTCAATTTTCTCCCAGGTCTCAGGGTCGATTTTTTGATTTGGATCGAACATTTTGGTCGCATAGCGCCATTTTAAAGCATCAAGAACATCAGCCATGGGAAATCTGTTTTAAGTGATAACCTGTACCACTCCATAGTAGCTGAGTGATGAGGACCTGAGAATCTAAATTGCCAAAAAAGCTTTGACTAAGGACTAAAGTTCTATTATAAGAAAGGCTTAAATCTTCAAGGGGAAAAAATAGGTAACACCTGCTTGATTGGAATCACTTGCTTTGGCTCCACAGAATAAACCTATCCAAATTTACTTTAAAAGTAATGAAGTAGCTGTATGAATGTTCACCATTTTCACTTTTTTTATTTATTAGGCCGATGAATCACTAGGCGGTCAAAGTCATTTTCCTCAAACTCATCCCAATACTTCTTTTCATAGTCATAAAGCTCTACACCAAGATAGCCATTATTTTCTTCAACCATTTTTTCAATTTGGTCTGGGGTAAAATCTTTTCTCATATCGCGTTTAGCCAATTTATTCGCTAAGTTGCTTTGGGTTGTAAATTCTTCATAATCATCCAGAATATTCATGACCTGGTTAATATAAAAATCATCATCCAAAACCCCCTTATTCACGATATCCTCACAATCAAACTCTCTAGCATATTGCAAAAAGTATTTCTCCAAATCATCAGTCTTTTTAGATCGCTCTTTATAACTTGTTTCAGGTTGTACATCTCCCAAGGTCCCAAAAATACCATTGGCCATAGCAAGCATAGTGATGAGCTCTTTGTATTGTTTTTTGGTGATATTGATTTTCATAAGATGTATAATGGTCCCAAAAATCTAGACAAAAAAATAGGGTAAAATAAGCTACACTTTAACCCCTAAGTATCTATGTCTAAATCAATACGTAAAAGTCATTCAGCTGCCTTCAAGTTAAAAGTAGTCCT